>Ga0209099_1001322_pt1 | contig 25317 bp, 25 predicted proteins | sample AD_JPNHW2_MetaG_FD_184430 | JGI IMG/M metagenome (GOLD analysis project Ga0209099, IMG submission 184430) | Active sludge microbial communities of municipal wastewater-treating anaerobic digesters from Japan - AD_JPNHW2_MetaG (SPAdes) (version 2) | ecosystem: Engineered > Bioreactor > Anaerobic... | reverse complement strand
AGTAATAGTTGTTCGCCAAATTTTACAATATCATCATTTTCCGTAGGAATAATTAGTTTTGCTTCTTTTTCAATATCGAACTTTTCTCTTTGTACGGTTTCTTTCTTAACTTCTTTTTTAGCCTTACCCTCATCAATTTTTACTCTTAATGAATCGATCTCATTTAAATAGGCTTTTGCCCTGTTTCGATCATTTAGTATTAGCATATAAAAAACGATTCCCGTAAACGCTATTAGCACTAATAAAATAACGCCCCATACTGGTGTTTTATTTACTCCTGCTGATAATAAACTGTTGTGAAAAGATTTGAACACCAACAATACCATTACAAACAGGAGCAAAAGGAGAACTCCCGGTAAGTACTTTGAGTATGGTCGAAACAGGCTCATGGGGCTGTTGTTTTTATGTTTTGTAAAAACTTAATTATCTCTTGTGTAGATAGAACGTGATCGACTTTCGTAAGTTTCAAAGAAGCTTCAGTCATTGTTTTTACTTGGCACTCCGCGGGATCCTGAACTATTGCAATACCCCCAAGATCTTTTATTTTTTTTAGCCCATAAGCACCATCTCTGTTAGCTCCAGAAAGAATAATACCAATTAGCTTATCGCGATAAACTTGAGCTGCGGTCATAAACGAAAGATCAATGCTTGGCCTTGAGTGATTTACAGGTTCTTCGGTTGATAAAGCAATCTTGTTACCCAACTCAATATACATGTGGTAGTTTGCAGGTGCAAGGTAGGCTCTTCCGGGTTTAATTTGTTCTTTATCAAATGGTTCAATGATTGGAATACCTGCTTTAATTGAAAGTGCTTCCACAAAACCACTTCGAATGTGTTTCAGCCTGTGTAAGCTGAGTAACACAGGTAACGGAAAAGTTGGTGGAAGCGAATGCAATATTCGAGTAATGACCTGAAAGCTTCCAGCTGATCCACCTATAATAACTGCTTTATACATCAATTCTATGTGGTTTTTTTCTTATATATCTTCTCTAAGTCGTTAAACACAGTAAATTTATTGCTTGTGTTCGTATTTTCCAAAGTTTCTTTAACGCCCAAAATCAAGTATCCCCCCGGCACCACGCTATTGGTAAGCTGATTCAATACCTTATCCTGTTGTATTTGGTTGTAATATATCATCTGATTTCGGAAAAGAATAAGCTTAATACCTCCGGGAGCGCTATCGTATAATGTGTTTTGCTTTATAAAATTAACGCCATGAATCAAACTTGTATCTAAAGCGGTTTGCCCATTGTCGATTTTATAATATTCAGAAAAATTACTTTTCCCGTTTAACCTTAAATAATTTGCATCGTTAACTTCAAGCTCTTTTGCATCAATTCTGCCATTCTTTATTTTATCGATGGTCTTATCCGATATTGCAGATGCGTATAGTTGGACATCGGAGAGGACTCCCGCTTCTTTTAGGATAATTGCCAAAGAGTATAATTCCTCCCCCGAATCAAAAGCAGCAACCCAGAGTTTTGGTTTAGACGAGCTCTTCATAATATCTGGAAGTAACTCATCGCGCAATGTTCTCCATAGTGATGGATCGCGAAACATTTCGGTAGTTTCAGGTACTATCTCGTTTAGAAATACTTCAAAATAATCCTTGCTACTTGTAAGACGCGCAATAAGCCCATCGGCATCCTTGAATCCATTATTTATAATTACATTCTCTAACCTGCGTTTTAACGAGGTTAGGGCGTAATCCCTAAAATCGTATCCATAGGTATCAAGGATGGTTTTGATAACATTTCGGGTTTCTACTATGCCTATTTCGTATCTGATCATAACTATGAAAAGCCCAGTTTGTTTTATTTTTTCTTTTTCTTTAGCATATCGAGTTCGGCAACTAATGATGCCATCTCTTTCTCTTTACGTTTTATCTCAGAGATATCAAACCCTATATTAATTATTTTGGTAACCTGATTGTGCTCGTTCATAATAGGGGTGTAATTCTCGGATATCCAAACCTCATTACCATCTATAGTTAACGAGAACTCCCTACTTTGCTTTATGCCCTTTGATAGATTATCCCAGAATTTTTTAAATTCTTTGGGTCGATTTTTGGCGACAAAATCAAGCTCTGAAATTAGTTTTCCTTCAATTTCCTCTTTTTGACCTCCAAGGGTTTCGGTATTCTTATTGTTGATATAGGTAATCAATCCGTCAGGATCAAGTTTAGTAACAAGGCAGGTATGATCGAGCGCCAGGAGCAATGCTTTCATTTCCTGTTCTCGTTGCTCATTTAGCTCTTGTTCAACCTTAATCTCAAGAAGGCTTTGTTCAATTTCTTCGGCTTGCCTTTGAGCTCTTAGTTCAATTATTTTTGATTCTGTAACATCTTGCCCAAGTAAATATATCTTGTAAATCGAACCGATCTCATCTAAGGCAGGGCTAATACTAGCAATAATGTAAAGCTCATTACCACTCCTATTTACCCAATGCATTGTTGACTTGTATACACTCCCCGACATTACTTCGCTCCAGACACTTTGAAACATTGCCTTTTCGTCAGGATGAATGAATTCGAGGAGATTCTTTCCTTCGGTCTCGAGCCTTGAGTAACCAAGGAGCGTTAGTATGTTGTTGTTAGGATTGAGGATAATTCCCTCTTCGTTCAATTCGCAGTAAAGAAGGGCTTCATTAATTGCAGCTGTCATTCCTTCCATTTCAAGGGATTTGCGCCCCATCTCTTCCTGTGTAGCTTGCATCTCCTCCATATTCTGACGCATCTCTTCCTCTTGTGCTGCCATTTCCTCGCGTTGTTGTTGCGATTGCTCAAGAAGTTGGTTGGTGCGGATGCTATTCTTAACTGAAGAAAGGGTTGAGGCAATGCTCTGCCCAAGTTTCTCAACAAATTCAATTTCGTGATCTGCAAACTCTTTGAAGGAAGCAATTTCAATGGCTCCGAAAATTGAATCCTCAATTTTTAGAGGAACAATTAGTAAAGAAGTCGGAACGGCTTCCCCCAGCCCGGATGTAATTCGTATGTATTCAGTTGGTATTTCTTTTAGGTATATGGTTTGTTTTTCTACGGCACATGTGCCAACGAGTCCTTCCCCAAGTGCAATCCTTTTTTCAAAAAACTTCTTCCGATTATAAGCAAATGCGGAAATTAGTTCAAGGTGGAGATTTTCAGGATCTTCATCGTTATAAAGGAATAAACCGCCTTGATTGGCATCAAGGTAGTTAACCAAGTTCTGGATAACATTATCAGAAAGTTTATTGAGATTATTGTTGTTCTGTCGTAGAATATCGCTAAACATGGCAAGCCCGGCAGTAGCCCAGTTTCTTAGCTCATCTTCGCGTTTGCGTTTAGCATCTTCTACGTTGGCCGCCTTTAGACTTTGGCGCATGTTTAGTAACGAGTTACCAAGCAGATCCTGTTCACCAAGAGCAGTGAATTCAGCATCAAGGTTGTTTTTTCCAATTTCGTTAGCAAAGTCAGCTTTCTGTTTAAGGCTGTCAATTAAGCTATTTACAGAATCAACAATTTGCCCAATTTCATCGTTATTAGAAAATGATATTTTCTGAGTATTTTCTCCGTTAGAAAGTTTTTTTGCAGCAACAGTTAATTCCTGAATCACCCTTATAATGGGCTTAAGTATTAAGTTGATTGCAATAAAAAATACTAATGATGCAAATATTACGATAAAAATAAGAACAGTACGGTTTTGAGAAATACCTTCATAAACTTCACTTTTACATAACGAAACTCCAATGTACGCTTTATATGAGTCAATATACTTGTAAAAGAGAATCATACCCTGCTTTTTGCCATCTTTATAATCGAGGTACTCAAAACTTCCTTGTTTGTTTTTAGATGTTTTTATTTGTTGGAGAAGGGTTCCTGGTATTCGTTGACCTTCCTTATAAATATGAAGAATGTACTGACCAGTATTATCAATTAAAAAAGGGAAATCAGATTTGTAAAAAGCGTTTTGGTTGAAGAATGGCTTTAGAAGTAAATAATCAGCATTGTTAAATCCAGTCTCAGTTTGGTTTTCAACCATTTGAATGGTTTCAGATACTTTGGTTAGGTAAACCTCCATTTCGGTTTGGGCGGCTGAAACTACACGTTTCATGGAAAGCACGTAAAGAGCAAAACCAGATGCAGCATACAAGAGAACTACTATTGGAATAGTGAATAGTAGAATTCGTTTATTCAGGTTCAGGTTTTGTAGAAACCTCATATTTAAAAGGTTGTTTGGTTTCATCTACTACTTTTTAACGTAAACTTGACCTATCTTTTCAAACTTATTAGCCCAAGGACCTAGGATTGTTTCATGCATACCAAGTAAAAGGCATCCTTTGGGGTATAGGTTTGAATGGAATAGCTCAAAAACCTTATTCTGGAGGCTATAATTAAAATAAATGATTACATTCCGACAAAGTATTAAATCAAATTTTGCAAAAAATAGGTTTCCGTCTTTAACTAAATCATGTTTGCGGAAAATGGGCTTGTCGGTAAGGTACTTCTTTATTGTGATAGTATCCTTCAGTTTGTCAATATCAAAATATTTTTCGTAAGGTATATCGTTATACTCCTCGAAATTTAAAGGATTTTGCTTGATTACTTTATCGAAATTATCGAGGTAGCCAATGTTAAAACGGTATTTGTAAACTCCTTTTTTAGAAGCTTCTAGTACATCGGTGTTAAGGTCTGTGGCAAATATTTTTGCTCTATCGAGCATTCCCATTTCGTTTAGCAAGATCATCATCGAGTAAACTTCTTGCCCAGTTGAGCAGCCTGCATGCCAAATGTTGATGGTTTTATTATTTTGGAATCGCGGTAGTATTCGTGATCGCATTAAATGCCATACAGGGGGGTCGCGGAAAAGTTCGGTAGTATTTACAGTTATCTCCCTAACAATTTTTTCGGCAAAACTGCTATCCTGTTTGATGTTAGTAAGTAAACCAACCAAATCGAGATTAAAGTCGGTTACAACCTTTTGTAAACGTCGCTTCAATGATTTATCCGAATACTCGGTAAAATCGTATTTAGTTACGTTTTTAAGTGTCGTTACAAAGTATTGAAGATCTTGATCCGTTACAATCATATCAAAAGCCTGAGATTACATCAGGATACCTACCCCCTGATTCAATACTATTTGTTTAATAATTGCTTAGCTGTTAGGCTATAAAAATTATAAGTTTAGTAAAGCTTTAACTTGCTAAAAATAGAAATACTTTGCAAATCTGCAAAGGTCTTGAATGGTTTTATTTTGATTATCTAAATCAATTTTGATTTAGTGCAATTAATAATACACTAGTTGCTATGGTTTTAGTTTAAAACTCATAAATACCGGATTGTGATCCGAATTTCTGAAATTTAAGTTGAAAGTTTTATTCTGTAATACTTCCACATTCGGAGAGACAAGAAAGAAATCTATTATTGATGTAAAAGTTTTGCCTTCGGTATAGTTTTCGTTTAGATAGCGATTTGTGGGTGATTTTGGATCGAAAGCCCACTTCCAATCAGTTGGTAAAAGTTGATCATCTACATTGGTCAGCTTAAAAAAATCAACTTTATAATTTTCGCCAAAAGTTGTTAGCGGAAAATCTGGTGGGGATTGATTCCAATCACCACCAACAATAATGTAGTTCCCTTTTGCATACTCACTTTGTACAAAAGTTGCAAGGTAATTCATCTCCTGTTTTTTAAGGCTCCCATCATCAAAAGCCGACATATGGGTGTTAATCAGAACGAGCTCTTTGCTGTTTTTTGTATTATAACGATTAACGAGCATGCATCTTCTTAGATTAAATAATCGATTTGGCCAGCCAAATTTACCAGGGTATCCAAAGCGGGTTGAATTAATGGGTTGAGGTTTGCTCAAGCTAAGCACCCCAGAATTTACTTGCCCCATTGGTGATGAAGGAGGAATTGGTACAAACTTGACCACGTAGTTTTGAGCGAGTGAATGATAAAATTTGATTTTAGTGTTAAAGGTATCCAGTTCGTTGATGTAGTAGGTTCGCTTTGAATGTAGATCAACCTCTTGAATTAGAATGAAATCAGCATGTTGTGATTGCCTCTTAAGAAATTGCGATATAGAATCGAGGTTGGTTACGGTTCTTTCGTAGGTGTCCCTAACTTTTTTGCCACTATCATAGAAAAAATCCATATTATTCCCAAGCCCAGCATAGCCAATATTCCACGAAACAACGCTAAGGCTTGAGCCGCAAGGGATTGTATCTGATACGCTATTTTCAGCAAGAATAAATTTCTGTGGAGGATCAAAATAGGTTATTGTTGAAAAGAGTATAAAAAAACCAAAGAGGATCAATGCGGTAAGCAATGTAAGTCCAAAAAGTTTTAGTGCTCTCATGGCTTCTACATGTTTTTGCGAAAGTTAAGAATCTTATATAAACCTGCAATAAAAGTTCCCTTTGGCGGGAAGATTTTTATATCTATCTTTGACCGGAAATAGAAAATTTTACTATGAAGTTTGGCGTTGTAATTTTCCCCGGTTCCAACTGCGACCGCGATACTGTTTACGTTCTAAAAAATGTTTTAGAGCAGGAGGTTGTTGAGCTTTGGCACAAAGGCACTGATTTACAGGGTGTGGATGTGATTATCCTTCCCGGAGGATTTTCTTATGGAGATTACCTTCGTTCTGGTGCTTTGGCTCGTTTCTCTCCAATCATGCAAAAGGTAATTGAGTTTGCAAATAATGGAGGTTACGTATTTGGAATTTGCAACGGTTTTCAGATACTTTGCGAAGCGGGATTGCTTCCAGGTGCCTTACTTCATAACAACCACCGCAAGTTTTCATGTAAGAATGTATTTCTAATTCCTGATAGCAAAACCTCACCACTTACCGTTAACCTTCCAAGAAATAGGGCGTTAAAAATTCCTATTGCTCATGGTGAGGGTCGCTACTATGCCGATCGTGAAACCATTGCCGAAATGCGTATGAACGGGCAGATCATGTTTAGATATAGCGATGAGAATGGTAATATTTCTGAAGCAGTTAATCCAAATGGTTCGCTTGAAAATATAGCAGGGATCTGCAATAGCAATATGAACGTATTTGGAATGATGCCTCATCCTGAACGCGCTTCGGATGATGAATTGGGCAATACCGATGGTCAATTAGTTTTTGAATCGCTTATTAAGTACATTCAAGAACAAGAAAAGTAGGTTATAGGTGTCTTACATCTAGTAGCACATTCTGATGAATTTCTGGTTTTTCAACGACCTCGAGTATTTTTCGAGCAACTACCTCTGCAGTTAATAGTTGTCCTTTCTTTTTGTATTCAATAAATTTTGAAAGATCTGGGAAATCTTCCGGTTGGGACCCCCTTAGGGTTTCTTGCATTTTTGTGTCAACAATTCCTGGAGCAATTGAGAAAACTTTTATTCTTTTCGAATCATAGCCATTCTCGGCTTGCACTACTTGGGAAAACATGTCAATAGCAGCTTTTGAAGCACAGTATGGAGCCCATGATTCAATGGGATGCCTTCCTGCACCTGAACTAATATTTACAATTACAAGTGATAGGTCAATTCCTTCGTAAGCCTTAAGAATTTTACTGCTTAGAATTGCAGGGCAAATACTATTTAGATTAAAAACATCAATCAATGTATTATCGGAAAGTCTACTTAATGGTTTTACATCACCAATTGTTCCAGCATTATTTATCAGAACAACTTTGTATGCGTCTTCGTGCTTTTCGAAATAAAGTTGCTTAACTTTTGCTAAATCGCTTAAATCGACTGCTGTATGCTTGAATCTGTTGTTTTGGATCGTATTAGTTCTTGAAAACCCATAAACTAATGAATCTTCAATTTTCAAAGCCTCTTCGGCAAGGGCTTTACCAATTCCAGAACTTGTTCCAGTAATATAAAAGACAATCATTATTTTGTTTGATATTTAATAATGAAGCAATTATAACTCTTTTTTTACAAACTTTGAGTTAATCCATCGAGGGAAAATAATAGCTCCAATAAGAAGATAAGGATAGTAGCTCACAATTCTCCAAAGAAAGGCCATGGCAATTACAACTGTGGGTAGTAAAGCTGCATCTACAGGAAAAAACTCCCCAAGGTATCGGGTGAAGATGTATTCAGATGACCCACTGCCTCCTGGGGTTGGGCTAATTAGTTGTATAATTGACATGGCAAGTTGACGTACAAAAATTAGCACATGGTTATTAACTGAAAAAAAGGCTAGGAGCATGGCATTGACAACACAGTATCTCGAAGTCCATGAAATGAAAGTCGTGCCAAACGCTTTTAACCAAAAGCCAAATGGTTTTTTTCGAAATTCAATTGAACTGGTAATAATATCGGTTCCAGCCCTGTTTGCACCATGTTTCCATCGACGTAGTATTGGGAGTTTAAATATCCACATCAATAGCCATTTTAGCCCACGAGGGTTGACAAACAATCCGTAAGAGAGCATAATTGTCCAAACAAGTTTTATTAAATAGCCAATTATGCAGAACAAAAAAATGTCTTGTGAGAACTGAGGATTTCCAGTTGTTGTACCCAGGCCAAATAGAGCGTTTGGGGTAATAATCAAAAGTAAAATAGGAAAGACTAAAACAAAGTATAGTTCATCGAGAAACGACGTAATCATTACTACAGCAGAACTTCTTCCCACATTAAGCCCTTCTTTGTTAATATAAATTGGAGCGACCATTGTTCCTCCAAAAGCCGAAGGGAGTATTGCGGACGAAAATTCCCAAAGCATTATCACCCTAAACGACTGCCGAAAGCTGAACATGTTCTCGGTCAGAACTCTTAGCCTTAGCATGTAGCCAAAATCACGCAATCCCATAAAGCAGAACGCAATAAAAAGCCAAAATGCAGACCATTTAGTAAACGTTATTATATCGAAAGCATGTGGGTTGAATTTACTATAGAAGATATAACTAACTACACCAAGCCCAATTAGGATAGGATAAATGGCGTTCCTAATCTTGATTTTTTTTAAAGGATTTTCACCAATTTCGGCTACAATCTTGTGCATTCTAGTTTTTGTTGATTAACAAAAGTAAAAATAAAATGTTACTGAGCAGTTAACTATAGATTAAACTACAGACTAATTGTATTGTCGTTAAATAAAATTAGTTTTTTAATACTTTTGCACCCTCTTTTTGAACTTATGATTTAATTTAATGCTGAAAGATAAGATAGTAAAAGCACACCTTTCCATAATAGGTGCAAATCTTTTTTTTGGGATAAACTATGCAATAGCCAAAGGGGTAATGCCAACCTTTTTAAAACCAAATGGTTTTACTTTAATGCGAATTGCAACGGCTTTCATGCTTTTTTTTCTTTTATCATTATTCCTAAAGAAGGAAAAGATTCAACGAAGTGACTATCCTCGCTTTTTTGCTGCTGGATTTTTGGGTGTTGCATTTAATCAGTTTATTTTTCTCAACGGATTGAACTTTACCTCACCAATTGATTCATCAATTATTGTAACCATTAATCCTATTCTTGTAATGATTATTGCCTCTATGGCAATTGGTGAAAAAATAACCCTTATGCGGGTTTTTGGAATGGCTGTAGGAGCCAGCGGAGCATTGCTAATTATATTGAATAGAGGGGTTATTAGCTTTAGCTCCGAGCACTTCCTTGGAAATATAATGATATTCTTAAGCACGTTTGCTTATGCTGGATACTTAGTGGTTGCCAAGCCATTGATGCAAAAATATGATCCTATAACCGTGATGAGAGGTGTTTTCTTTGTCGGGTTGCTTTTTGTTGCCCCTCTTGGATTTAAGGACTTGATTAGCAATAATTGGGGTGCTATTCCCACTTCAATTTGGGGTTCAATATTTTTTGTGCTGTTAGGGTCAACTTTTTTAGCATATTTGCTTATGAGTTGGGGGCTTCGGCAGGTAAGAGCCACAACCGTTAGCATCTATAACTACACTCAGCCAGTTATTGCATCTTTTGTGGCAGTTATCATTGGGCAGGATACCATTGATACTCCAAAAATTATTGCAACAGTAATGGTTTTTATTGGAGTTTATTTGGTTAGTCGGCCATCTTTAAAGGGTAAAAAAATCTTTTAGCTTTTAAGCTTAAAAACATAGTAATCAATTTTATTTAGTTGGTTATTGGCTCTAATTTTGTCCAACTAAATTTTGATTATGAAGATTAAGGAATATCCAACCCATCGACTTGTTAAGAGCGAGGATTTAAACCACCATGGGACACTATATGCTGGAAGAAGTGCTGAATGGTTTGTTGAATCGGGTTTTGTATCGGCTTCCTCGCTGATTAATCCCAAAAACATTATCTGCTTAAAAATACACGGAATGCATTTTGGCAGTCCTGTAAAGCCAGGAGAATGTATTTGCTATACTAGTAAAATAGTTTATACCGGTAGAAGTAGTTTAATAGCTTATATTAGGGTAGCAAGAGTAAGTAGTCCTGATGATATTATTGTTGATGGTTTCATCACCTTTGTTCATGTTGACGATAACACCAAACCTCGTCCTCATGGAATTACTATTGAACCTGAAACCGAATTGGATATTGTTCTTAATAAAAGAGCATCTGAACTAGGAAGGTAGTTTTTTCTATATCTTTACATTATATCCGAATCAATAGTTGATTCGGATATTTTTTTAGAATCCCTCGCTAACTGAGTCTAAAAGTTTTCTCATAAAGTAGAAAATAGTAGCCATTGCAAGCATCATTGCAACACCGCAAATAAACGAAACTAGAATAGTTGACTCATTCGAAAGGCCAGCATCGATTGAGGCCAAACCACTCCAGCCAAAGGCAGTAAAAAAACCAATTATGTTTCTAAAACGAAAAAGTTCAAAACCAATTTCAATATTTTGTTTGTCAGAACTATTTGCAGCGCTGTTCTTTTTAGAATCTGGGTTTCGAAAAGACAGTACAAGCTGAATTATAAAAATGACTGAGGCAGGAATAACAATTATCCAATAAATAATAGCAAGTAGGGATAGATCTTCCATCCAGCTACACAAACTAAAAAATGCCATAAGTGTGGGTTTAGGTATTGTGAAGTTAGAAAAAATATATTGGCTTCAGGATTCTATCCGATCTTTTACATGAATTGTTGTTTTTCCCCGATGAACGTTAAACTATAGACTTCAAATAGCGGAGACAATAGAATTAAAAGAACAGTTTTTCCGATAAAATCTATATTGAAGCTAGCTATTTCTTTTTCCCCAAGCTCTTAGCTGGCACATGCAGCTACCCGTTAAACGTTGTTTGTTATCAACGACCATAGGCAAACCATCTTTTTCCCAGTCGGTTATACCTCCAGTAAGGTTGGCAACCATCGAATAGCCTTTTTCAACAAGGAACAAAACAATCTCTTTACTCCTTAAGCCTACAGCATCAGCAACTATGATTGGTCGATTGTTGGGTAAATGATGAAAGTAACTTTCAAACTCTTGGTGATAGCAATAAAGGTATTCAGGTACATCAAATGACTTGTATGCAGCCATTACTTCTGGGCGAACATCGAGAAGAATTGCCCCTTTTTGGCAAAGTTCAAAGGCTTCTTTTGGTGATAGATGAACAATTCCATCAATTACATTGCCATATCCTTCAAAGAAAGGATTCATAATTAAAAAGTTTTAACGAAGTTAACTTAATACAGCAAAAGTAGCAACGCTAAAACAGTTTAATGTCAAACTATTCAATTCTATCTTCCGCAGCAACAACCTCCGCTTCCACAAGTTGAACCGCTTGAGGTGAACTCTTCTTTGCTGCTTTTTATTGGACGAAATTCATCGCAATCCTCACCATTACAAGGACAAGGAGCTGTATACTTGTTGCATGGGCCATAAATTGGATCGTTCCAATCAACCCTTACTCCTTCGGCTTCAAATTTTTGATTACATGATTTACAAAGAAAAGTTCTCATAAAATTGAATTAAAGTTTAAGTGACAAAACAAAGATTAATAAAAAATGTTTTTCTAGTACTTTACATAAATTTAAATTGTAAGATGATTTCATGGAATCAACAAAAATATACAACTGAAGTTGTTTTAGAAAACAAGATGATTGCACCATCGGCATATATTCTAAAGTTTAGAAGGAAGTTTAATTTTAGCGCTGGGCAGGTAGTTGGTTTAGGGGTAAACGTTGCAATCGAACCTCGTTTATACAGTATTGCAAGTGGTGAAGATGAGGAATTTATTGAAATTTTGTACACTGAGAAATCAGATGGACAACTTACTCCAATGCTTTCACTTCTTAAAAATGGAGATAGAGTTTTAGTAACCCAACCTTATGGAACTTTTACCAATTATTCGGACTCTCCAGTATTTATAGCCACTGGCACAGGGATAGCTCCGTTTATCTCGGCTATTAAATCTAAAAGAGTAAGCAATGTAACTCTTATTCATGGTGTTCGCGCGTGCGATTATTTCTACTTTTCCGATATGCTAAAAAAACAGCTAGGTGAAAACTACATTCAGTGTTGCACTGGTTTTGCATCATCAGAGTATTTCGATGGTAGGGTTACTAAGTACCTAAGGGAATTTCCGGTTAACCCCAATAAAAAGTATTACCTTTGCGGAGTTGCAGAGATGGTAGTTGATGCACGAGATATTTTAATTTCAAAAGGAGTACCTTTTAGTAGCATCATCTCTGAGATATATTTTTAATTAAATGCTATGGATCCTGTTGTTGAAGCAAAAAAATCGCTTTATGGTTTAACCATAAATGAACTATCCCAAGTGGTTAAGGAGGAGGGGTTACCCTCTTTCACTGCTAAGCAGATTGCTGATTGGCTTTACAAAAAGGATGTTACTAGTATCGATCAGATGACAAACCTCTCTAAAAAATCGAGAGAGCAACTTGAGGAAAAATATCAGATTGGTCTATCCGAACACATAAAGGTTCAACAATCGGCTGATGGAACAAAAAAATATCTTTTTAAAATTGGGAACGATAAGTTTGTTGAGGCTGCTTATATTCCTGAATCCGATAGGGCAACCCTTTGCGTATCTACTCAAGCAGGTTGCAAAATGGGTTGTCTTTTCTGCATGACGGGGAAACAGGGATTTCAAGGGAACTTATCTACAATAGAGATTCTAAATCAGCTTCGAAGCATCCCCGAATTTCGAACTGTTTCAAACCTAGTTTATATGGGCATGGGAGAGCCCTTTGATAACCTAGAGAATGTTCTTTCAAGCCTCGAAATTCTTACTTCGGATTGGGGATATGGTTGGAGCCCAAAACGGATAACCGTTTCATCAATCGGCATTATTCCAGCAATGCTTACTTTTTTAGAAAAAAGTAATTGTCACTTAGCTATTAGTCTACATAACCCGTTCGATGATGAGCGTAAACAAATGATGCCCATTCAGAATGTTTATCCTATCCAAAAGGTAATTGCTGAGATTAAAAAAGCAGATTTAGGAAGGCAGCAACGGGTTTCGTTTGAGTATATCATGTTCGATGAGATTAACGATACCGATAGACATATTAAGGAAATGGGGAAACTACTAAATGGCCTGAAATGTAGGGTTAACCTAATTCGGTTTCATCAAGTAGAAGGATCTCCGTTGAAGGGAACTCCCGATGCGAGAATCATTGAGTTCCGTAATGCGTTAACAGCTAAGGGAATATTTACTACAGTAAGAGCATCTAGGGGTCAGGATATTCAGGCTGCATGCGGATTACTTTCAACTAAGGAGTTGAATAAAAAAAGTAGTCAATCATAAATTTACTACCTTCGCTTTAATCAAACTTTATGACGATGAGAACAATTAGTTTTGTTGCATTACTATCATTGCTATTCCCGTATGTTACTAAAAGTCAGGATATCGATGTAGTTAAGGATAATACCAAATTTGCTTTCGATTTTTATGGTAAGGTTTCAGAAAAGGAAACTGGTAATATCTTTTTTTCACCTATAAGCCTTAGCTCGGCAATGAGTATGACCTTTGCTGGATCAAGCGATGAGACTAGAAATCAGATATCGAAGGTTTTCCATTTCGAATCCAACGATAAAAAATATCATCAAAAGCAAGGGAAAATTATTAAACGGTTTAGTTCTAATGCCGATTCAATTAAACTCAGCTTAGTAAATACTCTATGGGCTGAGAAAACTTATCCCTTTAAAAAGGATTATAATAAACTGATTCAAAAAAGTTACTCCGCAACTATACATCAGGTTGATTTTGTAGGAAAGGCTGAGGAGAGCCGTATTCAAATAAATAATGATATTGCAAAGCTAACTTTCGATAAAATTAAAGATTTACTCCCTTCGGGTTCAATAAACAGCCTTACAAGGCTAGTTCTTACTAATGCCATCTACTTTAAAGGGAATTGGAAAACAAAATTTGATAAAAAGAAAACCTTCGATGGTAATTTCTACATCACTCATCAGAATAAGATCAATTGTAAAATGATGGGGGTTAAGAGTAAGTTTAATTACTACGAAGGATCAAAGGTTCAGGCAATTGAACTACCATACAAAGGCGGAAATTTTTCAATGATTATTATTCTTCCCTCCTCAGGAGTTACCTTGGATGATTATACTAAAGAATTTACCCAAAAAGCGTTCGAGGATATTCTAAAAGGGTTTTCGAGCGAGGAGCTCAATGTTTCCATTCCAAAGTTTAAAATTTCAACTGGATATCAGCTAAAACCCTTGCTATGTGAAATGGGTATGCCTCTTGCTTTCACTGATTATGCTACTTTTACTAACATGACCTCTCGTAATGATTTGAAAATCTCAGATGTTTTTCATAAAGCTTATATTGAGGTTAACGAGGAAGGCACCGAAGCGGCTGCTGCAACAGCAGTAGTAATAGCAGTAAAATCCATCGGAAACGATAAGTTTTTTGTGGCAAATCGGCCATTTATATTTTTAATTCGTGATAGAGTAACCGGTACAATACTTTTTATGGGTAGAATTGTTGATCCTACAAAGGGTGAGTAGTGAGCAAGCATGTCATAAATCTTATTAAGTTTGGTGAAAATCAAACGCTCGATTTCAAGCATTCTATAACCGACTCAAAAAAGATTGCTCGATCACTTGTTGCTTTTGCAAATACCGAAGGAGGGACCTTGCTCATTGGTGTAAAGGATAATGGCTCAATTGTAGGAGTTGATTCTGAAGAAGAGTACTATATGGTTGAGGCTGCTGCGCAAATGTTTTGCAAACCCGAAATACATTTCGACGTTACGAAATGGGTTATAAATGCAAAGACAGTTCTTGAAGTTGTCGTAAAACCAAGTAGTAAACGCCCTCACAAAGCACCCGATAAGAATGGCGATTATAAGGCGTTTATCCGAATTAACGATGAAAATATGGTTGCTACTCCTATCCAACTAAAGATATGGAAGGCAGATAGGAATCGGAAATCCATAAGATTAACCCTTACTGAAAAAGAAAACATACTTTTTGATTATTTAAAAATTAACCAGAAAATCACTGTAGGTCAGTATAGTCGTATTGCATTTATGTCGCGAATTGACGCTGAGAATACATTAATCAAGCTTACTGTACTTGGACTGATTTGCTATACTGCTAGTTTGGATGAAGAGTACTTTTCAATAAATAATGGTTTTGAAGAAGAGATATAGACCCTTTAATTACCCTTTTCGTATTTTTTGAATTATTGTTACAAGTAGCACAACAATAACTATCATAATTCCAAATCCAACTTGATAAGAAATTTTATCGCTCATCATCTCGTTGTAGATTGACCAAAGTGCGTTTAGTAAGACAACGGCGATAAGTACTATAAGCAGATAGATAAAAATACGAATAAGTATATGAGCATCGGAGATACTCCTTTCACGCTTTTTCACCCTTTTATATAAAAGGTTATAGAGTGATAATGGTTCTTCTGATACAACAAAAAGATTTGGAAAACTTTTAAAAAATGCCCACCAAATTAACAGTCCTATTGGCAATTGAATTATAGTTTCGATGAAAAGTCCAGAAAAGGTTAGAACCTTAGCTTTTCCAGGATTCCATGGGTAGAAAATTACTTTTACTTCATCACCAACTAAATATTTCTGATCTTCCTCCCCATTTATATCATAAGTTTTTCCTTTATACTCAAACTCAATTATTGGGTGAGATGTAGATGGAAGTATTGGTAAGTCATAGTATTCAAAAGAAATATTAATAACCTTACCCTTTTCGATTTTACCAAGAATTAAGTGTGATAAAGGTGATAAAAGAGTTGCTAGAATAATAACTACAATACCCGATTTATATGCTGTTTCCCTTTGCATTTTTATGACTTAGTAATGCAAGGTAATGGTTTTTGAAATGTTAATAAAAAAGAAGGGATGTTTTATCATCCCTTCTTTTTTAGAACCAACCAAACTTGAATGAGAGCATAATGTTAAAACCTGAGAGTGAGTTGTCGCTCCAGTATGGTAAATCCGCACCATTGAAGAATGACCAAGATAAACCTGTTCCAATTTTAAAATAGTTAGTAAAAACATACTCGAATTCTGCGCAAGGCTTAACGACGGTATAATTTGAATAATACGAGATGCCAGCGTTTTTCACCTGACTACTCGAACCGAAACCAATTTGACCACTAAGAAAAATATTACTTTTCCCACTGATTGGTAATATATAACCAATCCAGAATCCTCCATGATTGAGTTCAAGATGTGAGCCACTATTTGTTCCACTTGCTTTCAAATTATTAATTGTATTTTCTCCAAATCCACCAATGAAATAGTGTTTTTGGAATACACACCCACCACCTCCTCCCATCCAAATGAGGGCTGAATTCTTTGATTCTCCAACTTGAATTAAAGGGCCACCAAAGCCGCCCATGCTAAATTTTTGATTTGACTGGGTATGTCCAAGCTCTGAGATGATTAGAAATATAAAAAAGATAATTCTTTTCATGATGTAAATAAGTTTATGTTATAAACTAAAATGATAAAAAAATTATTTTACACCCAAATAATCTTTTATCGAATTAACATATTCTTCGAAAGCCTGTAGACCTTTCTTAGATATTGAGACACCCGTATGAGGATAATTGTTTTTATAACCTTTTTCAATTGTAATATAACCAGCCTCCTCTAATTTTTTGAGTTGAACGCTGATATTCCCAGAAGTTGCCCCTGTCTTCTCCTTTAGCGTATTGAAGTCAAACTCCCCCTGCTTTACTAGTAGCGAAATAATAGCTAAACGAAGAGGGGAATGCAATATGGGGTCAAGTTCTTTATACATTGCTCTTTGCAAATTTAGATTTCAAAACGTATCCGGGCATAAGGTTAGTAAAAATTACCGCAAATATAGCCAATGCCCCCCAATATCTATAATCTACAAATAGGCTAACATAAGCAAGTAAATTACATAGGAATCCGCCAATAATTAAACCTTTGTATCTTAATGATAATCCTGAGACAATTGAACCAATACTTACTAATAGTAAGATTATAAACATTAACCATTTTCCTGCTGATTGGGGGAAGAAGAAACATACAGCAAAAATGTTTAACCCAACAATTATCCAAGAATAGGCAATTACTTTCCCGGTTAATGGAAGTTGAACTGTCTTTTTTTCTTTTTTGCTAAAGTAAATACCCATGTAAATAAAACCGGCAACCATTAGAAACCAGGCTAAATAGTGTTGCTTTACATTAGCAAACATAAGCACATACTGGAGTAATGCTGATGCAATCACCATCCAACCCCAGAAAAGGTAAACAAAACCGTTTTCGTTAAAACGAGCTTTTTCATCTTCAATCATCCCTTTGATGATTTGAAAACTTTCTTCTGCATTTTTAATTTGATCATCCATAATGTTTTGAATTTATTGCTACAAATATAAAGTAGTTTATAATATAAACCAAATATATTGAATAATTTTTTATTTAAGATGTAATGTAAAGAAATGCAATGAGATACATTTTTTTAGGATTATATTTAAATTTCCTTTAAGGGACTATGTTTTTTTATCACTTTGGAATACCCAAAATAACATTCAAATAAAAACATAAATTTGTATGCAAATTAATTTTTCAAAAGATCAAATACTAACTAAAATATAAACACCATGTCAGTAGAAAAATTCAAAGAGCAAATCAAACCTGCTTTCTCGTTCACTGGGAAAAATATAATGTTGGGAGGTGCTGTATATGATAAACAACCTGTAACAGGGGTAAGCGTAAACATGCCGCTGTCAACAGTTAATAGGCATGGCTTAATTGCTGGTGCAACTGGTACAGGAAAAACAAAAACCATTCAACGATTGGCAGAGGCATTATCCGAGCAAGGGGTGAATGTTCTATTGATGGATATTAAAGGGGATATAAGTGGCATATCAAAACCAGGAACACAGAATGAGAAGATAATTGAACGAATGAAGTTGATCGGTTCTACTTGGGCTCCATGCGAATACCCAACAGAGCTGATGACTATTTCAAATGAAAAGGGAGTTCGTTTAAGAGCTACTGTTTCGGAGTTTGGACCAGTATTATTCTCCAAAATTCTTGAGCTAAATGAGAACCAAGAGGGAGCCGTTGCTATTGTATTTAAGTATTGCGACGACAAGCATTTGCCTCTGCTTGATATAAAAGATTTTAGAGCAGCACTTCAGCATATTACTGAAGGTGAAGGGAAAAAGGAAGTTGAGCAGAACTATGGAGCTGTTCCGTCAGCATCAGCAAGTGTTATAATGCGTAAGCTTTTAGAGTTAGAATTGCAGGGCGGCGATAAATTTTTTGGTGAAAAATCATTTGAGGTTGAGGATTTGCTTCAGAAGGATAGCTATGGAAAGGCATATATCAATATACTCCGATTGACTGATATACAGGATAGACCAAAGCTTTTTTCAACATTTATGCTATGTCTGCTTGCTGAAATTTACAGTAAATTCCCTGAGATTGGTGATAAGAAAGAACCTAAACTAGTGATATTTATTGATGAGGCACATCTTATTTTTAAAGAGGCTTCAAGTGCATTACTTCAGCAAATTGAAACTATTATTAAGTTGATAAGAAGTAAAGGTGTAGGTATATACTTCTGCACACAGGCACCAACCGATATTCCTGATATAATATTAAGCCAGTTGGGTTCTAAAATTCAACATGCGCTACGCGCATTTACAGCAAAGGATCGGAAGGATATTAAGCTTGTAGCTGAAAACTTCCCAATAACTGAGTTTTATGAAACTGATCAGTTAATTACAGAATTAGGTATTGGCGAAGCGCTTGTAACTGTGCTAAACGAGAAAGGAATACCTAGTCCGTTGGTTCATACAATTATGTGCGCACCACAATCTCGTATGGATGTTTTAACCCCCGCTGAACAGGACGAAAAGATTGCTTCTTCAAAAATAGCAAAGGAGTATAATGAAGAGATTGATCGCGAAAGTGCTTATGAAATACTTAAAGGAAAGGTTGCTCAGCCAGTACAGCCAAGCGATGAACCTGAACGTAGAGAAATGGTTGATGTTGAACAAAAAGAACAAACATCAGGCGGAATCGGAGATTCAATAATGTCATTTGCAAATAGTAGCGTTGGCAAAACGGTTATTCGAGAAGTGACAAGAGGGTTGCTTGGCGTTTTAATCGGAAAACCAGCTCGATCATCCTCTCGAAAAAAGAGCGGGGGATTTTTCTAAGAAAAATAGGATAAAATCCGATCTTCAAAAGATCGGATTTTTGTTTTTAACGCATACAATTACTTATAGTAGATTGATATAAAGGGAAACTGAATTTTAAAGTTTTATTGTTCTTTTGAAGAATTACTAATGTTTATAGCATTTTTCTATTATAGTTTTTATGCGTTGAAGCATCTTAGAAAAAAATAATTATCTTAATGTAAGATTTATTAAAACAAAATAATTGATTTTTTAATAACCCCTATTTTAACTAATTCAAACTTAAAATGAAACGATTTGCCTTTTTTCTATCAATGGTCATTTGGATTATTGCTTTTCAAGTGAGTAAGGCTCAAGCACCCGATTGGACAAGGGTGCTCCAATTCAACACTTTTGGAACGCAATCAGTTAATGTAGTAACTGCAGATGCAAATAACCTTTATGCTGCAGTAAGTATTTCAAGCAATATTTCTTTTGAAGGAACTAATTTAACATGTGTTGGTTTGAAGGATATGATTCTTATTAAAACCAACAATGCTGGCGATGTAAGTTGGGTAAAACAAGTTAACGCCAATTCAAATGGGACAATCTATGCCAATGCAATAAAATCAGATGCCTCTGGGAATATTTATGTTTCCGGAGTATTTTCAGGTACTTCAACTATTGGAAGTTCAACAATTACATCCGACTTAACAAACAATTCTTTTGTTGCAAAATTCGACACAGATGGTAATGGTCTTTGGGCTACATCATTTATGTCTACTGGCTCGGGGAGTAGTAGAATTGCTTTAGATGCTTCTGGTAATACTTATTTAATAAGCAGTACCAGTAAATTACTAAAATTTAATTCCGCTGGGGCAAAGCAATGGGAACAAAGTTATACTAATAAAACCTTGCAAGCAATTGCAGTCTACGGATCAAATTTATACCTAGGTGGGTGTTTGCAAAGTGGGACAACAAGCTTTGGTGCAATACTTTTAAATTCACTAGGAGGCAACAATACAGGGTATTTGGTAAAAGGTGATTTAGATGGAAATTATACCAATTCGGCTGTTCTTGGAGGTTCTACATTTGACGAAGGCTCATCTGTTAGCGATATAGCTATCGATAATAGTGGTAATCTAATTATTACTGGGGGATTTGTTTTGGATCTGGAGTTGGGAACGCTAAGTGTAAATGGAGCTACTAGTGGCTCCTATGTTTACATTGCAAAGTGTGATAATAGCTTCAATTTTTCGTGGGCCACAGGAAGTACAAAAATAGTTAGTCCCTATAAAGTGGCTATGTGGAACTACAGGGTGTTTGTTGACAATTCAAGTAATGTTTATCAATATGGTGTTAATCCGTACTCATTTAGCTATGGTTCAGTTTCATATACATCAACAGGAGCAAATCAATTCCTTTTCAAATTTGACTCGAATGGTAGTCCAACAAACGGTTATGCATTAAGCAATTCAAACTTAGATAAAACGATTATTACTCCTAGTGGAAAAGTGGTTCTTGGTTCAACCTATAATCAAGAGAATACAAGTAATTATGGTAATTTTTATTTGGCACAACTTAATAATGATATTACTGCAAATTGGGAAAAGGTTTCCACAAATAGTTTAACTGGAACGGCTAAGATTAACAACATTAGACACGATGCTGATGGTAATTCATATTTAGCAACTAGAATATTAGGTTATTGTGATTTTTTTGGAACAATAATTAATACCAATAAGTCATTAACTATTATTTCAAAACACGATATAGATGGTAACCTTTTATGGATGAATCAAATTGCTGATATAAGCTCAACAGGTACAGGAACTACTTTTACTTTAGATAAGGATAATAACATCATTACTGTTGGCCTTTTCAAAACTAGTTTAGTTGTTGGGACAAAAGCGCTTACAACTTCAAATTCATCATACGAAGGATATGTTGCTAAATTTAATTCCTCAGGGGATTTTCTTTGGGCTGAAACAATGAATTTAGGAGAGAATGTAGGTAGCGTAATAAATGTTGCAACTGATAAAGATAATAACGTTGTTGTATCAGGTGTTAATGCACCAAGCAATTATTTGGTAAAGTTTGATTCAAATGGTAACCAACTTTGGGCAAAAACTTTTCCAATGGAATCGTACTACACATCGCTGGTTTCAACCGATGATAACAATAGTATTTACCTCGCTACCGAAATATATTTAACTACCTCAACCGGAACTACTACAATAGGAACTGTAACCCTTAATCAAACTAATGATGATGGATCTATCGCATTAATTAAATTTGACTCTGAAGGCAATACTTTATGGGCAAAAACTTACGGAGGGGTGACAGGAGCTTCGTACCCCGATGGATTCCCTGTTGATATTAAGAGCGATGCGGCAGGAAATAGCTATGTTTGGGGTTGGTGTACAAATAACGCGATATTTGGAACAAGCACATTTACTAATCCATTTACGCCAAATCAGAAATTCTCCTATTTTATAGCAAAAATCAATACCTCTGGCGATGTTGTTTGGGCAAAACCCATTTATGAAACCAAGTATGCATTCAACTATTACGATTTATTGGACTTAGATAAATCTGGAAACATATACATTGGTGGTCATTTTAATGATAAAATTAAGTTTGACGGCAATGAATATATTCCCGAAGGGTTAAACGACTTCTTCGCGATAAAACTATCGAATGATGGAGACCTTCAATGGATGAAAACAATACCATCTGATGGAGCAAGTATTATTAATGCTTTAAGTGTATTTGATAATGACGTTTTAACTCTTGTTGGCCTTGCAGGCAAAAGTTCTATACTTGGAAGTACAACTATAAATAAAAAAAGTGGTTCAAATTGCATTATGGCTACATTAGGTAATTTGAAAAAATTATTTGTTTCTTCTAATAACCTTACTGTTGCAGCGGCAGCAAATAGCACGACTACATTTAATATTACTTCAAATATCAGTTGGACTGTTAGTAGTGATCAAACCTGGTTAACTCCAAGCAGCGAAAACGGTTCGGGAAATGCAACGATAACTCTTACTGCTGCTGAAAATTCTTCATCTGCAACAAGATCGGCTAATATTGCTGTTGAAGGCACAGGAGTGCCAACACAAACCATCATTGTTACTCAAGAAGGTAATACCTCTGCAATAAATGTAGTTGATAATATAACCTCTTTTTATATTTACCCTAATCCTAATAATGGACAATTCAAACTTAATCTAGCCAATTATAAAAATGATTTGATTACGGTGACCATTACTAATATACAGGGTAGAATTGTAAAGGATTTAACTTTTAAAAATATACCTTTAATTTTTATGCAAGATGTTGATTTGCAAAATATTGAAAAAGGCATCTATTTTGTAACTGTTAAAACAACCAATAGTAAAGAAGTAAAATCATTAATAGTTCTTTAATTAATACAATAAAGAAACTTTATATTGGGTTCTGAAGTCTGATTTCAAAAAAGAGTAAAATAAGAGGATCCGATCTTTTTAAAGGTCGGATCCTTTGTTTTAGAATACCCATTTTAAAGCAAGTGTAGGATTTGCCATAAATCCTTTATTTCCGCAAAAGTTTGAGCTTAATTCTACTTCACCCCCGACTGAGAAATGTTTATGAAAGTTGTACCAAACTTGTGGCTTTGAGACGAATACAAAATCAGCATTTTAAGGATTCCCATCTTCATTAAAAATAGCTACATCTTGCCTCCAAAAATCAGCAAAACCAGTAAAGGATTTTTTTCATAATGTATTGCTACTTGTTATTTGATACGAGCAAGTTAAAAATAATTCAGCGCTCTAATTGGCAGTAAATGTTATTCTTTGATCCAATTGGTAATTGTTAATGAAATAATTGCTGCGAAGTTTATGGAAATTGATCTCAAATTGGATCAATAAGGAAAAGATTAAACAATATGACAAACAAAAACGATTCAAAAAAAAGAGGTCAATCGAAAATCGATGACCTCTTTCAATCGAGCGGGAAACGGGACTCGAACCCGCGACCCTCAGCTTGGGAAGCTGATGCTCTACCAACTGAGCTACTCCCGCCTGTTAGTGGAGATAGTCGGAATCGAACCGACGACCTTTTGCATGCCATGCAAACGCTCTAGCCAACTGAGCTATACCCCCAAAATGTTTATTAAAAGAATTACTCATTTTGTTGGGTCGACGACCTTCACGCCCTGCGTGACGCTCTAGCCAACTGAGCTATACCCCCATTGTCAACCAAATTAGTTGATAAATGTGGGCTCAAATATAGAAAAATTTGGTTGTCTAGTAAAAAATTGAGTATCATTTTTATACCAAAAGACAGTTTTTAACGTATAATATATAAACAGAGAGCCTATAAAACCTAAGAGTATGAAAGCTAAAGACGAAAAAAAAGAGGTTCCTTCATTCGACGAATTAGTTTTTGAGAATAGGAACAAAGAGTATGGAGCATACGAAATTCGTAGAAAGTATAACATGACTTTGATTTGGGCAATACTAGTTGGTGCTTTCTGCGTAAGTGCTACAGTAATCACCCCGTTTCTAATTAAACCTGGAACTGTTATTGTGAAAGAAAAGCCTTCAGGGCCAATTGAAGTAAAATTTGATAGTACTTTATTGAATATTCAAAACGATAACCCTGATGTTCCCAAGCCTGTTATAAATGTAACTCCCCCTACATTTATTCCACCTGTTGTGGTTGATACTATGCCGCTTGACAATCCAAATCAAATGGGTACAATTGATGATTTGATCAAAAACAGTAAGAATGATTCACTAAATACCAATACAGACTTGGAGCCAACTAAAGTTGATCCTAATCCTCTAACTGATGAACCAGATAAAATAGAAGAGGTTTTTAATTTATCCGAAAAGCCAATGTTTGGGACAGGAGGTGATAATGAATTTAGAACATGGATTGCTCAAAATATTCATTATCCCCAATCAGCTGTTGATGCACAAATTCAAGGCAAAGTATATTTACAATTTGTTATAGAAAAAGATGGTAGCCTCTCTAATATCAAGGTAATTAGATCTGTTGATCCCGAGATTGATAACGAGGCTATAAGGGTTCTTGTTCAATCTCCCAAGTGGTCTCCTGGGAAGCAGCAAGGTCGACCTGTTAGGGTTAACTATATATTTCCAATAGCGTTTAAATTAAAGTAAAATAAAATGCAGTAGTTTAAAATCCTGAGGAAACTCAGGATTTTTTAATTTTATAAGATAATAGCTTCATCATCTTTTTCATGGTACTTATCAAAATAGAGAACCATAAGCGAAGCTATTTAGTGTAATTAATCGTTAGATACAATCAGCTAAAGAACAATTGGTTTTAACTCTACTAAAATATATTATTTGTCCAAAATCGGACTTTGAGTGTTATAAAGTGTAGTTAAAATTAATTATGTAAAAGAAAACCAAAACATTATATTTGTTGGTTTGGTTATTGCTTTTAATAAAGGTTATTGTGGTTATAATCATAAATGATTATTTATTGGGTTTATGATAAGCCATATAGAATGGTAATTAGTTGGATAATAATATGCATAATATGAGCAGTCTAAAGGTTCGTAGCAGGTTAATCTCGGCAGAGATTCTTCAAAACAAATTCATTCTTTTAAAGAATTTATTAGAAATGCCCAGATTCGCAAAACAGTTTGTTTTACTGATATTTTTGCTTGGAGCAATGACTGCATTATCATTTGGGCAGGGAACCCAAACATATATTTCAGGTTCAGGTAATTTTACTGTACCTGCAGGGGTAACGTCAATTACAGT
>Ga0209099_1001319_pt1 | contig 25338 bp, 26 predicted proteins | sample AD_JPNHW2_MetaG_FD_184430 | JGI IMG/M metagenome (GOLD analysis project Ga0209099, IMG submission 184430) | Active sludge microbial communities of municipal wastewater-treating anaerobic digesters from Japan - AD_JPNHW2_MetaG (SPAdes) (version 2) | ecosystem: Engineered > Bioreactor > Anaerobic... | reverse complement strand
CGGCGGGGTCCATTGTGCGGAACTACCCGTTCAAGGAAGGCACGAAGCTCAGCCCGCCCATCATCGTGATCGATTACAAGGACGATGCCCGGCACGACCCGATGCTGAACGACGAGCTGATCGTGGCGCTGAAGCTCGCGACCGCAAAGGAGCTCGCGGAGATCAAGACGATCGCGCTGAAGATCAATGCGCTCCTCGTCAAGCTCATGGCTGCGCAGGGCATCACGCTCGTGGACTTCAAGATCGAGTTCGGCCGGAGCGGGAAGACGATCTGCCTTGGTGACGAGATCAGCATGGACTCGATGCGGCTCTGGGACAAAAAGACGAACGAGTCGCTCGACAAGGACGTGTACCGGTTCGAGAAGGGCGACGTGATGGCCACCTACAACCGCGTTGCAAAGAGGATCACCACGAAAGCCGCCGCTGCACCCGCAAAGAAGACCGCGGCAAAAGTCCCGGCCAGGAAACCGGTGAAGGTGCCGGCAAAGAAACCGGCCACAACAAAGACAGCGGCAAAGAAAGCACCGGTAAAGGCCAGCGTCCCGGCGAAAAAACCGGTGAAGAAACCCGTGGCAGCAAAAGCGGCGGCAAAGAGAGCGCCCGTGAAAATTGTTGCCAAAAAAGCGGTGAAGAAACCGGCCGGGAAAACCCCGGCAAAGACCCGCTGATCGCAAAAACTATTGTGCCTGATGCACAATGTATCCAAAACTACGGGGCAGATACTGATCATGACCGACTCAGCACTAAACGAAGCAGAGATGCTCAAATGGGCAAAGGGGTACGCACACAAGCAGGGCTGGATCACGAACCCGGATGAGACCCAACTGGGGATCGTGATAAAGGGCCTGGTGCGCAACAAAACCAAATTCGGCCACCCCTACTGCCCCTGCCGGCTCCGGAGCGGGGACGAGGAGAAGGACCGGGCCATCGAGTGCCCGTGCGTATACCACAAGGAAGAGGTGGCAAACCAGGGATTCTGCCACTGTCACCTGTATTTCAGGAAGCCCTGATCTCTTTTTATGTCCAACGTTCTGCCGCAGCCGGACCCCTGCGGTCTTGCGCCGATCACCGGGCCGGACCCGCGTGTTCTCATTCTCGGGAGTTTCCCCAGTGTTCTCTCGCTGGCGCACCGGGAATATTACGGCAACCCGAAGAACCGGTTCTGGGCCGTGATAGAACAAATTCTTGGCGTGCCGGCCGATCTGCCGTACGCTGACCGGATCCTGCGGCTCACACAAAACAATGTTGCGCTCTGGGACGTTGTCGCGAGCTGCGAGCGGCCGGGCAGTGCGGACAGCCGGATAAAAAATCCGGTGCCAAACGATCTGGCCGGGTTTTTCCGCGAGCACCCGACCCTCCGGCTCGTGGCGCTGAACGGGCAGACCGCGGGCCGGCTCTACCACCAGCTCGCTGAAATCCCGGGCCTTGCGGCGGTGACGCTGCCGTCCACGAGCCCGGCGTACGCGGCGATGCCCTTTGCAGAGAAAGTCCGGGCTTGGAACGTGATTGGATGAATTTTTTTTTAAGGATTTTTTTTAAGAACAACGCAATGGATTATAGATTTTTTTTCAAATCTTTACTCGGCATCCTTCATTCCTATCAGACACATGACACGCGTCTCGTGATCCCCATAAAAAACAACATTTTTCAATGATTGTACCTGAAAGGAGTATCACGGGAGAATAGGTACATGTCCGAACTACAACACTCTGACGCACTGAAAAAACTGGTATGGTTCATTATTGCACTGGCGATAGTAGGTACTGTCGTAGCCATACTCCACTACTTTGCCATCGATCTCCCGATCCAGCAGGCTGCACTCCCCACGCCCGCGAATGGCATGATGGATCCGTGGTAATGATTGCCCGGCAGGTTTGCGGCTTGCACGCCACACGCCGTGAACATGAGATGAGTCGTCTTAAAACTCATTTTTTTTACAAAATTATTTTTTAAAATTTTTAATATTTTTTGTGCTCCCTTCTTTTCGCCACGATGAAACGCCCCCTCCCCGGTACGGTGCATCGATGGTCTTTTTTTCAATCCTGCAACTCCGTGGATCTATCATTGAACCAGAGGCATCACTCCAATATTTAATACAAAATATCGTTCTTCATTTTACATGACAGCAGAATCCGGCAGGCCCGTTCGCGCTCCCTCCCGGCTGCGGCCGGATTATGTTTGCAGCGGGGCGGTGCAGTGACCCCGCGTCCGCACCGGGCGCTGCCGGATGCGATCGCGATTGCACGACAGCGGGGGAAGGTCCAGGCAGCGGTCAGAGGCCCAGAGACCAATTATCATTTCACCATCGATGCCACAACCACGGGTGCGTTCGTCCGCGTGAGGTTCGCGCCACGGATCCTCGCATCGCTCTACGATATCGCGTATGAGTTCTGTGAGGATATCAAAAAACTCCGGGCGATCATGCGGGATGTGGCCCTCACCCGCGAGCTCTGGCTCCGGTCCAAGCACGGCACATGGCGATTCTTCCGGATAACTGCGGACGGGATTGTTGAGATCGACCGGCACGGGCAGGTGCTTGCTGAGAAGGAAGGTAAGGTCTCCGGGCCGGTGCAACGGTGACGTGGGGAACACACGCAGTTTCAATGCTCCTCTTCTTTTCAGGATGATTGAGTCCCGTAGTCCCGTGAATGAACAACACCAAATCAGAACCTTTTTCGACACCACGAAAGAAATTACAATCAACGAGCACCCCCCATGAAACTCACCGATAACGAAATCCGGGACATCAACCGGTACCTCGAATCCGGCAAACCCCTCCCGGACTCCTACCGCTTCCTTCTCTTTGGCGACAAACGCGAAGTCGAACTTGTCTGGAACGGCAAAACAAACGAAGTCTGCACCGCCGTCCTCCCCTTCCAGATCATCGAGCAGGTGGACGAACCCCGGAAGGAAACGGACACGAAGATCCAGCAGACATTATTTGACATTGATGAACGGGGCAGGCAGCTCAAAGGCTGGACGAACAAACTGATCTGGGGCGACAACAAGCTGATCCTCTCCAGCCTGAAGAATGGCCCGCTCCGGGAAGAGATCGAGAAACAGGGCGGCATCAAGCTGATCTACATCGACCCGCCGTTCGATGTGGGTGCGGACTTCTCGATGAATATTGAAATCGGGGAAGAGAGTTTCACAAAAGAGCCCGGAATCATCGAACAATTTGCATACAATGATACATGGGGAAGAGGCAATGACAGCTTCATCGCTATGATCTACGAACGGCTTGTGCTGATGCGTGATCTACTGGCGGAGGATGGCAGTATCTATGTGCATTGCGATTGGCATGCCAATTATTTCATTCGATGTATTCTTAACGAGGTGTTCGGAAACAATAATTTCGTCAATGAAATAATATGGTACTACTATAACAAATTGCATGATAGTAGGAAGCATCTGTTACCACGAGCACATGACACTATTTTCCGATATTCGAAAACTGAAGGATCACAAATACATAACTCCCTTAAAGAAGACCGAGAAAAACCTGTTAAAAAGTTAAAATATCATAAAGTGAATGGTCAAATCCAAAATATCATCGGCGTTGATGGCAAAGCAGTTACTTACATTAGCACTGAAAAAACTGTAGATGATATCTGGAGAATCCGGTGTTTACAGCCTGCAAATAAAGCAGAATGGCTTAATTACGATACTCAAAAGCCTGAAGATTTCATTGAGCGAATAATTTCAATGTCCTCCAACGAAGGCGATCTCGTTGCTGACTTCTTCTGTGGTTCCGGCACAACCCTTGCCGTTGCAGAGAAACTCGGCCGGAAATGGATCGGCTCCGACCTCGGCAAGTTCGCCATCCACACCACCCGCAAACGGATGATCGGCGTCCAGCGAGAGATGAAGAACGCCAAAAAAGACTTCCGGGCATTCGAGATCCTCAACCTCGGCAAGTACGAGCGCCAGCACTACATCGGCGTCAACGAAAGTCTCCGCGATGAAGAGAAGAGGAAACAGCTCGAAAAGAAAGAGCAGGCGTTTGTCGATCTCATCCTCCGGGCGTACCGGGCGGAACCCGTGAAGAACTTCGCCACATTCCACGGCAAGAAAGCAAACCGGCTCGTTGCTGTCGGTCCCGTCAACCTCCCGGTCACCCGTCTCTTTGTTGAAGAAGTCATCAGCGAATGCCGGCAGAAATACATCACCAAGATCGATATCCTCGGCTTCGAGTTCGAGATGGGGCTCTTCCCGGCTGTGCAGGAAGAGGCAAAGACAAAAGGCATCGATCTCGCCATCAAGTACATCCCCCGGGAAGTCTTCGACAAACGGGCAGTCGAGAAAAATCAGGTAGTCTTCCACGACGTTTCGTATATCGAAGTCACCCCGCACTACAAGAAAAATTCCATCGCCATCGAACTCTCGGACTTCTCCGTCCATTACAACCAGGACACCGTCGAGAATGCTGCCGCTTCGCTCAAAGATGGCGCTAACAAGATCGTCGTCGAGAACGGCCAGATCATCAAGGTGATAAAAGACAAGAGCGGCGTTGTCCGGCATGTCCCGCTCACGCAAATCTGGACCGACTGGATCGATTACTGGTCGGTGGACTTCGACTTCGAGAGCAAACAGGAGATCATCCGGATCAAGAACGCGGAAGGGGAATACGAAGAGCACTGGACGGGCGATTACATCTTCGAGAACGAGTGGCAGTCCTTCCGGACCAAAAAAGACCGGGGCCTCGAACTCACCAGCATCTTCAAAGAATGCCGGCCGGGCAGGAGGAAGATTGCCGTCAAAGTCGTTGATATCTTCGGCAACGATACCATGAAGATCCTCGATGTGAATATTGGGAGCACATGATGGCGAAGATCAACGTCCTCAACAAGGAAGTCACCGTTGTCGTAAGGAACGATGAGGATTACATCTGCATCACCGACATTGCCCGGTACAAGGGTACCGATAACACGGACGATCTGATCCGAAGCTGGCTCCGGAACCGCAACACCATCGAATTCCTCGGCATCTGGGAGCAGCTCAACAACCCGGATTTTAATCCCGTCCAATTCGACGGGTTTAGAAAACAGGCCGGGCTCAACAGTTTTACCCTGACGCCCAAACAATGGATCGAGATGACCCACGCACGGGGCATTGTTGCGAAACCCGGACGGTACGGCGGCACGTTCGCCCACAAGGACATCGCGTTCGAGTTCGCCTCCTGGATCTCCGTTGAATTCAAACTCTACCTCATCAAGGAATTCCAGCGCCTCAAAGATGAGGAGCGCAAACAGCTTGGCTGGGACATCCGGCGCAACCTCGCAAAGATCAACTACCGGATTCACACGGACGCGATCAAAGAGAACCTGATCCCACAAGAACTCAAAAAATCGCAGATCAACCGGGTGTACGCATCCGAAGCCGATCTCCTCAACATGGCACTCTTCGGGCTCACCGCAAAAGAATGGCGGGACAGCAACCCGGACAAAAAGGGAAATATCCGGGATTATGCCGACATCTCGCAGCTCGTCTGCCTCTCCAATCTCGAAAACCTCAACGCCCATTTCATCAGCGAAAACTTCTCACAAGCCGAACGGCTGGTAAAACTGAATGCGATTGCCATCCACCAGATGACCCTGCTCACGCAGGATGACAGCATGAAACTGATCAGCGGGGAAAAATAACATGGCGCTCCATCCCGGTTTCCCCACCGATCCGTACGTTGTGCTCGACCCGGCAATCCGGTGGTTCCCGGCCGATGAAACCCTGCGAAGCGAGGGCGCAGCAAAACTCCTTCCCCCGCTCGTTGCCGAACTCCGGAAGAAAGTTGCGGCATGGCGGGACAGCGGGTACGACGGTGCAAGCAGGACAAGCATTGCCCTCCTCACCTGGTGGTTTGCAACGGATCACTTCGATGAACGGGCCGATGAAACACGCACACCGTTCCGGTATTATTTCGCCCAGCGCGAAGCCGTGGAGACCATCATCTACCTCCACGAGATCGCGCAGATCAAAGACAAGTACGATCTCATCCGGTACGACAGTTCCGGCGCAGTCTCGCCAGGCATGTTCAACGAGACCTGGAACCGGTACGTCATCAAGATGGCAACCGGCAGCGGCAAGACAAAAGTGTTGAGTCTCCTTCTTGCATGGAGTTTCTTTCACAAGACCTACGAAGCGGATTCGACCCTTGCCCGGAACTTCCTCATCATCACCCCCAACATCATCGTCCTCGACCGGATACGGGCCGACTTCGATGGCCTGAAAATTTTCTTTGCCGATCCCATCCTGCCGGAGAACGGGTATGACGGAAAGGACTGGAGAAACGACTTCCAGCTCACGCTCCACATCCAGGACGAGGTCCACATCACAAGAAAGACCGGCAACATCTTCTTAACAAATATCCACCGGGTCTATGACAGCAACAACAAGGACCCCACATCCGAAGACGAGGACACGATGGATTATTTCCTCGGGAAAAGACCGGTCGGTGCAACTACCGACTCGAAACTCGATCTCGGCGATATTGTCCGGGACATTGACGAACTGCTGATCATGAACGATGAAGCACACCATGTTCATGACGAGAAACTTGCGTGGTTCAAGTCCATACAGGACATTCACAACCGGCTCCTCCAGAAAGATGGCAGGCTCGCGATGCAGATCGATGTCACCGCAACCCCGCGCCGTACCAATGGCGCGATCTTCGTCCAGACGGTATGTGATTACCCGCTGGTCGAAGCCATCTCCCAGAACATCGTAAAGCACCCGGTCCTCCCGGACGCTGCGAGCAGGGCAAAGCTCAGCGAGAAGAAGAGCGTGAAATATTCCGAGAAGTACGAGGATTACATTCACCTCGGCTATCTTGAATGGAAGAAAGTCTACGATGTCCACCAGAAATTTGGGAAGAAAGCAGTCCTCTTCGTAATGACCGATGACACCAAGAACTGCGATGAAGTCGCCCAGTACCTGGAAAACCGGTATCCTGAACTGCACGGTGCCGTCCTTGTCATCCACACAAAAAACAATGGTGAGATCTCCGAGTCAAGTTCCGGGAAAAAGAACGAAGAACTGGAACGGCTCAGGAAAGCGGCAAACGAAGTGGATTCTTCCGACAACCGGTACAAGGCAATCGTATCCGTTCTCGTACTCAAGGAAGGCTGGGACGTGAAGAATGTCACAACCATCGTGGGCCTCCGGGCCTTCAGTTCAAAGAGCAACATCCTCCCGGAACAGACATTAGGCCGGGGCTTAAGAAGGATGTACCGGGGTCAGGATGAAATTAAGGAACTGGTCAGTGTCATCGGTACCGATGCGTTCATGGACTTCGTGGAGTCCATCAAGAACGAAGGTGTCGAACTTGACAAGCGGAAGATGGGCGAAGGGACAGCACCCAAAGCCCCGCTCGTGATTGAAGTTGACCGGGAAAATTCCAGAAAAGATATCGACAGTCTGGACATTCAGATCCCGGTGCTCACCCCAAGAATAGTACGGGAATACAAGAACTTCTCGGATCTTGATATCACAGCCTTTGGCAACAAAAAATTCCCGGTGATAACCTTTACTGAAGAGCAGCAGCGTGAGATCTTTTTCAGGGATATCACCACCGATAAAATAACCCATAAGACCATACTCGACAGCACGATTGTCGCGAACTATCAGAGCGTCATCGGGTATTTCTCCCAGGTCATCATGAAAGAGCTCCGTCTGGTGAGCGGATACGATATCCTGTATGGGAAAGTCAAGACATTCATCAAAACCCAGCTCTTTGAACGCGAAGTCGATATCGAGAATCTCAACACGCTTCGGAACCTCTCGGAAATAGAAGTTACGAAAACAATTATTGAAACATTCAAGAAAAAGATCAATGAACTCACGGTTCTGGACAAGGGAGAGGCCGAGATTCGTGATTACATAAAGATCAGCCAGTGCCGGCCATTCGTGACAAAAGATCAGGGATACCTGCTGCCAAAGAAGAGCGTCTTCAATAAAATAATCGGGGACAGCGATTTAGAACTGGAGTTTGCCGGATTCCTTGAGAACTGCGATGATATTATTTCCTACGCCAAGAATTACTTCGCGGTCAACCTGAAGATCGATTACCAGGATCATCAGGGTGATATCAGAAATTATTATCCGGATTTTATTGTCAAGAAATCCGAAACGGAAGTGTTCATCATTGAGACAAAAGGGCTCGAAGATGTTGACGTTGAATTGAAAATTGCCCGGCTGGATCAATGGTGTAAGGATCTCAATACTATCCAACGCGCAGTAAAATTCGACTGGCTGCTCGTCCGTGAAGAGGAATTTAAAAAATACCCATCGAAAAATTTTGCAGAACTGATTAAAAATCATCAATCAGTACAATAAAACCATCATTGAACCAACATCTCTTTTTTGATGAAGATTGATGAACTGGATGTTCTGACAAATCGGATTGTGTATCCATGGTAGGGCCCAAAAGAAAAGAAAAAAATGATTATGAAATCGGGGGGCAGGACAAAGATGACAGTTCATACAAGTCTCATGGTGGCTTTGGAATGTCGGGGCCCTTTAGTCCCCCAGGGTCTTATCCCAGAACCCCTCCGTCGGAGCACCCCTTCATTGTGGAGATACGCCTATCCGGGCCCGTAAAGGGCTCCGTTTACCCCATTTTCCCGCTCCAGAGGGAATAATTCCGGAAAACGGGGGAATAATCCGGGAAAATCCATGTTTTTACGACGGAACCGGGAGGTCATATTTAGCCACATTCTGTGGGCCGAACGGTGGGTAAAACGGGTTTCAGGTCATAGCAGGGGGTCCGGATCCGACCGGCGGCGTGCTTGGGTCGTTTCCGGGGGCGATCGGGTTTTACGTCGGAGAATCCACCGGAATCTCCAAAATACAGCGTTTTTGCCGCACGTCATTCCCTCAAGGTTCTGCCCGCCCGGATCTTCGCGTTCATGAGGCCGGGCCGTTCAGGAAAAAATATTAAAAAAATTTCCGGCATTGCGAATTCATAAAAAATTTCTCAAAAATTTTAGAGAATAATTTTGTAAAAGATTTCCGGCTCTGCGGTCTCACAAAAAATTTTTCAAAAAAAGTTTAGAGAGATTCTCCGGAATATTTCTGACGCTCTTGGGGGCTAAAAGCCTCCGCCGCGTGGGCATCCCCCGGTTGCGATGCCGCAGAATTACCGGAGAAAACCATGATTGTGGAGAACTTGAATTATTTGTATGAGACATCACACTGCGCCCCGTCCCCCAACGGGTACTGGTTGCGCAAGAGGGGGGCGGCATCTAACTAGAATTGGAATAAAAAAAAGATATTTTTGCTCTGTAGAAATCCTAATCCAAAATAGAATATACCGACGACCGAAAGATCAAAGGTACTGGAGGTGCGTCCTACGCATACACGACCTCTCGCATGATGTACGGCTTCAGCCGTTTCTTGATCGCACCTTCCATGATGAGATCGACCCTGCGCCCGAAGAGGTCTTCAAGATAGAACTTGCAGTCCATGTAGTTGTCGAACGTCTCCTGTCCCTCGCAGAACGAGACGAGAACGTCCACATCGCTGTCTGCCCGCTCCTCACCCCGTACGAACGAGCCGAAGATGCCGATGGTTGCAATGCCGAACCGTTTCTTCAAGGCCGGTTCGTGCTGCCGGAGGAGACTGAGCGGATCCATACGATCAGTTGTTGAGGATTTGTATGTTCATTACTATTAATCCATTGACCACAAGCCGCACGTTATTGAACGGGACCGGAATACACCCGGTTCACATCCAAGCCCTAACCAAGATCCGCAGATCGCAGGGTGGCAGACAAAATAAAAAAAACGGTGACTCAGGAAAAAATTTACCGTTCCCGCCGGAACTTCAAAAAGATCACGTGATAGATCGCATAGAACCCGCAGAGCACGGCCGCAGTGTACCCCGCAATCGCCAGCCACGTGATCTGGGGCGGCAGCGTGATCGCCGAGACCTGCAGTACGAGCGACGACCCGACCACGAGCGAGGCCACTACGATCCCCATCATCATCTTGTCGGCCGCCGAGTCCAGCGCCATCGTCAGTTTCTGGAGATCGTTCTCCACGATCTCCAGCTTGAAGGACCCGGTCGAGAGCCGGCGCAGCATCAGGTTTAAGTTGCGCGGCATATCCAGCAGGGCATCCGCACCCTCCAGGAGCGCCATCGACGCCCGCTTCACATAGCCCGCCGAGAACGTGTTGGTATCCGCGAGTTTCGTTAAGTACGGTGTCACTTCCTCGCCGAAATTGAACTTCGGATCCAGCCGGACCCCGATGTCGAGCACCATCATGAAGACTTTTAAGAGCAGCATCAGGTTCAGCGGCACCTTCAGGTTATAGCGCCGCATCGAGTCCGTCAGCTCCGAGACCACGAGCCCGAAATCCAGCTGCCCGACCCCGGCCCCGCCACCCGAGAAGTCGTGCATCATGACGTACAGGTCGTCCCTGAGCGCCTCGCGATCCTCTTCCTTGATCTCGATCCCAAAGCCCTCGAGCGAGCGGATCATCAGCTCGATATTATCCGTGGAGAGCGCAAAGAGCAGGTTGATAAAATTCTGGCGCTTCTCGGGCCGGAGGATGCCGACGATACCGAAGTCCAAGAAGACGATGTCGCCCTCTTTTGTCACGAGCAGGTTGCCCGGGTGCGGGTCGCCGTGGAAGAACCCGTCCTCGAAGATCATCTTGAGATACGCGTGGAACCCGCGGATACCGATCTGGTGCGGGTCGACTCCCATCTCCCTGATCGCCTCGGCCGCATCGATCCGGACCCCCTCGACAAATTCCATGACCAGGAAGTGGGGTGTCGAGTGCTCCCAGTAGATCTTCGGGAAGCGGATGCCCGGGACGTTCTGGAAGTTCCGGGCCATGCGGTCGGCGTTCCGGGCTTCACGGGTGAAGTCGAGCTCTTTTAGGATCTGGTGCGCGAAATCGTCCACCATCCCGGCCGGGTTGTAGATCCGGCTCTCGGGAAACATCGTCTCGATGCGCTCGGCCATGCTCTGGAGGATGCCGATATCCAGTTCGATGATCTCAGGGATGCCCGGGCGCTGGATCTTGAGGGCAACCTTGGTCCCGTCCTTGAGGTAGGCCCGGTGCACCTGCCCGATCGATGCGGCGGCAACCGGCGTCTCCTCGATATCGCAGATGAAATCTTCCCAGTCCGGACAGTTCTCTTCGATCACCGCCATGACTTCAGAGAAGGGAACCGGTTTTGCGTGGTCCTGTAATTTTTTGAGCTGCTCGATCATCTCGGGCGGCAGCAGTTCGGTCCTCGTGCTCGCGATCTGCCCGAACTTCACAAAGGTGGGCCCGAGTTCCTCCATGGCGAGCCGTATCCGTTCGTAGGTGCTGCCACCTTCAGCAACCGTGCCAGTGCCGGGGAGTTTGAACCGTGCCGTACCAGGAAAGAGCTTCTCAAGGCCGATACTCAATCCATACTTGCTCAGGATGTCCAGGATCTGAGCGTACCGCACGATACGGGTGACCATGGGGTACACTTGGTTGTGGGGATACTTAAGGCGTGCTTTTTTTCTTTTAAGCACGTCAGCCGGGGAGCCAGAACGAGCGTGAGCGGTCAGGGCACGATGCTGCCGGGATCATCGTCCAGGTTCACGAAGAGGCTGAAGGCCATAGGGATCGCGGTGACCGAGGCATTGCTGCTGCCAACGGGTTCGGCCACGGGAATTTCTGAGCAGCAGCTGAAGGTGTCGGATGCGGCAAGCCACGAGCCGGTGCAGGTAAACCCGGGCGTCACCACCGTCCCGCCGATCTGCGTGCAGGTGCCGGACGAGACCGCAAGATTACCCAAGGAGGTGACCGGGGCGATCGTTGCAGAAACCGACGGTTCTGCAAGGGACGGTGCCGGTGTGGCCACCGGGGTCCTGACTACGGTGGTCTTTGCCACGTGGGGAATGGTGGTGGGCCGGGTGACCACCGGGTATTTTTTACCGTCTTCGGGTCCCGGCACCGTGAGGCAGCCGGCAACAAGGGGCGTTGTGACGAGCAGGAGTACGGCGAAGATGGCAAACATCGGAAGATTCCTCGTCATAGCGCAGCCCCCATCTCAGCGGCAGCCTCATCCAGCCGGAGCGCCATAACCTTGAGTTCTGTTGAGAGATTGCCGGGCAGGGCAGCGGTGCTCCGGATGTCCCGGTACGCATGTGCCAAATCCGTGAAATCTTTCTGGACGAGCCGCAGCGGAACTTTTGTTGCTTCCAGATTACCGGAGCCCAGCAGCACCCGTGCCCTGTTCAGGTCGGTCTTGGTCTTGGCGAGCACGGGCTCCGCGTCACGGATGTCAAGGATCGCCGGGACGAGTGCGATGTTGATCCGGTCGGCGTCGGTTACCACCCGGTCGCCCTGCTGGATGAAATGCTGCCACCGCCCGCTGTCCGGGACCTGCGTATCCAGGGTCAGGAGTTGATCGATGAAGGCTTCAGAGAGCGGGACCGTTTTTTGGTTCACCGCTTCGATCGCGGTATCCGACCGTGCGTTGAGCGCTGCCGCCACATCGGGACGCTTCGCGGAGAAGACATCGAGCGCCCGTTGCGCTGCGGTGATCTCATAGCCCTCTGCCTTCTTGGCGTTCAGGGTCTGCTGCCCCTCAAGGACCCAGGTATCGAAGTCAGCCAGCTGGTTTGCTTTCCGTACATTCCAGTACGCATCCTTCTTTGCCTGGATGTACGGGTTGTTGAGTTTCACTGCCGCGATGGCGCGGCTGAGATCCGCCCGGTTGCCCTGCTTCGTGGCAAGGATGGTGTCGAGTTCGGCGCGGAACTGCGAAGTCGTATTCCGCATATCCGCGATCAGGGTGCTGAGATCCGCCCGTGTTGCGGCTGACGGGATCCGTGCCTCTTTTTCCCGGAATGCAGCGAGCAGGCGGGAGAGCCCGGTGGTGTCGGCGCCATAGAGCGTCTCGCAGTACGGGATCGCTGCGGTCATCTCCACGTCCCGGTCAAGGGCAGTCCATGCAAGGTGAGTTTGCCGGATCTCGATCGTATGCTGGAGCAGGGTATTCTCATCGGCAGCTACCGGCAGGCAGAGGGCTGCAAGGACAACAAGTGCACACGCGATCAGAAACGGGACGTTTTGAGATTGCAGGAGACCGCCGGTCGTGCTCTGATGGGGCCGCTCCTGCACCCGGGGTTGTCCTGACATTCAGAGAGAAGATATGATTGTTCACCTATCAAAATTTGCCGCTTCCGTGTGCAGATGGAGCGTGACCGGGTCTGCGCCCGAAAAGTCGGTATCAGGATCTCCGGAACACAACAATCCGGTTGGTGTTGGTGCCGCCCTTATTGTTGCTGATGCCCCAGATGTTGGAGGTCTTGGTGAAGTCCTGCTGGTTGATCATGATGCAGGTGCACGAGAAACCGGCGTTCATGCCAAGAGGAAGAACCTGCTCTTCGAGCCGGATGGTCCGCTTGCGCACCTCCCCGACCTCGAATGCCACGTACCCGCCCGGCCGGGTGATCCGGTAGAGTTCATTGAAGACCTCCCCCATCACGGCGGTCCAGTCTTCAAGCGTCCGGGCCATGGTGATCGTCTTGCCGATCGCCTGTTCATCCAGGCCATTGAACCAGCACCGGAGCCAGTTGTCGTCCCGGTACTGCACGATGTCAAGGAACGGGGGCGAGGTGACGGTGAGCTGGATGGACGCGTCCGGGATCGCAGCAGTGTTCCGGGCATCACCCGAGATGAAGACGGCCTTCTCACCGGCCCGGACAAGATTACCGCGCTCGTCATCGGTCAGCGTGCGGAGCAGGCTCTTTGTCTTCCGGGTAATGATCGCCCGGGTATTCCGGTACTCCGGCACCTGACTGCGCTTCTCGTTGATCTTCCGCTGGCTCTGCTGCGAGACCGCCTGGTTGGGTGGCAGCGTATACACCGAGAAGAATCCCTTCGAGTGCCCGGTGAGGCGGTTGGTTGCCACCATCGCGATCCATCTATCGATGGCATCATCCTCGTTATCCTCCCGCTTCGTTAGCAGGTACTCCCGCAGCGCTACGATCTCCTGCTCGGTCTTCGGGTGATAGAACATCGAGAGATCGATCTCTGCACGGTTGCCCTCCAGCGGAACTGCCTTGAGCCGTTTCTCAACGGCGGCCATTCTCGGGGGGGTGAGCCGCGGTTCCGAGAGGACCCGGGAGAGCGGGTTGGCGTCGTTCGCGATCACGTTTCTCCCGAGCAGGCCGGCTTCAAGGATCGTGGTGCCCCGCCCGCTGAAGGGATCGTAGACCACGTCATCTTGCTTTGTCAGGAGGCTGATGAAGAAGCGGGGCAGCTCCGGCTTGAAACACGCCCGGTACGAGACCTCGTGGATCGATCCTCCCTGCCGCTGCCGGGAGGTCCAGAACTCGCCGGTGTACGTCCTGACGTTTTCGTTTCCGATGGTGACATGCCCGCCCTGCACCGGGATGCCGGTGGGAGACCGGCAGGTATGCAGGAACGCTGTCAGCACATCGCCAGAAGTATCGCCAGAAGATTTGCGGGAATTGGCTGCCATCTCGTAAAAAGAGCTTGGTGAGGCAAGGGGATAATGCCGTACTATTGCCGGTTGGATTGCCCATACCGAAATGCTCACGTGCCGGACAATGCAAAAGGGTCTGTGAGAGGCACCAGGGATGAACGAGACTGACGAGGCAGGCCGGGGCACCGGCCAAAAGTTCATGGAGAAGACAAAGTATCCATACATCACGAAGAGCGACCAGCAGAAGGGTCTGCCCCAGCCCCCGCTCGAACTTCCACCCGACCCAACGAGACCGCTCATCGATCTCCCAAAACCGTCCACGCTCGCGATCCCCCCCACCGATCTCAGGACCGCCATCGAGGAGCGCCGGAGCATCCGGTCCTACCAGCACGAACCGCTGGCGCTTGAGCAACTCTCCTTTCTGCTCTGGTGCACGCAGGGTGTGCAGCACGTGCACGGGTCGCAGGCAACATTCCGCACGGTCCCCTCGGCCGGTGCCCGCCACGCGTTCGAGACCTATCTGCTGGTGAACGATGTGGAGGGACTTGCCCCCGGACTCTACCGGTACCTGGCGCTCTCCCACCGGCTCCAGCAGCTCGATACCGATCCCACGATCGCCCGGATGATCACCGCAGCCTGCTTCGACCAGCAGTTCGTTCTCAGAAGCGGCGTCACCTTCCTCTGGACCGCGGTCCCGTACCGGATGACATGGCGGTACGGCGAGCGGGGTTACCGGGATCTCCATCTCGATTGCGGCCATGTCTGCCAGAACCTGTACCTTGCGGCCGAAGCCGTAGGCTGCGGGGTCTGCGCGATCGCGGCATTCGATGACGATGCCATGAACCGGCTGCTCGGGATCGATGGTGAGAACCAGTTTCTGATCTACCTGGCAACGGTGGGAAAACGAGAGACGTGGGCGTGATTACCGGACCGAACGTCAGGACGTGTGGGCGCCGACCCGGTCGAACGCGAGCGGGTAGTGCACCGTGCCGCTCACCCCGTCCAGTGCGCCATCTGCAAGACCGAGCGCCATGAACGCTTCATCCGGGCAGGGAAAGGGTGCGTGGATGTTCCACTCGCAGGCCTTGGTGAACCCGAACCGGGGGTAATACAGGGGATGGCCAACCACGATCACGATCTGCTGGCCGAGCCGCCGGCACTCATCGAGGCCTTCCTGCACGAGCGCAGCGCCGATGCCCCGGCACTGGAAATCCTGGTGAACGGCGAGCGGGGCGAGCGCTGTTGCGGGAGTCGTTGCCTCATCCGAGACGATCGAGATCGGGCAGAAGAGAATGTGGCCGATGATGCTGTTCTCATGCACGGCAACAAGAGAGAGATTGGGATTGATCTTTCCATCTTCGCGCAGGGCATTGACGAGCCGGGCCTCGCCATCCTGGGCGAATGCCTGGCAATGCACATCGAAGATTGCACGGACCTCACCGGGAGATTCCGGGCGGATAAAAAACGAATCCATCTCTACACGTTGGACGCCAGATCAGATAAGGGAATGTGCTGTACCATCCCGGCACGATCACCTCAAGAGACTTCGGAACCATGCAAATTCTTTTGCTGTTTTGCATCGCTATAGAGATTCAGGATCATGAACGCTGATATATCGTCAGACCCGGGCCGTCTCCGGATCGAGGAGATCCGGACAATGCTCTCCGGGACCTACTGGTGCCCTGACATCACCACGAAAGAGATCCGGCAGGGAATCGAGCACTCCGCACTTTTGGTCGGGGCCTACGACACGAGCGGGCGGCAGCTCGGGTTCTGCCGGGTCATCTCGGACAAAACCCGGTTTGCCTATCTTCTGGATGTGGTGGTTGCAGAAGAGTGCCGTCACCAGGGGATCGGGCAGGCGATGGTCCGGTTCGCGGTCACGCACCCGGCCTTAAAGGATGTGTACCAGTGGCTGCTGAAGACGAGCGATGCCCACGGGATGTACGGGAAGTGCGGGTTTGAGGCGCTCGATGCCCCGGAGCAATGGATGGGGCGGATGCAACAGCGGCCGGACCGGAGCCGGTTTTCCCGGTAACTCAGATCCGCATCAGCCGCTCGTTCTCCTGCAGCCACCGCCGCCGGCTCGCGTAGTCCGGCATCAGCGCCTGCACCTGTGCCCAGAATTTTTTCGAGTGATCGTGCTGCTTGAGGTGGACGAGTTCGTGGACGATCACGTAGTCCACGATCGAGAGCGGCGCCTGGATGAGCCGCCAGCTGAAGTTCAGGCTGCCCCGGGTAGAACACGAGCCCCAGCGCTTCTGGGCACCGGAGATTGCAATTGATGTTGGGGAGTAGCCGGTCATCATCGAGAAGTACATGCACCGGGCGTTGATCTCTTTTTTCGCTTCAGCAATGTACCAGCGCTGGATCGCGGCGGGGATGCCGGGCCGGATATTCCGGGAGACCACGAGCCGGTCGGTGCGCTCGATCATCCCCCGGTCATCATCCACAATGTGCAGGGGATACGGGCGGCCGAGAAACCAGAAGATCTCGCCCTCTTCGTAGGCATGGGTTGCTGCCTTGGGCCGCTGTCGTATCTCGGCCATCTTCTTCCGGATCCAGCCCGCCTTCTCCCATACCGCGTCATCGATCAGGGATGCCGGGGCCCGCAGGGGAGCCCGCACGATCAGCCGGGCCTCGGGCGTGATGACCAGCGCAATCGTTCGCCGGCGCGAGCGGACTACGGAATCGATGTGGATCTCGTCCATGTACCATGACACCTGGTGATGCTGTACCGTTGGCGGCGAAAGGGAAAAAAAGGAACTGGTAAAGGCAGCGGCGGCCGATCAGGAGGGTGCTGCGTGTTTCGAATCATCGCTCACGACCTTGCCGTCTCGGAGCCGGACAATGCGGTGGAAGTAGTCCTTGTGCCAGTCCTCGTGGGAGACCATCACGATCGTCTGCTGCATCTCCTCGTTGATCTCGCGGAAGAGATCGAGCACCAGCCGGGAGTTCTCGGAGTCGAGGTTGGCGCACGGCTCGTCGGCAAAGAGGATGTCGGGCTTGTTCACCATGGCCCGGGCAATCGAGACCCGCTGCTGCTGGCCTCCCGAGAGCTCCCGGGGCAGGTGGTCCTGCCGGTCCAGAAGGCCGATCTTCGTCAAGATATCGATACTCGCCTCATGGTACTGGCGTTCGGAGCGGTCCTTCCTCAGCATGGCGGTAAGGGAGACGTTCTCCATCACGGTGAGATCCGGTACCAGCGCATAGTCCTGGAAGACGTACCCGAGCTTGTAGAGCCGGAACATGGACTTCTCGTAATCATTCAGGGTGGCAATGTCCGTCCCGTCTATCTCGATCCCACCAGAGGTGGGGATGTCCAGGAGGCCCAGCATGTGCAACAGCGTGGTCTTGCCGCTGCCGCTCGCCCCCATGATGCCGAGGAACTCTCCTTTGGTAATATCGAGGGTGATGCCATCGAGCGCCCGGACTTCCACATCCCCCATCCGGTAGATCTTCGTGAGATTGGTAATTCCTATCATATCAGGCCCTCATGGCGCTCTGGATATCCTCGCGCGACACCTGGTACGCGGGAACGTACCCGGCAACGATCGATGCGGCAAAGAGGATCAACGAGTTCTGGATGAGATCGGTCGGGGTCAGGTACAGGGTTGCCGACCATTCGGGGGTGACGATGGGGTTGGCAGCGAGGTATGCGGCCATCAGGAGGGTGAGCACGAGACCGAAGATGATCCCGAGCACCGCCATGATGATCACCTGGAACCCGTAACTGTGCATGATGACCTCCTTGTCCACGCCGATGGCCTTGAGGATCCCGATCTGGCGCCGGCTGTTGATGGTCTTGATGGTGATCACGATGAAGAGCACGACCGTGGTGATGATGATGCCTACGATGAGGGAGACCATGTTGATGATCGCAAAGCTCTGGAGCGCCCGGCCCATGCTCTTTGCCAGCAGGTCTGCCGTGGTCTGGACCTTCTGCGCCACCCCGTACTGGATCAGCTCGTCCTTGACAAACTTCTCGGAGTACCCGGGCCGGGTCTTGACGGTGACGTAATCGGCATTATCCAGCGCCTTGGGATCTGCGAGCGCCATGTCCGTATAACTCACGTACACGGCGCTATCCGCCGAGCTCCAGCCGGTGTAATAGATCCCCTTGACCCGGTAGTCCCTGACATAGCCGTTGCCGTAATCGATGGTGATCGAGTCGCCGACCCGGACTCCGCCGAGCGAGGACTGGAACTCATCCTCTTCTTTCACCGAAGCATCGCCCGCAACGGGCCTGCCGATGATCACCTCCCCGGTATCGTCCTCGCCTAGATAACTCCCGGCCACCATCCTGGTGTACAGGGGGGAGACCAGCTTCTCGTCATTGGGCTTGATGGCCCGCACCGTGACGCCGAGCATCCGCTGCCGGTACTTGAGGGTCGCCCCTTTGCTGAAATGGGGGGTGGCCCGTTCCACGCCGGGCATGCCATTGATCAGGTCGAGCGTTGCCGAGAGATCGGAAACGTACTGGTCGCCCGTCTTGGCGCTGACGAGCACGTTCCCTATCTCGTAGTCCACGACCTGCTTGGTGATGCTCTGCCCGATCCCGTTGAAGAGACCCGGGAGGAAGATCATGTTGGTGAAGCACATCCCGATGATCAGGATCGTCAGAACCACGCTCGACCGGCTGCCCCGCTGGAGCGAGCGGAGGGCAAGCAGGAAGGCGACTTTCAGTTCTTTCTTTCCCATGGGAAACTACCATCACCGTTCTTCTTCGGCAGGTACCAGTACCGGTAGGCAAGGAAGGCCAGGATCGCCAGGATGATGACGAGGAAGATCAGGTTCCCGGTCGAGTCAACGGGCGAGACCCGCAGGTTCATCTGCCGGGTGAGGGTGTGCTCACCCATGTCATCGGTATACCTGATGGTCAGGTTGTACGGGTACGTGCCTCCTTTCATACTCTCAAGGAGGAAGATCGCGGGTGCATCGTTGCCGGGCTTGATCTTGCCGATGAAGGCCTCCTTCTTGCCTTCCGCCGGCATGTCGACCGTGGCCGAGACCTTCTTGGCCTCACCGGTACCGGTATTCTCGATCCGGATCGTGAGGTCAAACGTGGTGCCTTCGGTCAGCCGCGAAGGGTTGGTGTCCACCGAGACGAAGCCCAGCTCCGCGGTGCCCTTCATCATCACATCGATCCCGGTCGTCGTCGTTACGGGCGTGCCGTCAATCGAGGTATACCGGAGGACGAGGGGGACACGGACAAGACCAGAGCCGGCCTCCTTGTCGGAGAGCATCACGAGCGAGAGCGATCGCTCTTCGCCGGCTTCGATGCGCCCGATATGATAGAGGTCGGCACCCTTCGGTGCAATGACCCCGCTGACATTGGTGATGGTCAGGGTCACATCGTCAGCGAGCAGCGATCCTGCATTGCTGACGGAAAGGGTGATCGGGATCTCCTCACCCGGGATGACGCTGCCGGTGAGGGTACTGTTCACGACCAGGATCGCTTCCTTCCGGATGCCGATCGCGGTGTTGACATTGACCGGCACCGGGTACTTGACACTCCGGCCGCCGCTCGTGTCAATCCAGACCTCCGGGTAGTACATGCCGCTCTTCGCGGGGGCGGTGATGGTGAAGGTGACGGCGATGGACTGGCCGGGCCCGATCTCACCGATATTCGTGAAATCCTTGGAAAGGACCGAAATCCCGTTGCCCTCCAGGTGGATGTCCTCGATATTGACGTTGATGTCCTCGGTCCTGACAACGGAATAGTCATTGATATCCAGTTTGCCGCTCTTCTCGACCACCGAGGCGCTTGATGCGGTGTTCTTGATAACAACGGTGATCGTCCCCAGTGCATCGGGCATGAGGACCGAGGGCGACACGGTGTAATCTGATACCGTTACGGTAGGGTTGCTGGCGGCCTGTGCCGGCGAGACCAGCAAAACCCCGGCACCAAACAGGACCATGATTGCGATGATCGTTCCTGCAATTCTCATGAGTTCGTTCTGTTTTCCATATGCGTTCATACTGCTTCCAACGTGATTGAACCAACACCCTGGTTCAGGGTGATCTGATTGACCGCGATCGATGAGTTGAACCCGGCAGTGATATAGGTATCGTCATGCCGGATGAATCCGTCTTCATTGATGTCGCCAATACCCTGGTGCACCACAATACGCGTGTTGCTGGTTTGGGGAATCCGCAGCGTGAGGTCCCCGACACCGGTCTTGATGGTTGCATCGAATCGTCCGCCATGGTACCCGCTGAGATCGACGATCGTATCGCCCGCACCGGTGTGGACAGAGAGCGTCTCCAGGTTGAGCGTGCCAAGACGCAGGGTGTTGTCCCCGGCCCCGACATTCTCTTCGAGACGGATCGGGATGGTGTCACTGAGCCGGATCTCCCAGCGGTTGGGGGAGTCCACGGCAAACCAGGTTTTGCCCGTATGGCCCTTCTCGGTGATGGTCACAACCTTTTGTGCGTTGTTGACTTCCTGTGCCAGTTCCGGCTGCCAGATGCCGGCCTCGGTAAAGACCGTCGCCTCCATCAGGGCGGTATCGGGCGCACCACCCCGCAGGGTGAGATCCCCGGCCCCGAGGGTGAGCCGCACATCACCCGAGGTGGCTTCATCCAGCGGGATGAGGGTCGTGTTGGAGGTGAGGAGGGCGTTGTTCCGGAACGGCGTGAACGGATGGTCTCCTGAGGGGGAAGATCCCCCGTTGAGCGCCAGGATGCCAAACCCGATGGCAAACGATACGATGGTGATCGCAACCAGCCAGAGGATGATCCGGGTGGCACTGATCCCCCGCAGGTTCATATGACAGCAGACGCACGAGGATCGCTTTTTTTGTTCTTCATCAGCACTCATGCAACACGCTCCGTTCCCGTGATCACACCAATATTCCATTTCAGGTACCGGATACCGAGATGGTACGAGAACCGTGCAAGGAAGTAATCGCCGATCACGAGCAGGAGGCCGAAGGTGGTGATCCCGAGCGAGAAGAATACTCCTGCAACCGGGGACTGCCAGATCGCAAACGCCGGAAGGCCCAGGATCTGCAGGATCGCGTAGATACCTGCGGCAGGCCCAAAGACCGTAAACACGATCCCGAGGATGAAGACCACGAACAGCAGAACCACGAGCAGGATGAACGGCACGAGAACAAAGACCAGGTTGAAGAGCCCGAGCCCGAGGGTTGCACCGATGGCATGGAGCAGATTGCCGCAGCTCCTATCTGATTCTGCCTTGTTCACCAGGTGGGTTGCACGGATCTCCCGTGCCACGTCCTCGGGTGAGCCGAGCGAGCAGAACAGCTCCTCTTCCTTCCGGCCGTTCGCCTTCCCCATCCGGAAGTGTTCGGAATAATCGGAGAGGACATCCGCCAGTTCGTCGTCGGTGAGGGTTCCCACCAGGCGGCTCTTCAGTATCCGCAGGTATTCCGCTTCAGTCTGCTGCATCATGTGTTCCTTCCAGGAGTGCATTTACCGATGCGACAAACCGCATCCATTCTTCCTTCTGTTCATGTTCTACATTCCTTCCCGTCTCGGTGAGACGATAATATTTCCGCGGGGGGCCTTCTGCCGATTCCTGGAGATACGTGGTGACGTATCCCTCGTCTTTGAGGCGGCGCAGGAGCGGATAGATGGTGCCTTCGGAGATGTCGATCCGTTTCGAGATCGCGGCCACCAGCTCGTACCCGTAACAATCCTTGTGGGCAAGCACAAAAAGAACGCAGATCTCAAGCACGCCTTTCTTGAACTGGATATTCATGAAAACCTCCCAGGCCCGGTGCACGCCCGTTTCCCGGTACCGCTCAACTATTCACCGCGGGGTGAATATTCTGACGATACCGGGAGTGTGTGCAGAGGGTAGATTGACGGGCCTGCGTGTTAAGAACTTAACACAGTATCTTGCTATACAAGGTACTTACTATTGTTGAGATAGGCTGGTATATAATTCAATCGTTTGCGTTTTTACCCGGAACTATATCACTCACCCCCTTGTTCACGCACGGTGACTGCGGGCAGGATTCGATCAATGGTGAAACTACCGACTCCCGCTGGCGTCATGGGACTCGACTGGGACGAGGCCCTAAAGGCCCGGATCGCCGCGGGGAGCAGCTGGTCCGGCCCAGACAAGATTGACAGAAGCACCAGGTACCGGGGGTCTTGCCCGGGCCGTCCTTTCAGGAGCCTGAAAAAAAAAGTATCGTTCAGGGGGATCAGGCCTTCTTTTCCCGGGTGGGAATCACGCAGACAACGCTGCCGGGGATCTTCGCCTCCAGCGATCCCTTCAGTGCGTCGATGAAATCCTGCACCTCGCCCATCGGTCTCCCCGGCCCGAACCCCAAAAAGATGTCGATATAGATCCGGGCCCCGGACCTGCGGGACCGGACACCGCAGAAGTCCTCGTACTGGTCGAAATACGCCGTGAGCTCATGGAGGATCACGATCTGGAGTTCCTCCTCCAGGGTCTTGTCGAAGAGATCCGGGATCGATGAAGAGATCTCCCGGTAGCCGGCGAGCAAAAGGAACCCGATGATGATGAACGAGGCCGCCGGATCGATATAGATCGCCAGGGGATGAGCAACGAGGCAGAACGAGAAGACCAGCGCGAGCAGAACCGAGATGTCCGCAAAGGCCTTTGCCCTCCGGAGCCGCCACTGGGACTCCATGATCGGCGAGGGATCGATGAGCGCGTGGCGGTAATTCTTCCGCCAGAGGTACGTATCGCAGACAGCGGTTGCCAGCATCAGGGGGATACCGATGATCGCGCCGCTGGCCTCGACCGGCGCCGGGTTCAGGAGCCGCTGGATTGCAAAGAAGGTGATGATGAGGATCGAGACTCCCATCACCCCGCCCGTGATCGTCCGGGTGATCGTCTCGAACTTTCCCATCCCGTAATCGTACTGGTACTGGCCGCCCTTCTGCATCCTCATGAGGATCAGAAGGGCAAAGAACGTGGCAAGGATCTCGTTGCCGCACTTCATGACATCGGCAAAGAGCGTGATGGAGCCGGAGAGGGCGAACGCGATAATCTCCGGGATCCAGAGCCCGATATCAAAACAGAGGCTGGAGAAAACCGTCCGCTGTTTTGAAGGCGAGAGGGCGCCCCCACCGCTTGCTTGACACCCCGCCGTCCCTGCACACTCCATAAGCAGAGTACATTCTCACGGGCAACAGGCATAAAAATTGTGAAGTTGTCCGTCAGAGTACACGGATCGTACGGCGAGCGCCCGGTCTTTTTCAGCCGTGGCTCAGCACGACAGAGACGACACTACCGGCGATCTTGAGCTCCAGGGATCGTTTGAGGGAGGTTGCAAAGTCCTGGACATCCCCCATCCGCTGCTCGGGATCAAACCCGAGGAAGATCTCGATGTAGATCCTGCTCCCCGATCGGCGCGAGCGGACGCCGTTGAACTCACTGTATTTGTCGAAGGATGAAGAGAGTTCCTGGAGGATGACGAGCTGGAGTTCCTCATCCAGGGTCTTGTCAAAGAGATCCGGCAAGGAGGACGAGAACTCGCGGTACCCGGCAAGCAGGAGGAAGCCGATGATGATGAACGAGACGATGGGGTCGATATAATGCGCCCATTCGTACTGGATGCAGATGACCGAGAGCGAGAGCGCGAAGAGCAGGAGCAGGTTGGAGAAGGTCTTGGCCCGCCGGAGGCGCCACTGTGACTCCATGATCGGCGAGGGGTCCTCTTTTGAACGGTGCTGGTAGGTCTGCCAGTGATGGTAATCGGCAATGCTTGCGATGATCATGAGCGGGATACCGATATAGGCGGCAACCATCTCGAACTTCTCGGGATGCATGAGCCGCTGGATGGTAAAGAGGACAAGGATACAGATGGAGACCACCATCACGCCCCCGGTGATGACCCGGGTCAGGGTCTCGAACTTGCCCATGCCGTAATCGTAGGTGAACTTCCCGCCGGCTTTCATCCGCCGTATGATCAGGAGGGCAAAGAGGGTGGCGAGCACCTCATTGGCATACTTGAAGACATCGGAGAGGAGCGCGGCAGACCCCGAGAGGACGACGGCAATCGTCTCCGGTACCAGGATGAGGAAGTCCACGCAGAGACTGTGGAAGACGAGCTTCTCGCGCGACTCTTTTGCACCTTCTTCACCGTCCACGCACTCACCGCCGGTCATAATTGTCTATAGATAGAGAGCGGGAATACTACTAAAAACCTGACATGAAGGTCAGCATTCCCCGGAAGAGCTGGTTTTTAAAAAATATGAGACGGGTTATTTGTGCGTAAAATACGCCAGTACCCCGTCCGCACCAACCGTATCGATCTTCACAAACCCGACCCGCTCGAACTGGACAACCTTGCCGAGCTCGGTCGTTACGGCAGGCTCGCAGGCGCCCTTCATCTCTCCTTCCTGCGTGAGGAGCGTGCAGGGCACGGTTGCCTGTGCCGGCAGCCACTGGACGATATGCGCTTTTGCTGCCCGGGCATCCGTGAGCGAGTCGCCGCCATACGAGAACGAGGGGGTGTCGCCGTTCCACGCGATCTTCACATTGAAGAGATCTTTCAGCCGGAGCATCGCGGTGCCGGGCACCAGTTCAACCTTCGGGATGAGGACCGTGCCGGTGAACTCCAGTGTGCGTGACCCGCGGGCTGCATCGCTCGGGTGGAGGAGGGCGTGGGCGGTGTGGTTCGGTGCGCCTTCAATGCGGGCTTCGATCGGATCCGGCACGAAGAAGTACCGGTTCGCAGTCGGGTCCACGAGTTTCTTGTTCTCCGCGTACAGGTTGTCCCACGAGAACGAGATGTCCACGTCGCCGATACCGATCGCGATCATCGCGTTCTTCACGGCCTCGGGCAGGATGCCGCGGCGGGCAAGGGCTCTTAGCGTTCCAAGACGGATATCGTCCCAGCCGGTGTAGGTGCCTTCCTTGATCCCGGCCCGCATCTGCGAGGTGGAGAGGACAAC
>Ga0209099_1001318_pt1 | contig 25345 bp, 17 predicted proteins | sample AD_JPNHW2_MetaG_FD_184430 | JGI IMG/M metagenome (GOLD analysis project Ga0209099, IMG submission 184430) | Active sludge microbial communities of municipal wastewater-treating anaerobic digesters from Japan - AD_JPNHW2_MetaG (SPAdes) (version 2) | ecosystem: Engineered > Bioreactor > Anaerobic... | reverse complement strand
ACGGTATTTTCGAATTATTGAAAAAAACACGTTGTGGAATAATTAATTTTAAAGGTAAACTAGGAAAGGGTATTGACGATTTTCAGCTTTCTTTGTTCCCTGTTTGAAATTTTTGAGGAAACTCCAATTATTTTTAATTATGAATAATACTTTAATGTAACACGATTTAAGATTTTATTTTTTATCATTTTGTCTGTGTATATTTGCCCTGTTTAAAGATATGGAGCATGGATAAGCTGAAAATAAAAGTACAGTTGTTGGATGAATGTAAGAAACAACAGCAAAAGGTTCTTGATAATCTTCGCAACACCATGAGCGAGGCACAACAAAGTGCCAATGAATATGGGCAACCAAAGGATCGCTATGATTCATACAGAATGCAGCTTCTTCGCCGAAAGGATATGTATGGTCAAATGCTGGCTAAAGCATTGGGTGAATACCATGCCCTCGAAAAAATTGAAATAGATAATGTGAATGATAAAGTTGGTTTTGGCTCTGTTGTGATCACTTCAGAACAAAAATTATTTATATCAATAGGTTTAGGAAAAATTAATTTTAATAAAGATATATTTTATGCCATATCTGTTAATGTTCCTCTTTGCAAGGTATTATCAGGGAAAATGAAAAATGATGTATTTGAATTTAACGGAAAGAAAATTACTATTCTTGATATCTTCTGATAAAATTTTTTATGAACAGCATTGTTAATTATTTGTCATTATTATTTGTTTGCATTAATTATCAAAATTCTAATTTTGCCACATGCAGGAAACCATTTTGATCTTAGATTTCGGTTCGCAGTATACTCAGCTTATAGCACGCCGAGTTCGTGAACTGAACGTGTATTGTGAAATACATCCATTTAATAAAATACCTGAAATAAATAATGAAATTAAAGGAGTTATTCTTTCGGGCAGTCCTTTTTCTGTAAGGGATAAAAATTCACCGCATCCTGATTTATCGGGAATAAAAGGGAAATTACCTTTACTCGGGCTTTGTTACGGGGCACAATTGCTTTCGCAAAATTTCGGGGGAGAAGTGCTTCCTTCAAAAATTCGCGAATATGGAAGAGCAAGTCTTACAGAAATAGATCTATCAAATTCGCTGGTAAAAAATATGACTGTCGGCTGCCAGGTGTGGATGTCGCATGGCGACACGATTGCCAAACAACCTGCTGGTGCAAAAATAATTGCTGCAACAAAAGATGTACGCGTTGCCGGTTTCCAAATTGAAAATGAAAAAACATTCGGGATACAATTTCATCCTGAAGTATATCATACTACTGAAGGTATGACTTTATTGAAAAACTTTATTGTTGATATCTGTAAATGTTCACAGTCATGGACACCCGATTCATTTATCGAAGCTACCGTAAAAGATTTAAAAAATAAATTAGGAAATGATAAAGTGATTCTCGGGCTTTCAGGTGGCGTTGATTCTACTGTTGCAGCAGTATTGTTACATAAAGCAATTGGAAAAAATCTTTATTGCATTTTTGTCGATAACGGATTGTTACGGAAAAATGAATTTCAGAATGTTTTGCATTCCTACAAAGATTTAGGATTAAACGTTACCGGTGTCGATGCAAAAGAATATTTTTACAAAGCATTGCATGGTGTTTCTGATCCTGAAGGCAAAAGAAAAGCCATTGGAAAAACATTCATTGATGTTTTTGACGAACAATCACATAAGGTAAAAGATGTAAAATGGCTGGCACAGGGAACCATTTATCCCGATGTTATTGAATCGCGCTCTGTTAAAGGACCTTCAGCTACCATCAAATCTCATCATAATGTTGGTGGTTTGCCCGATTATATGAAATTAAAAGTTGTGGAGCCGTTGAATACTTTATTTAAAGACGAAGTCCGCAAAGTAGGAAAGGCATTGGGAATTAGTGATACCATTCTTAAAAGACATCCATTCCCGGGACCTGGTTTGGGAATACGTATTCTCGGTGAAATAACTGAAGATAAAATAAGAATACTGCAGGATGCTGATGATATTTATATTAATGCATTGCATGAACATAAATTATATGATAAAGTATGGCAGGCGGCTGCGATATTGCTGCCGGTACGTTCGGTAGGAGTGATGGGTGACGAGCGCACTTATGAATATGTACTTGCTTTAAGGGCTGTAACTTCAACCGATGGTATGACTGCCGATTGGGTACATTTACCATATGATTTTCTTGCTGAAGTATCGAATAAGATTAGTAATAAAGTTAAAGGTATTAACAGGGTTGTGTATGATATCAGCTCAAAACCACCTGCTACTATTGAATGGGAATAATATAGAGGAATAATGTTATACCGACAGAAAAGAGTTTTGCAAAAATATTTTTAGTTTTCTGTACGGTATAACTCGTTCTAAACAGTTTTGCCTTTGCAAACCTGATATGAATGAGTATAACCTATATACGAGTTTAATATATTCATCATTCAAGTTTTCATTCTATAAGTTATTTGAAGAATATGTTTTTATTATCTTTGCCATTCTTGAAATATTGATAAAATATTTTTGAAATGAAACTCCGTTATCTTTTTATTGTTTTTGGATTACTGCTGAATACGACTATTTTCGCCCAGGTGAAAATATCTACGGTTATTGAGAAAATTAATGGGAAAGATTATTACATACATACTGTTGCAAAAGGTGAGTCGGTGTGGAAAATCGCGAAAGCTTATGGAGTTACTTCTGAACAAATTGTTGCCGATAATCCATATGCAAAAAAGAAAATAAAACCTACCCAGAAACTAAGAATCCCTGTTAATCAAAATTCAGCTCAGCAAATAACTACTCGGGTAGATACAATACCAAAGGATACAGTAAAGGTTGTAAAGGAAAATATTACTCATACTGTTAAACAAGGAGAAACATTATATGGTATTGCAAAAAAATATTCTGTAACGGTTAATGAAATCAAAAAAGCCAACCCGGGCTTAAGCGAAAAAATTGTACCTGATCAGGTACTAAAAATTCCATCCGGTAAAACTGCTAAAGCTACTAAAGCTACAACTGTTGCTGATAACAATACTGCTGTTACGAATACCAATACTGCAAACCATAATACAACAGCACAAACACAAAAACAGGATACAATAAAAACAGATAATGATGATAAGCTGGATTGTGATAAATCAAAATTGCTGAACTCTTATAATATCGCTTTAATGATTCCTTTTTATCTCGATTATGTTTCTGAGATAGATATTGACGATCCTGATATTAAAGAAAAAAGTGTTGATGATTATAAATCGTTTTCATTTGTTCAGTTTTATGAAGGCGCACTTATGGCTATCGATTCATTAAAAAAATCGGGGTTGAATGTTAAGGTATATGTGTATGATGTGCAGAATGATTCATTAGCAACTAAGAAACTCCTTGAAAAACCCGAATTCCAGAAAATACATTTGATAATAGGTCCTTTCTTTGAAAAAAGTTTAAAAGTTGTTTCTGATTTTTCCAGGAAGAATAAAGTATATGTTGTCGACCCGGTTTCAACAAATGACAGTTTATTATACAATAATCCCTATTTGATCAATGCAAATATTCCTGTTAAAATGCAACTTAAACAACTTGCATCTTATATCGTTGGACGATATCCGGGAATGCCTGTTATTGTTGTGCACAATAATAAGGATAGCGAAAAAGAATATGTAGCTATTTTGAAAAATGCAATACATGCTGAAGAAAAGAAAACCGGGGTAAAAGATAGTTCATTCAGGGAAGTGGTATACTCCAAATCAGGGATCAGTGGGATTACCAAGAACTTTAAAGCTAATGATACCAATGTTGTTGTTACATTATCAAGCGGGGAGGTTTTCCTTACCAATTATGTACGCGGCATGAGTACGGTTGCCAATGATAATAAAATGATTGTTTTTGGTTTGCCAAGTTGGAAAAACTACGACCAGATTGAAACAGAATATTTCATGCAAATGTATCTTCATATGTTCTCTTCTACATTTATTGATTACCAGGATGAACAGGTGATTCAATTTGTAAAGGCATATAGGGAAGCATATAAAACAGAACCCGATAAATATGCTTTTTTAGGTTTTGATGTTACTGCATATTTTCTGAAAGCACTTATGCAGTTCGGAACAAACTTCGGAAAATGCCTGGATAAAATACCTTCTGAAAATTATTTGCAAACAGGATTTAAGTTTGTTAGAGAAAATAAAAAGGATGGAATTCAAAATGCCTTTTTAAATATATACCGTTACGAGGATTATCAATTGGTAGATGTGCGCAAACATCCTAAAATAAAAGAGAAAGAGAAGAAAAAAGAAAAAAATAAATAACTTGTTTTTCTGTTTTTACTTTTCATAAATTTCCGACCATGCTTTACATGATTCAAATCTTTTTTTAAGAATGAATTTTCCTTCTGCTTTTATTTTTTCATAATCTTCTTTACCTTCCATATTTGAAAAGATACAGATTGCTGTATTGCTGTCAAGTGTTGAAGACACATCAGAAAACTTTTGATCATTGCTGAGATAGCCACAGTATGGATTTTCCAGGTTGTTCAGCATAAGGAAATGAGTAAATATTTTTTTATCCCTGAAATTATTTTCAATGCAATAACTCACCATTTGCTGATGTGTTTTTACTGCATCAGCATAACCCAGATTATGATCACTGCTTGTTCGCTTTGGTATATGAATAGTTATTTGAATTATCGAAAATGCAGCAATTGTAATATAAAGAAAGATTTTCTTTTTTATAACTTCGTTCAATAGAAAAGCCGTGATAATAGCAAATGGAGCCATCATACACATAGTGTAACGGTCGCTGTAAAAATTTAATGAGATGGTAATAAGAAATAAAATGATAAAAATAGCAAGTAATGATATTGGCTTATTTGCTTTATTATACGTGTGTTTTTTAAAATAAAAATAAAAGAAAAGAGAAATGATTATCAGCGAAGATAGAACATTTCGTCCCCAATAAATAAACTGGTAAGCCGAGTATGATTCTAATTTATTTAAAAAGCTGCGATTGTCATTTAACAGATAATTTACATGTTCAGGAAAAAAATACCATCCATTTATTTTTTTCTGGTAAATGAAAAATGCAGAAATAATTATTAATGGAATAGCAATTATTGCGGAACGTTTAAAAAAAACTTTAAAAGGAATATTTTTTCTGTTGATTATAAATGTGTCGGTAATTAACCATATTCCTGATGTCGCCAGTGCAACAATTCCTGTTTCTTTTGTGAATAGTGCGCATGTTGTAAAGATGATGTAACAAAACCATTTTTCTTTTATGAAGAAAAAGATGGAGAGCAGCGAGAATAATGAAAGCATAACTTCGGGTAAAACCAGTACCGATTGTGCCAGAAATATAGGTTGCAGAAAAAGTATCAGAGCGGCAATAATTCCAGCCTGTTTTGAAAAAAGTTTACTGCAAAAAACATATACCGAGATAATAAGACAAACAGAAATAAATAAAGCAAATAAATGACTTGCTAAAAGCGATGTTCCGAAAATACGAAGCCATAATGCTCCCGAAAAATGAAACAGTAACGGATGTCCGCGTGAATAATAAACAGGTAATGCATCGGGCATTAAACTTAATTTATTTACTTCCATTATGCGGAGGGCAGGACCGTAAACCCATGCTTCATCCCAATAATAGGGAAGTGAAAGATATGGTATTTTTATAATAATGAAAATGATTATTAGAATTACCAATAATATATCATATAAATTATTTTTTAGGATATTCCGCATTTATATTATTTTTTTCAAAAGTAATTAAACTTTTTAAAAAAGATTTACAGTTGCTTCGCTTCGCTCAACAAGACAAATAAAACATAAAGTATTTTGTTTTTTGTCTTTCCGAACGTAATGAGGAAACTAAAGCAAAATTTAAAGTTACTTCACTTTTATCAGCAGTACAACGCGAAGTCAACGCCCTTCCCTCCGCAGTGGTGGATTAAGGAGAAGGGATGGGGTTAGGGTAAAAGAAAAAAACCACAACCCATTAATCTTCCCGGATACTTTATTCTTAAAATTTAATGAATTTTCATTAAGTTTGTAGCCTTATGAATAATGCTGGAGAGCATATAGCTTTAGGTTTTACCGGACAAATACTGATAGTGGCTTCATTTATTTCGTTGCTGGCTGCATTGGTATGTTATTTTTTTTCTTGTCGCGAACAGCTCATCAATTTTCGTAGCTGGCGTTTTTATGGAAGGCATTGGTTTCGCATACATTTATTTACTGTCATTTCTGCTATGGGCTTATTATGGTATATGCTTATTGCTCATCACATGGAATATAAATATGTATGGGAACATACTTCACCAGATCTGTCATTGGGATATTTGATTTCAAGTTTGTGGGCAGGACCGGAAGGCAGTTTTTTATTGTGGTTGTTTTGGCAGGGGTTTATTGGTGTATTGTTAATGCGCAGAGCCGGTTATTTCGAACGACCGGTTATGATTGTATTTATTATTTCCCAACTTTTTTTAAATGCAACAATACTGGGAATTAATATTGCCGGAATGAAAATAGGCAGTAACCCGTTTATACTTATAAGCAGCGCATATAAAGATATATTAGGTCCCGTATTAAATAATACAGAATATGTAAGCAGTGTTACAGCAGGTAATGGATTGAATCCTTTGTTACAAAATTTCTGGATGACTGCTCATCCGCCGGTTTTATTTTTAGGATTTGCTTCCTTACTTGTTCCTTTTTCATATGCTATTGCTGCATTATGGAAAATACGTTACACCGATTGGTTACGACCGGTAATTCCCTGGATGTCGTTTGGAATACTGGCTTTAGGTATTGGGTTGTTAATGGGTGGAGCATGGGCTTATGAAGACCTAACATTTGGTGGGTTCTGGTCGTGGGACCCTGTTGAAAATTCATCATTGGTTCCATGGCTTGCAATGGTTATTTCATTGCATCTGGTTATTGCCTCCATTGCTAACAAACAATCACTTTTCCCTGCATTTATTCTTACTTTCCTTTCTTATGTTTTTGTATTGTATTCAAGCTTCCTTACACGCAGTGGTATTTTAGGGAGTACCTCGGCTCATGCATTTGGCGAAACAGGAATGACATGGCATTTTGCAATATATATCATTGTATTCTTTTTGATGTCGTTTATTTTATTGTTCTTTAATTATAATAAATTTCCTAAAAATGAAAATGAAACATTTCTTTCAAAAGAGTTTTGGATTTTTATTGGTTGTTTTATTTTGATTCTTTCAACTTTTCAAATTATTTTTTCCACATCAATACCTTTGATAAATAAAATATTTGATACAGGAATTTCTGTTCCGCTAAAGAGAGAAGCGTATTATAATGCATGGCAAATCCCATTCACGATTTTTATTTTGCTCTCGCTTTCTATTACCCAATTTTTGTCGTATGGGAAAAACTTTTTCGCGGTATTTATCCGAAAGATGTTCCTTTCACTTATTATAAGTTTGGTACTTACTGTTTTATTATTTGTTTTTTCAGGGGTAAATGATTTTAGAATTTTGATGCTTGCCTGGGTCGCTTTTCTTGTAATATTTTCATCGCTTGATATGATCGTGAGGTTTTACAGGTATTCGAGAAATTATCCTTCATTAATAGGCCATTTAGGATTAGGACTTTTTATTTTTGGGATCATTATGGCGTTTTCACAAAGCAAAACAATATCAAAAAATATTTTGCCTGTTGATATTGGAAATAGTTTTGATGTTGCTGAAAACATGCTTTTACCAAAGGATACGCTGCTTCCTGCTGGTCCATATTTTTTAAAATATATTGGTTACGAAAGTGTGAAGAATGAAACATTTTATACAATCAGGTTTTATAAAAAAAATAATGATGGAAGTTTTACTGATAAGTTTTATATCAAACCTTCGGTGGTTTCTATAAATAGCAGGGGAAATGTTTATATACCCGACACAAAGCATTTTTTTGATAAAGATATCTTTACCCATATTTTGTATACAGAGATCGGTAAAAATGCGCTAAGCACAGGAAGCGGAAATTCAACAGATAAGTATAGCGGTCGTGATATAATTATAATCAGGTCAATAATTTTCCCGTATATAAAAATTCTTTGGATTGGTGGAATCATAATGCTGACAGGATTTTTGTTTAGTATTATCAAACGGCGAAAATTCCGTACACCTATTGAAAGTGATGATGAGGTTTCCTGAAAGCTATACATTGAATATTAGTTTTAGTTTATAAATTAATTTTAATATATTATTCAGGAAGAAAGAAAAAAAAATATAATGCATAAGTTAAGTAAAATAGTTTTTATTGGTGCCGGAAATGTTGCTTCACAACTTGCAGTGAATTTTGTCCAAAAAAAAATTAAAATTGTTCAGGTATATAGTCGCACTAAAATATCATCATCCATACTGGCATCAAAAATAAATGCGGATTCGGTAAATAAAATTTCCGATATAATCCCTGATGCAGATTTGTACATAATTTCTGTTTCCGATAATGCATTGCCCGGTATAGTAAAACAACTTCATGTAAAAGATAAGCTTGTTGTTCATACATCAGGATTTCATGATATGAAAGTTTTAAAAGGAACATCAGATAGAATTGGTGTTTTATATCCACTGCAAACATTCTCGAAAAATAAAAAAGTTGATTTGAAGCAAGTACCTTTTTGTATTGAAGCATTGAATAAAGATGATGAAATACTTTTAATAAATATCGCAAAAAAACTATCTTCCAATGTAAGGGTGATGAACTCGGAGAAGCGCCGCATGATTCATTTGGCAGCAGTGTTTGTATGTAATTTTACAAACTATATGTATATTTCGGCGGAGAAGATTTTAAAGAATAAAAAAATTTCATTTGATATTCTCAAGCCTCTTATTCTTGAAACGGCATCGAAGGTGTTATCTTACAAACCTTCTGAAATGCAGACCGGCCCTGCTGTGCGTGGCGACAAACAGGTTATGGAGAAACACATGGAAATGCTGGATGATAAAAATTTGCGTGAGCTGTATAAAATAATAAGCAACATGATTTATACTCGTTCTTATCAGGTTTGCAAAAGTAAAACTGTTTAGAACGAGTTATGCCGTACAGAAAACAAAAAATATTTTTGCAAAACTCTTTTCTGTCGGTATACAACGACTCAAAAAAAATAATTCAATAAATCAATCAATCATTCATTCACAAAATGCCTAACTATAAAGAAAAATTAAAATATATTACCACATTTATTTTTGATTACGATGGTGTGATGACAGATGGGAAAGTCTATCTTTTAAATGATGGAGATGCTGTACGTACAGGCTATGTGCGTGACGGTTATGCTATGCAATATGCCCTGAAAATGGGATTTCGTGTTGTGATTATTTCCGGTGGAAGGGCCGAAGGTGTGAATAAAAGGTTTAAAGTCCTTATGGTTAAAGATGTGTTTATGGGCGTTGGTAACAAATTGGAAATCTATCATAATTATATAAAAGAAAATAAATTATCTAAAAATGAAATATTGTTCATGGGTGATGATATTCCTGATTATCTTTTGATGAAAGAAGCCGGTTTGTCGGCTTGTCCTGCTGATGCATCAGAGGAGATCAAATCAGTTGCTGAATTTATTTCGGCATTTAAAGGTGGTGAAGGATGCGTACGCGATGTTATTGAACAAACTTTAAAAGTGCAGGGCAAATGGTTTGATGAGAGCGAAGCTTTTATATGGTAGATTTTTTATAATTAAAATTATTTAGTAAGTTTGCATTACCTGAGAGAGTGATAGACTGGTAAGAAATAAGAATAATATTTTTCTCAGGAAGATAGAATAAAAGTGAAATTGATTATTTTGTGAAAGATGAGCGACATCGATGATATTAATAAAAATAATGAGATAGAAGAATCTGGGGAAGAAGGCGAACTAAGTGAATTAAAGCAAACCGTTCAGCTTTCAGGGATGTATCAAAACTGGTTTCTCGATTACGCCTCTTATGTTATCCTTGAAAGAGCGGTACCCGACCTGTTCGATGGATTGAAACCTGTACAGCGCAGGATACTTCACTCCATGAAAGATTTGGATGATGGACGGTACAACAAGGTGGCTAATATTATAGGGCACACCATGAAATACCATCCTCATGGTGATGCTTCCATTGGTGATGCTCTGGTACAGATGGGACAAAAGGATTTGCTTATTGATACCCAGGGAAACTGGGGAAATATCCATACAGGCGATTCTGCTGCTGCTCCACGTTATATTGAAGCACGCCTGACCAAGTTTGCACTTGAAGTAGTATTCAATCCGAAAACTACTCGATGGAAACTTTCGTACGATGGAAGAAATAAAGAACCTATTACACTGCCGGTAAAGTTCCCGTTGCTTTTACACCAGGGGGTTGAAGGAATCGCTGTTGGACTTGCTTCAAAAATCCTTCCTCATAACTTTATCGAATTAATTGATGCATCTATAAATCTTCTTAATGGACAGGAATCAGAATTATATCCTGATTTCCCAACCGGGGGATATATTGATGTTTCAAAATACAACGATGGACTTCGTGGAGGAAAGATAAGAGTAAGGGCTAAAATAAATCAACTTGATAAAAAAAGCCTTGTTATTAATGAAATTCCTTTTGGTACTACTACTACCGGTCTTATTGATAGTATTGTTGCAGCGAATGATAAAGGGAAAATAAAAATTAAAAAAATTGAAGACAACACTGCCGAAAATGTTGAAATTATTATTCATCTTGCCACCGGAGTGTCGCCCGATCAAACTATAGATGCATTATATGCTTTCACTGATTGTGAAATTTCAATATCTCCCAACTGTTGTGTGATTGAAAATGACAGACCACGTTTTATGGGAGTAAAGGAAATTCTTGATGTAAGTACTGATAACACAGTTAACCTGCTTCGCCAGGAATTAGAGATCAGGAAGAAGGAATTAATGGAGGATCTGTTATACTCAAACCTGGAAAAAATATTTATTGAGAAAAAGATCTATCGCGATATTGAGGAATGTAAAACATGGGAAGCTGTTTTAAAGGCTATTGATAAAGGACTTGAGCCATATAAGAAAAAATTTTACCGGGTAATTACTAACGATGATATTATAAGACTTACTGAAATTAAAATTAAAAGAATATCTAAATTCGATGTTTCTAAAGCTAATGATATAATAAAATCGCTGGAAAGCGAAATGACCAAAGTCGATTATAACCTTGATAATATTATTGAGTATGCAATAGCTTTTTTTAATCGTATAAAAGAAAAATATGGCGATGGAAGAGCTCGTAAAACGGAAATAAGAAATTTTGATACGATCGAAGCGGTAAGGGTTGTGGCCACAAATCAGAAACTGTACGTGAACAGGGAAGAAGGGTTTGCCGGCACATCTTTAAAGAAAGACGAATATATTTGTGATTGCAGCGATATTGATGATATTATTGTTTTCAAAGGTGATGGGAGCTTGCTTATTACCAAAATTGCCGATAAGATATTTGTCGGCAACGACATAATTTATATTAATACATTTTTCAAAAATGATGACCGTACCATTTACAATATGATTTACCAGGATGGTCCACGGGGAAATATCATGATGAAACGTTTTGCTGTAACAGGTGTTACGCGCGATAAGGAATACGACCTTACACGCGGAACAAAAGGTTCGAAAGTCCTTTATTTTAGCGCTAATCCGAATGGTGAAGCCGAAGTTGTTACTGTTCATCTCAGGCCCAAACCAAAATTGAAAAAGATTAATTTTGATGTCGACTTCAGCACTCTTGCAATTAAAGGAAGAAATTCTATTGGCAATATTGTTACACGTCATAGTGTACGTAAAATCGTGTTAAAAGGCGAAGGCGTTTCAACACTTGGCGATCTGGATATCTGGTATGATGATACAGTAATGCGTTTGAATACCGAAAAACGAGGAAAATATTTGGGCGCTTTCAGCGGTGATGATAAAATTCTTACCATCATGTCATCTGGCGAATTAAAATTATCAGGATTTGACCTGTCTACTCATTTTGATGAGGACATGATGATTATTGAAAAGTACAAACCAAATGTTATAGTCTCAATTATATTGTGGGATGGGGAATTGCAGAAATATTATGTGAAACGTTTTGATGTGGATGCCAATACCAAAAGAGAAAATATTATCGGGGAACATCCTGAATCAAGACTTTTATTTGTATTTACCGATAAGTTGCCTCGCGTAGAAGTAATGTATACGCCGGTTAAGAATAAACACCGCGATAATGATGTGATTAATCTTGCCGAATTCATAGGTGTTAAAAGTTATAAAGCCAAAGGAAAACGTTTAACGGATTATCTTGTTGACCTTATCACACCCCTTGAACCCATTGCCGTTCCTGAAGATGAGATAACTGAACCGGAATCGGAAAATATGATTTCTGAACCGGAAACGGAATCAACAGAACCTGATATTGTTGAAAACGAAAATAACGAACAGAAAATACCTGACAAAAAGAAATTTATTGCTCCGCCAAAGGATAGCGATGATGATGAGGTACAGATGAAACTTGATTTTTAAAATCATTTTAAAATTCCCTATATGATAAATGATAATAAAATCGTTGATGTTACTAACGATGTAAAATGGGTTGGTGTTCTTGATCCTGATTTAAGAACATTTGATATTGTTATGGAAACGGAATTTGGTACTACATATAATTCCTATTTCATCAATGCACAGAAAAAAGCAGTTGTTGAAACTACAAAAGAAAAATATTGGGATGTTTATCTTGCAAAGCTGAAAACTATTACCAATCCTGAAGAAATTGAATACATCATTTGCAATCATACCGAACCGGATCATTCAGGTAATGTTGGGAATTTATTAAAAGTTGCACCAAAGGCCAGGGTGGTTGGAAGCGGCAATACCATAAGGTATTTAACCGATTTATTGGGTTATGAATTTCCGCATATTGTTGCTAAAGATGGCTATGTGCTTGATTTGGGAAATAAAAAAATCCGCTTTATTGGAGCAGCAAATTTACATTGGCCCGATTCAACATATGCATACCTTGAAGAAGATAAGATTTTATTTACATGCGATTCTTTTGGTTCTCATTATTGCGACGAAAATATCTTTGATGATTTAACCGGTGATTTTGATAAGGCCTTCACTTATTATTTTGATGTTATTCTAAAGCCTTTTAGTAAATTTTTCCTTAAGGCGATTGAAAAGATACGCCCGCTTGAAATTGCCGCTATTTGCACGGGGCATGGTCCGGTGTTACGCAAAAACTGGAAAAAATATGTCGATCTTTCTGAAAAATATTCAAAGCAGGCATTGTCGTTGATTGATAAGCCACGTGTTTTTATTCCTTATCTTTCAGCTTATGGGAATTCAAAAACCATTGCATATAAAATTGCAGAAGGTGTAAAGCTTGCAGGTGATGTGGATGTGGTTTTATCTGATCTTGAAAAAGAAAATATCAGCAATATTGATTCATACATTGCTAAAAGCTCCGGTATCATTGTAGGTTCGCCTACCATAAATAAAAATACTTTATTACAGATTTACCAAATGTTTGCTGTAATAAACCCGATAAGGGATATTGGAAAACTTGCTGCTGTATTTGGTTCCTATGGATGGAGTGGTGAAGCTGTAAAAATAATCCATGATAACCTGGTCAATTTAAAATTGAATCTTTTTGAAGAAGATTTTCCTGTAAAATTCACTTTGCATGAAAAAGATTATGAAAAATGCATTGATTTTGGAAAACGATTTACCTCGAAAATGCTCGAGAATCGTAAAGTTCAAAATAAAGAATAATGTGTTCCCTTTTTAAAAAATATTTCTTTTTAAAAAAAATATCTCTTTATATTTTCATAGTAATTATTTTCTTTTCATGTTCGCAGGAAAGGAAGTTAGCTCATTCGTTTATTAAATCAGCTGATTCAACAAACATTCTTTTTCTTAAACCGGATAATATTGTTATTATTTTACAAAATCAAAAAGTGGCAAACGACTCCCTGGGAATATCCGGTACTGAAGAAAAGAGCATTTCCGAAAGTTCATTTCTGAATAAAATAAAATCAAAATCAATCGTAGATTTATTGCAAACAAACATGATGGATGCAATGAAAAATAAGCCTTTTAAGGTATTTAGCGATGATAATATGAATGCGTTCATAAATCTTGGAAAGAATTCTTATATCGTGAAAATAGTTCAAATTGAAATGGATGAATTTTATATTCCTTATTCTGTATCTGAAACTATTGATACCACGGTTTATTCTGAAGATTTTAATTTGAATGCAGTTAGTTTGAATTTATGGATTGAAGTAACAGAAGTAAACGGTGATCAGGATACAGCGCAGGTTTTATTTTGTAAAGATCAAATTTCCGAAATGGTGAACGGATATTTTCATTCTGATATTTTTGGCGAGGTAAAATATATTTATAAGAAGAATTATATTATTGTGAATGAAGTTTATGATATGGCTTCTGAAATGGGCGCTTTGAGTGCAGCTTATTTATATGATTATTTTCTTAATAAATATATTCATATCAATTATTCAGGCGAAAAAGTCTTGAAATATTTTCATTACGATGTAAAAAGCAGAACTGTTTATCCGGCAGGTTATAACCGTTTTATTTTTTTATAAGTTTATTGCATCTACAATATCATCAATGTTCAGCATACCATAATCGAATGTATGCGTTTGGTTATTATTAAGGGTTATGATAATTTGTTTTTTTATAAAACTTTTCCTTACATCAGCGTTTACAATACGGTTTTTGGGAATAGTCAGGCAATCCGAATCCCCGATTTTTTGATATAAACTTTCTTCCACAAGTTTGGAAAATGAATCATCAAAATCGGCACCATAAATTATTCTTTTATTTGTAATGGTAAGCTCTCCATTATATCTCTTTCCATCAGGCGCTATATAAATTGCAGTCCATGAATTGATTTTATTTTCTTTAGGATCAGGAAACGATTCAATCATAAAATATATAATAAATAAATTCAAAGCAAATATATGACAAAAAAAATAAAATATACTATCAATTAATAATATTTATATACTACCTGATGCAATACTTATTCTTAAAAATTGAAAACTATGCAATTATACCAATTGTTAAATTTTATATAGCCTAAAGGGTATTTTAAATTTTACAATGGTTATGTTGATAACATATATACAATCGGTATTACAGTTTATTTGACTTTTTTATAAATAAACTGTAATTTTACTTACTTATACACTATATACATATTGGTTTATAAGTATGATTTGTTAAAATAATAGTTTGTCAACGTATAAATAATTTTTATTAAAATTAATGGGGTTGTTGTATACAACCTTTTAAAAAATAGTGTACACATTATTAACAAATACCAGGTGTTTTTATGTTTCTGGAAAGAGAAACAGAGATTGAGCTTCTTGAGGGTTGTTTGAAAAATGACAGGAAGTGTCAAAAGAAGTTGTATTACAAATATTGTAATGCCATGTATTCTATTGCATATAGAATATTAAAAGATGAGGAAGAAGCCAACGACTCTTTACAGGAAGCATTTATTCAAGTTTTTAAGGATCTGAAAACATTCAGAAAGGAATCTACTATTGGTGCATGGATAAAAACAATTGTAATAAGGACTGCTTTACGAAAACTAAAAAAAAATGTTTTTAAAGAAGAAATTGATGACAGAGCAATGAATTTACCGGTTCAAAATAGTTGCACGCTGACAAATGAATATATTGAAAAAACTATTTTGTCGCTTCCTACAGGATACAGAACAGTATTTTTATTAATAGAAGTAGAAGGTTATACACATAAGGAAGTTGCTGAAATGCTTAATATTTCAGAAGGTACATCAAAATCACAATTGTTTTATGCTAAAAAACATTTAAGAAATTTATTAAAAGACCTTATGTATTAAAATGAATATAGATAAATTTGATCATATTATTAAACAATTGATTGCAATGTTGCCTCAACATACTCCAAAGCAGGATGTATGGAATAATATTTCTTCAAGTCTTGATGAGGATATGGCAATGTCACGATTAAAACGTATGCTTAAAAATAACGAACACCAGCCACATCCTGATATATGGGCTGGTATAGAAGCATCGCTCAATAAACCGGTTTTCTGGAAAGTCCTTGTTAAATCAGCCTATATAAAATATTTTTTACCTGCTGCTGTAGTAACCATGTTAGTTTTGATTAATCCATTTTCAAACAATAATAATTTTAAGGAAGTTAGTAATCCGGTTAAACGTAAAGTTGATTTTACGCAACTAATAATAAATAGTCCAATTGAAAATGGTATTAAGTCGATAAATAAGTCTTCAGATATTAAAACTCCGATACAAAATGGAAACATTGTACCGATTGTTAATTCAAATAATACATTAATTAACAAAACAGAAAATAAAGCTCAACCGGAAATAGCTGAAAACACTATAACAACTCAATCTCCTGTTGAGTTAAATAATAATGAATTTATAAAACAGACATTACCTTACTCTGCTGAACCTTCTTCCGAATATGTTAATAACCAAATTAATTTAATGAATGTTTTATCATTTACTGAAATTGAAAGCGAACTTTTAAACGGGAAGAAAATAAATACTAATCCACTTCAGAATTTTTCAGAAGGTTTATATACAAATAAAAGTAAAGCTGTTGGTAGTTTTTCATTAGAATTTATTTATTCACCCGAAATTTCATTGGTAAACCTGAAAAACAGTCAAAGTAATGATAATAATATTGATATATCTATAAGGAAAAAAGCTGAGATACCTTCATGTTCGAATACTATTGGAGTGGAAGGTAAAGTTGATTTTCATCACTGGTTTTTTCAGACAGGGTTAAATTATTCAAAGGTTACAAGTCTTTCTAAATATCATTTCAGGTATATAGGGATTGATACATTAGACTGGGCGCTTTCCGATACTTCATATATACATGTTTATAATGATTCATTAGGGAATAGCTTCGATACATTAATAATAGCTTACACTTGGGAGCCTGTTACCAACATAGTAAAAAAAGAAGAAAAAAAGAATAGTTTATACCATATTAATTACATTCAGGTTCCGTTAATTGCAGGTTATCATTATGGAATTAGGAATATGCAGTTTTCTATTTCTGGTGGGGTATCATTGGGAATACCTCTTTCTGTAAATGGAAGGATGATGAATGCTGAAAGTTATGATATATCAACAGTTTCGGAAAAAACATTACCTTTTAATAAAATTATTTATAGTGGTATAATCAGGTTGGGAGCAAGTTATTTTTTATCTCCTCATTATAGCATATTTGTTCAGCCTTCAATGCAGTATATGTTAAATTCGGTGTTTGATAAAACTTATCCGATAAACCAGAAATATTCAACGTTCAGTTTACGTACAGGTATAGCATATAGATTTTAAAAAGTAAATATGATGAAAAAAACTTTATATCTTTTTGTATTTTTGGTTTTACTTTTTTCCTGTAAGAAAGAGGCTGCTGTTATTGATTCCGATCTACAGTTGGACCCGGCTCCGGCACAACCTGAAGAAACAATATTTGAATATCTTAATAATTATAATGGCACATTTATTAATGGATGGTTTCCCGAAGAGCATATAAATACATCTGCTTGTCCTGAAATTACTCTTGTTCAAGGAAATTCATACGTGATACCCGGTGGCAGTAATAAGCTAAAAATAAATTTCCAGGATGCTGATCATAATGTGTGCAATATATATTATGGTGTAGTTGATACCTATGGCTATTTTAGAGTTCCGGTACAATCACAAAATAATTCTTGTGATCTTATTGTTATTTTGTCACAGTTAGTAAAAGAAAATAATTTCATTATCAAGATTAGTCTTGAAGATTTGAATGGAAATATCAGTTGCCCTTATTATTTGCCAGTTGAGCTGAAAGAGGCTCATCCCGGCAAATTACAGATAAGCCTTTCCTTTGACCAACACAATGATTTGGATTTGCATGTAATTGAACCTAGTGGATTCGAAATATACTGGCATGATACGTTATCTCCAAACGGCGGAAAGTTAGACCTGGATGCCAATTCAAATTGTGTATATGATTCGGTGAACAATGAAAATATTTATTATACAGAAAATATTCCATTAGGCTGTTTTAAAGTGGGAGTGATTAAATATATGCAATGTATACCTGGTGTGAATACCAATTTTACTGTAACTGCATTATATGAAGGAGAACTGGTGTCATTATTAAATGGCTCCAATCCTTTTACCGGTACATTTCCCGATGGACCGAATGGAAATGTCATAGAAGTAATGAAATTTAAAATTGAAAATGCACATAAGATAGCCCATTTTCAATATGACCGCTATGGTAAGACCATATCAAAGCAGATAATTTATACAGAAAAGTAATCATTAAACATCATTTTTATTTTTTTATTCTTGAATAAGGCGATGTTCTTTGTGAAGAAAATTCATTAATTGCATATTTGTAATAACCAGTAATGGCAATCATTGCAGCATTATCAGTGCAAAATTCAAATGGAGGAATATGAATTTTCCATTGATGAGTTTCCTTTCTTTTAATAATCGCTTCACGAAGTGCCGTGTTTGCTGAAACACCGCCGGCGATTGCAATTTCATTTATACCCGTTTCTTTAACTGCTTTTTCAAGTTTCTTTAAAAGGATATCAATAATGGTTTTCTGAATAGAAGCGCAAAGGTCGTTTATGTTTTTTTCAATAAATGAATTGTCTTTAATCATTTGGTCGCGTAAGAAATAAAGAATGGAAGTTTTTAATCCGCTGAAACTATAATCCAATCCTTTAATTGCAGGATGAGGGAATTTGTACATACCGGAGTTGCCTGTTACTGCATATTTGTCAATCATTGGTCCGCCGGGGTATGGAAGCCCGAGGATTTTTGCTGATTTGTCAAATGCCTCGCCGGCTGCATCATCAATAGTATGTCCAAGAATTTCTATTTTAAAATAATCAGAAACTTTTGCAATCATAGTGTGACCGCCCGAGACCAATAAGCATAAAAAAGGAAATTCCGGAACGTCTTTTTTATTTTTTGTTTGAATGAAATTTGCAAGAATATGTGCATGAATATGATCTATTTCGATAAGCGGAATATTTAGTCCCAGGGCAAAGGCTTTTGCAAATGAAGCTCCTACAAGCAGCGAACCAAGCAGGCCCGGACCATTTGTAAATGCAATGGCATTAAGCTGATTTTTGCTTATATTTGCATGTTTCAGGGCTGAATCAACAACGGGTATGATGTTTGCCTGGTGTGAGCGCGAAGCCAGTTCGGGAACTACACCGCCATACTTTTTATGAACATCCTGGTTGGCTGTTATATTGGAAAGAAGGTGAGTTTCGTCAAGTACTGCTGCTGAAGTATCATCACATGATGATTCAATCCCTAAAATATAAATACTCATGGTAGTGCAAAATAACGGTAATCATAAATAAACTTCAAAGGTATCAAAAAAACTTTGAAAATATTGCTTTACTTTTTACTGGTAATACTTGTTTTGCCGGGAGTAATGTATTCTTGCTTTCAAATGAGCTTTGTACAGAATTACCTGGCTCACAAATTTGCTGCTTCATTATCGGAAGACCTGCATACTGAAGTTTCTGTCGGAGGTGTTGATATAAATATTTTGTTTGATGTAATTCTGGAAGATGTAAAAATTAATGATTTGCATCACAAGCCTATTATTGATGCAGGATTTATGATCGTTGATATAAATGAGATATATTTGTCGGAACAAGGTTTAAGCATTGATAATATTGTTTTGGAAAATGCGAAAATACGATTGGTAAGATATAAGAACGAGAAAGATTTTAATTTTAAATTTATTGCGGATTATTTTAGTTCTAATGATACCACAACAACAAAAGGGCAGGCATGGAAAATCAGAATAGGTTCATTGACCTTAATAAATAATACTTTTTTATATCAGGATGAAAATAAATCCCCATTAAAAAATGGAATTGATTATGATAACCTTAGTATTTCTTCTTTAAATGCCAATTTCAATAATTTATATTTATGTGGCGATACGGTTACTATGTCAATACGTAATCTGTCCGTTAATGATCGTAGCGGTTTTATTCTAAAAGAACTTTCAGCAGATGCATTGTTGTGTTCCTCAGGAATAGATTTAGAAAATTTAAAAATAATAACACCCAAATCGAACCTGGCTCTTAACTTAAAATTCAAATACAATGAATATAATGATTTCAATGATTTTATTAATAAAGTACAAATGGATGCTTTGATAAAACCATCGAAATTATGTATCAATGATCTTGCTTTTTTTGCCCCGGATTTATTTGGAATGAATGATGTTGTGGGAATATCCGGTGAGATAAAAGGAAAAGTTTCGAATATCAAAGCAAAAAGGTTTCAATTTATTTTTGGAAAAGGAACATATTTTAATGGTGATGTAAATATATCCGGGTTGCCTGATATTAATAGCTCCTATATGCATTTTAATATCAGTAAATTCAATACTACCCAAACGGATATTGCTTCCTTTAATCTTCCTTCCTCATCAGGAATGAAGCATTTAGAGCTTCCTGCCGAAATGGTACGTCTTGGGAATATCGGCTTTAAAGGTGCATTTACAGGATTCTACAATGATTTTGTTGCATACGGCGATTTTTATTCGCAGCAGGGAAGCGTTTCAACCGATATCACATTAAGGAAAAATAAATCTTCAGGGCAGATTGAGTACGACGGGAACGTAAATGCGAATAACCTGAACCTTGGGAAAATTCTTGATATCCAGGATGAGTTAGGTTATGTAACATTAAATACAAATATTCAAGGTTCAGGTCTTGATGCTGAAACTGCGGAAATAAAACTTAATGGAACTATTGGCGCTATTGATATCAGAAATTATCATTATACAAATATTATAATTGAAGGCGACCTTGCTCGTAAAAAATTTAACGGGTATATGAAAGTCAATGATGATAATGTTAAACTTGATTTTACCGGAATGGTTGATTATAGTGGAGCACTTCCTGTATTTAATGTAGATTCGAAAATTGATAACCTGAAATTATCCAAACTGCATTTTCTTGAATTATCGGGCGATTCGCTTTCTTCACTTTCAACTGAACTGAAATTGGAATTTGAAGGAAACAATATTGATAATATACAAGGAACAATTAAAGCAGAAAATACTTTATATACTTATAAAGGAGAAAAATATGCGCTTGATGATTTTTATTTCGTAAACACTTCTGATAACGCAGGAAATAAAACATTAAAAGTGAAATCAGATTACTTCGATGCTGATTTTGCCGGGAACTTTATGTTTAAAAATCTATATAAATCTTCATTAAAATTTATGAAGGAATATCTTCCTTCGTATAGCTCATGGATTAAAGAAAATGTGGATTCAATTCCTGAACAGAATTTTGTATATTTTATTAAAATGAAAAATTCATTGCCTGTATGCAAATTGTTAATACCGGAACTTTATATTTCTCCAAATACGATTATTAAAGGAACATATAATACTGCACAGAGTTTACTGGACCTGAATTTAACTTCAGCTATTTGCCGTTATAATAATTATAATATAAAAGATTTTTTTGTTAGCGGTAAAACCAAAGACTCAAAAATAATTATCAATATTGGTTGTCAGAAAATAGGTTTGTCTGATTCTGTAGGTCTTGATAATGTTACTTTGAAAAGTGTTATGGAAAATGATAGTATTCGTTATAATCTTACTTGGGATAACAATAGTGATGAAATTAAAAACAGTGCAGATATTAAAGGCTCTTTTATTTTTGCTGAACGACCGAAGATGGAGCTGAAATTCATAGAATCGGAAATTGTTGTTAATGATACCGCATGGACTATGAATTCTTCAAATAATATTGTTATCAACAATAATAAAGTTACAGTGCAGGATTTAGTGTTTTCAACAAAATTTCAGAAGTTAAAAATTGATGGTAGCGTTTCAGAGGATCCTTCTGAAATATTGCATTTAAATTTTGAAAACTTTAATGTTTCCGAGTTGGACCTGTTATTAAATGCCAAAGGTATTGATATCGACGGTTCCTTAAATGGATTTGTTGATGTTTCTAATATTTTTAAAGCGCCCAATGTTATATCAAATATAACGATCAATAATTTTTATGTGAATAAGGATAAGTTAGGGAAAATTGAATTGGTAACCAATTGGAATAATAATGATAAAGCAGTTCTCGTTAATGCTGATGTAATATATGAAGGAACTGTCGGTTCAAATAATCCTATATCTATATCAGGCGCATTCTATCCTGAAAGAGAAAAAGATAATTTCGATGTTGATATTTCTCTGACAAATTTTAAACTCAGGTTACTCGAACGGTATTTAAAAGGTTTTTGCTCTAGTTTTAAAGGGTATGCCTCGGGAAACCTTAAGCTGAAAGGAGCTACAAATTCGCCCGAACTGAGTGGAGGAATTTTTCTTATGATGAAGGGGATGAAAATAGATTACCTGAACGAAGTTTATTCTTTTGCAGATAGTGTTAAAATTACAAAAAATTCATTCTCTTTTGATCACCTTGTCCTTAGTGATGCTTTTAATGATACAGCTATCTGTGATGGTAAGATTTTTCATAAAAACTTCAATCATTTTTATTTAGATATTGCAATCAAGCCAAACAAATTGCAGTGCCTGAACACCGATGCATCAATGAATAATTTGTTTTATGGAAAAGCCTGGGCAACTGGATTGATAAATATTACAGGAGATGTAAACAACATTAATATGGATATTAAAGCTCGTACTGAAAAAGGTACTCATTTTTATATTCCTATAACCAGTGATGAAGAAATTTCTGAAAACGATTATATTCGTTTCGTTCACAAAAAAATATTTACCGATGAAGTTAAAAAAGATAATATTGACATCTCGGGTATTACCTTGAACTTTGACCTGGATGTTACACCTGATGCGGATTTACAAATAATCTTCGATTCTAAAATAGGCGACATTATTAAAGCTAAAGGGAATGGAAGTATGAGAATGGAAATCACAACACTTGGCGATTTCAATATGTATGGCGATTATATTATTGAAGAAGGGGATTATTTATTCACTTTACAGAATGTGATAAACAAAAAATTTATTATTCAGAAAGGTTCTTCGCTAAAATGGAACGGAAGCCCCTATGATGGAACTGCTGATATTACGGCGATTTATCCTGTAAAGACTTTTTTAAAAGATTTATTAGGACAAGGAGATAATTTTTCCATTGATTCTTCAGAAGTAAATAATAGAATACCTGTTAATTGTATGTTAGGAATGACTGATAAGATATTCAATCCAACCATTACATTTGATATTGAACTTCCGAATTCGAGTGATAATGTAAAAACATTTGTTAAAAGAAAAACCAGCACCGAACAGGAAATGAACCGCCAGGTATTTTCATTACTGATATTAAATAAGTTTACTAATTCCGATCCTAATATAAGCAGTTATGTAAATGAAGGGCTTAGTACAACATCAACTGAACTTCTATCCAATCAACTTAGCAACTGGCTTTCTCAAATTAGCGATAAATTTGATATAGGTATAAATTATCGTCCCGGTACTGAAATAACCTCAGAGCAGGTTGAAGTGGCACTATCAACACAGCTTCTCAATGATAAGCTTACTATTGATGGTAATGTTGTTTCTGGCGGAAATCAAAAATCGAGTAACATTGTTGGTGATGTTAATGTGGAATATAAATTAACAGATCGTATAAGATTAAAAGGTTTTAATAAATCGAACACAGTAGACCTTTTAAATACAGGTGCAGCATATACACAAGGTGTTGGTATATTTTATCGTCGTGAATTCGATTCGTTATACGAATTTTTTCTGAAAAAAATCAAATGATTTTCTGAAAAATTTATTTATTTTATGACCAATTGTAAATAAAATTACAATTTATGTCCCATTTTTTTCTTTTTCGTTTCGAGGTATTTCTTATTGTGTTTATTCGGTTTGATAATGATCGGAATATTCTCAACGATTTTGATTCCATAACCTGTTAATCCTGCACGTTTAGTAGGGTTGTTAGTAATAAGACGTAATTTTTTAATTTTCAGATCACGTAAAATTTGTGCCCCAATTCCATAATCCCGTTCATCGGCTTTAAATCCAAGAGCTATGTTCGCTTCAACAGTGTCTTTTCCTTTTTCCTGCAAATGGTAAGCTTTGAGTTTGTTTAGCAGGCCTATTCCTCGTCCTTCCTGGTGCATATATATTATAGCTCCTTTTCCTTCTTCTTCAATCATTTGCATGGCCTTATGCAATTGAGCGCCACAGTCACAGCGGCATGAACCGAAAATATCACCGGTAACGCATGAACTATGAACTCTTACAAGTACAGATTCCTCTTTATTCCAACTTCCCTTAACAAGTGCAATATGAGTTCTGTTATTTGTAATCTGACGATATGCGTAAAGCTCGAAATTACCCCATTGGGTTGGGAGATTCACAACAACTTCTCTAGAAATAAGACTTTCGTTTTTGACACGGTATGCAATTAAATCTTTAATGGAAATGATTTTCAAGTTAAACTTTTTAGCAATGATAAATAATTGGGGCAGGCGTGCCATTGTCCCGTCGTCATTCATTATTTCGACCAGGGCGCCTGCCGGGTATAGTCCCGATAATTTTGCAAGATCAACCACCGCTTCTGTGTGGCCTGTGCGGCGTAAAACTCCACCATCTTTAGCTTTCAAAGGGAAAATATGTCCTGGTCGGCCAAGCTCTTCCGGCTTTGTTGAGGGATTCGCCAAAGCTTTAATTGTTTTTGCCCTGTCGCTGGCAGAAATACCTGTAGTGCAACCATGACCTAGCAGGTCAACAGATATAGTGAATGCTGTTTCATGTGAAGAGGTGTTTTTTGCAACCATCATATCTAGTCCAAGCTCGTTACAACGTTGTTCTGTAATAGGTGCACAAATAAGCCCACGCCCATATTTTGCCATGAAATTTATTGTCTCAGAAGTAATAGTTTGCGCAGCACAAACAAAATCACCTTCATTCTCGCGGTTCTCGTCGTCAACCACAATTATAATCTTTCCTTTTCTGAAATCGGCTATCGCATCTTCAATAGTATTCAATTTCGATATTCTATTTCCTGTCATACTTTATAATTTCCTGCAAATTTAATTTATTATTTAAAGCCTGAATATAAATAATTACAGATGATGTTATTTTAATGTACTCATCGTAATTTACATTTCCAGTAAAGTAACTATTCAGCAATATTATAAAAATATTTTTAAAAAGTAAAAAATCGAACACGATATTAACAAATGTTGAATAGTAATTAACAACATTGTCGGTATTTTTAGAAGTATTTGCAGAAGATTAATCA
>Ga0209099_1001311_pt1 | contig 25373 bp, 22 predicted proteins | sample AD_JPNHW2_MetaG_FD_184430 | JGI IMG/M metagenome (GOLD analysis project Ga0209099, IMG submission 184430) | Active sludge microbial communities of municipal wastewater-treating anaerobic digesters from Japan - AD_JPNHW2_MetaG (SPAdes) (version 2) | ecosystem: Engineered > Bioreactor > Anaerobic... | reverse complement strand
CTCGCTGTCCTGGCGATCTTCATCATGTCGGCCTCTACGCTGGCCGCCATGTGGCGCAGGATGCCGCCCAGGGCATCGTTGGTCCTGACGCTCGGCCTCTCCCTGCTGGCGACGGCGGCCGTCGCCGTCGTCATTCCGCGGGAACCGCGCATCATCATCGCCGAGCTGCCCCGGCCGAAGGGCGAAGGCCCCCTGCCCATCAGCGGCGACTACGCCCTCGATCCCGCCGTCCCGGACGGGAGCCCAGTTGTGCGTTATTCGACCTCCGATCCGGGTGGCCTTTCGTTCCTGGCGGTCTCGACTCCAGGGAAGGAAGGCATTCCCCTTTCGGTCCTGGAAGGGCGCGAGGGGAGCCTCGTCTTCTCGTCGCCTCCGTCCGTGGTCGCGCGGAGCGGGAGCCTTGAGCTGCATTTCGAACGCTGGACGACTGGATGGATGTCATGGCAGCACGAATGAGCATCCTCCCCCTGCCGCCGGAACAGGCAGGGGGCCCCGGAAGCAGGGCTGCAAGCCGGCCCATGGCCCTTTCGGCCTTGCTGCACATGGCCGCGCTCGTTCCCCTGCTCGCGGCGATCGCGCTCATCGGACCGCAGGCCCTCGCGGCCTTGCCTCCGGTCCTCCTGGCGTGCGCCTGCCTGGCATACGGCCGCCTGGCCGCCTTTTTCTCCGGGAAACGCGGAGCCGGGGAAGCCTCATGGATGGCCGAATGCCTGCCCTTCGCGGCATACGCCTGCCTGCAGGGCACCTCGCTCGACGTCGGATCATGCCTGGTCCTGCTGGCATCGACGGCGGCGATGGCGGCGGGCCTTGTTTCCCTCGAGGGCCTCCTCTTTCCCCGGTACAGGGGCTTCGCGCTGGCCCTCGGCTACTGCGCCGTCCTGGCTGGACTGGCCCTGTCGCTCGCGTGGACGATCACCGCTGATTCCTCCGACCCAGGTCGACAGCTGGCCATTCCCGCGATAGCCGGGACATCGGGACTCCTCCTTGCCTTCATCACGCGTTATGCGGCGACAAGGAGGAGGCGATGAAGGCAGGTGTCGGAAAAAGGCCGGCCTTCCCCCGGCTCGGGAAGCGGCTCTGCGGCGGGGTCCTTGCCGAGGGACTCAAGGGCCTGTCCCTGTGGGCGGCCCTCGCCTCCGCCGCCTGGAGCTTCGGGAACGCCGCCTTCATCGCCCTTTCTCCGCCCTGGTGGGCCACGACAGCCCTCGGGCTCGGCCTTCTTTCGCTGCTCCCCGCGTTCTTTTTCACGGCAGTCGACGAGTCCTCCCTCACGAACATGCTGAGAAGCCTCGACGAGGGAACGACCATCGAGGCGGCCCTGTCCTCCGGAAAGGGTCCGGCCTACGACCTCATCACGGAGAGGGCAAGGACCATCGACGAAGCCATTCCCTTCAAGGCCGTCGCGCGACGTCGCTTGCCCAAGGGCATGGGCAAAATCTGGCTTGCGGCCTTGGCCGGCCTCGCTGTCCTTGAGCTCGTGGCCCTGGTTGTCCTCCATAAGCCGGCCATCAGCTACCGCCCGCAGGAAACGGCAGCAGGCTCGGGTCTCGGGACAGTCGACTCGGGAGTCCTACGGCCCTTGAGCACGCAGGAAGAAGCCAGGGATGCAGGTGATGAAGGCAGGACCGCTGCAAGGAAGGAAAACCTTACCTCGGGAGGCAGCGCGGCCTTATCGCAGGAAGAGCTCCAGGCCGCGCTTGAAAGCCTCGCCCAGACCCGGGAAGCAAGGCTCGCGATGGCAGATGGCGGAGCTGCTCCCGCGCCCGGCACGGGAGGGGAATCGCAGGACAGCAGCCGCCTCACGCAGAAAGGCGAAGGCGCCGAAGGCGGCAGGGGAGCCGATGGGGAACCGCAGCCCGGCGATACCGGGTCCAAGGCCAAGGGCAGGAACGCCAGGGGGCAAGGCTATGAGGGAAGCGATACGGGCCTTCCGCCCAGTCCCCTCATCGATTACAGGGCGAGGCTCTTTCAGGCCCTCACCGAACGCGGAGGGAAGGGCGTCACCGCGGGCGAAGCGATCGATATGGCTTCCCTCAGGAATTACCAGAGGCGTTTCTTCGGAAGCTTTGCCATGGAGGCGCCGCTGGCGCCCCGTGAGGATCCCTATTCGGCCATGCTCAAGCTGCGCTGGCGAAAGCTTGGCGAGGCATTCAAGTGAGGCGGTGGAACGTGAACCGGCCGCATAGACCAGGCGTCCTGGCACCGAAAGGCCATTCCGGAGACCGGCGACAGGACAAGCCTGGCCGGATACCGGGTCTTTATCCGGCCTGCTGGATGCGAGCGTCCGGAAAGGCAGCCATACAGCCGGCAAGGCCTGCTGACAGCGCCATCGCCCTCCGCAACGCGGCGGCAGCCCTGGGGGCCGGGCTTCTGCTCTACTTCCTCGTGGCATGGCTCGAGCGAGCCCTGGGGACAGACCTCGCGGCGGCGGTCTTTCTCGAGGAAGCCTGCAAGTTCCTGCTCCTCCTCGGCTTCGCCTTCCTGGCCCCCAAGGTCGGTCCCTGGAGAAGGAAAGCCGTCCCGAGCCTGCCGTTGCCGGTCGAAGGGCTCATCTGGGGCCTCGCCGCGATCGTGGTTTTCGCGACGGCCGAGAATATCGCCTATTTCGCCGCCTTTCCCGGAAGCGGCATCTTCCTCCGCCTCGTCTGGTCCGAACCCGTCCACCTCGTTTCCGCCCTCGCCGAGGCGGAAGCGGCCTGGCTCCTTGTGCGGATGGGCCAGGGGAGAGGAGGCAAGGTGGGCCGGGAAGCCGCCGTGGGCCGGACCGAAGGCGCGGCGCCGCGGCCGCCGGCCTTCCTTGCCCTGGCGGCGAGGGCGGCCTCACTGCTGGCCATGGCGGCCGCCTGGCACCTTGTATTCAACCTCGCCGCGAACGGGCCCATCCAGGCCCTCGAGGGATCGGGCGACGAGGCGGGTCTCGCCTGGCGGTCGGCCATCCTTGCGGCGCTCTTCGCGAACCTGGCGGCGCTGGCTGCCCTTGGATACCATTTCGCACATCGCGTAATTGTCGGAGGCTTCCTCTATGGACCAGAATGACGCGGGATCCTACGGGACCGATGAGCTCGGAAGGGATCTTGCCTTCGTCGCCGATTTCGCCCAGTCGTACCGAGGCTATGTCGAGTCGCGGATCGTCGGCTGCCATGAGATCGTCGAGCGCCTCTTCCTCTCCTTCCTCTGCGAGGGCAACGTCCTCCTCGAGGGGGCGCCGGGCCTGGGGAAAACGAGGCTCGCCAGGACCTGGGCGGAGTTCTTCGGGCTCGATTTCCGCCGGGTCCAGCTCACTCCGGATCTCATGCCCCTCGACATCATCGGCTCCAGCATGTTCACCGACCAGGCCGGCCGGGGATCGGGCGACGACCCGGGCGGAACCAAGGCCTGGCGCTTCTACCCGGGCCCGATCTTCGCCAATGTCGTCCTTGGAGACGAGATCAACCGCGCCACCCCAAAGACCCAGTCCGCCTTCCTCGAGGCCATGGAGGAGAAGCGCGTAACCTTTCTTGGCGAGACCATGGACCTCCCCTCCCCCTTCTTCGTGATGGCGACCCAGAACCCCATCGAGCTCGAAGGCACCTATCCGCTTCCTGAGGCACAGGTCGACCGTTTCCTCATGCGCCTGTTCTTCATGACGCCCGATTTCGGCGTCCTAAAGGAGATCCTCCAGGCGTCAAGGCGCGAGGGGCTCGGCAAGCCTGCGGGCAGGGACGCGACGATGTCGGCCATCGCTGCCTACCGCCGCGCCGCTTCCGGCGTGGTCATCCCCGACGAGGTGGAGAATTTCATCGTGCGCCTCGTCACGCAGACCCAGCCGGAACATTCGGGCGTCGAAGGCGTCGCGAAATACGTCCGCTATGGCGCCTCGCCGCGTTGCGCGCTCGGCCTACTCAAGGCGGCACGGGCCCGCGCCGTCGTGGACGGCAGGCCCAACGTGTCCTTCGAGGACGCCGAGGCCCTCTTCTTCGACGTGGCCAACCACAGGGTCATCCTCAACTTCGAGGCCGAGGCCGACGGCGTGGATACGCAGACCGTCCTCGCCTCCGTGCTATCCGCCGTGCGCCGCGAGTACAGGGGAGCCGCGTGACCGGGACGGAAAGCGCGGTGAGGGATCAGGCCCTCATCGCGCCCGAGGCCCCGTCGCTCGTCAGGGCCTTCCTCGGCAGGAAGCGGAGCCGGCCACCGCGGACGAGCCAGGCCCGCGACCCCATGTTCAGGAGGTCAGGATCCTCCTTCGACCTGAAGAGCATACGCGAATACCAGGCCGCGGACGATCCCCGGCGCATAGACTGGCGTCTCGCCGCGAGGAGCGGCCGGCTCTACGTAAAGGAGTATTACGAGGAGGAGAGGGAGAGCGCCGTCATCCTCGTGGATCTTTCGGCTTCGATGTCGGTGATCGGCTCCCTCGAAAAAGGCAAGGGTGGGGCCTCGGGAGCAGTGGGCGACATCGAGGCGAGGAAGGTCGGGGCGACCATCTCCTGGATACTCGGGGCCCTGGGACTCCCCACGAGCGTCATGACCTTTGCGGATAGGTCCCTCGGCCGACTCGAACGACCGCGCGGGGGCAGCGCCATGCGTCCCGTCGAGGCCTTCTTCGCGGAGACCGGGGCAGCGGCGAGCCCAGACCGATCCCCGCCCGCCAGGGGTGGCACCGACATCGGCTCCGCCATCGCCTACGCGAGGGCCTCGAGCCGCTACCGCCGCCTCGTCGTCGTATCGGACTTCTTCGACGCGGGATTCAGGCCCGTCGCCTCGCCCTTCTCGCGGAACTCCTTCATCAGGCTCTACAGGCCCATCGACGATTTCCTGGCCGGGGCGCTCGAGCTCGACATCCGGGACCCCGAGACAGGCAGGAGGATCCGCCTCCCCTGGGACGGCCTGACCGAAAACGCCTATCGCGAGAGGGAACGTGATCTCGACGGCCTTCTCGGCGAGGCCGCAAAACGTGGCGCGTTCTACAGGACAGCCATGCCGGGAACGAACATGGAAGCGCTCTACTGGGACTTCCTCGAGGCCCTCTATGGCTAGCCTCCTTGCCATCTTCCTGGCCCTCCTCGTGCCTGTAGTCGCCCTCCTCTTCCTCAACCTCCGCTTTTCGAGGAAGCTCGACTACTCCCACCATCTTGTCGAAGCTGCCAATCGCTCCGGACCCGCTGCCTTCCTCTTCCGTTCCTTCAGGACCTACTACGACATCATCATGGACGCGTTCATCGCCTTCGTCCTGGCCATGGCGATGGCAGGGGAACTCGGCCTGCCGGCAGGCTTCCCCTTCAAGCCATCAAGGGAAGCCGTCGTGGTCGATTGCTCGGCTTCCATGCTCCTTGGACGCAACGGGAGAAGGCCCCTCGACCTTGCCATAGCCTGGCTCGACAAGGCCGGGGCGGACGGAGAGGTTGGAGACGGAAGCGCCGGAACCCGCAACTCCGGAGATGGAAGCGGCGTGGGTTCGGTCGATCGAAGGAAGAAGGCCGAGGTCTTTGCGCTTTCGTTCGATCCCCTGCGGGGACAGACCCGGCTCGTCCGACTGGATTCCCTGATCCATGGCGCAAGCGGCGACGTCGCGGTGACCCGCCTCGTCGAAAACCTCTCCTTTCTTGGCATCGATTACGGCGCCCTCGCTCGACTTGGCAAGGAAGGATACGGAAAGATAACCTTCCTGACCGATGGGCTCTCCCCCGGGATCAGGGGCGTCGAAACGGTCAGGTTGGGGGGACAGACCCCGGGCGTGCACGGCGCCGGCAGCTCCTCCGTCGCCGATCCCGTCGCGGAAACCCTTTTCTCGGCCTGGCCCTCGTCGATCCGTTTCGATCGCGAGAAGGGCAACTGGCTCGCGGCCTTCGTCCAGAGCCTTCCCCCCTCCTCGATCGGGCTCGAACGCTGGGACGAGGCCCGGGGCATCTTCGCAAGGCTCGATGCCGGGACATACCGGATCGAACCGCGGGAATCTGGCTGGGCCTTCCGTATCCCGCAGCCGGGCATCTATCGGGCGACCATGATCGGCCCCTCGGGCGAAGGCCCCCTATACTTCACCTTCCGCCTCGTCGAGGCGAGGCGGGCGGGCCTTGCCTCGGGTTCCTTTTCCGAAGCGATGATGTCGGTATTCCCCCTCGTCGAACGGGCCCCCCGTCCCTCCTTGCTCTTCCTCGACCGGGGAAGCGGGACAAACGAGGAATCGCGGAGACTTGATGCCGCCGCAAGGGACAGAGCCGCCAGGAACCCCGGGGCATTGACCATGGAAACCAGGATCCGAGGGCAAGATGGGGAGCATTACCTGCCTCCGGCAATTACGGGAGGAAGGCCCATCCTGGCGGAAGCCGAATCGCCAGGCGAAGACAAGGCCGGGGACAGCCCCCGCAGCTCGTCGGGAAGGACAGGCTGGTTCTTCGAGCTGGGTCCCGCGGCCCTTGCAAATCCAGACCTGCCCCTCGCCTATGACGGCGTCCTCGCGGCGGCCGCGCCTCCCGCCTTCCTGGTAGCGCCACGGAACAGGGAACCGGGGACAGACCTCGATCGAGCCGCGCCCGGCGAAGGAAGCGCCGTCCGGGCCCTCCCCTTGCGGGGCCTCATCAGGAAAGGCAGATCGTTCTTCGTGGAGGACGAGCATGGCCTCCTCCCGGTGATCCCGCCCTCGGACGAGTACTTCCCGGCAGCCGCACTGGAGGCGCCGGGTTCAGGGCCCGCGATAGCCGCTCCTCTCCCGCCGGTGGCGCTCTGGACCGCGCTTCTCGGCCTTGCCGCCATCGCCAAGATCCTCGTCTGGAAGAAGCTTGGCGGGGGGAGACAGAGGCCCCTGGATACTTGAACATCGCTCGACATAGACGCTAAAAAGGAGCGATGTCACAAAACACGAACTCCGCACGCCTCTTCGGCCCCGCGACCTTCTACCGCGAGGCGCTGGCGATCGTCGTGCCCGTCATGCTCCAGAACCTCGTGACCGGCCTCGTCTCCCTCATCGACAACTTCATGGTCGCCGGCCTCGGCGACGCGAAGATGGCCGGTGTCAACGTCGCGAACCAGATCAACTTCATCTACATGGTGATCGTCAACACCGTCTGCATGGCGGGCGGCATCTACCTCTCGCAGCATCGCGGCGCGAAGGACGCGGAAGGCATGCGCCAGGCCTTCCGCTTCAAGCTCCTCATGGCCACCGGCATCTCGGTCCTCCACCTCGTCATCTGCCTCGCCTTCCCCGAGGTCCTCCTCAGGCTCATGCTGGGCGGCAATCCGGAAGCCGACGCCATCGTGGCCGAAGGCGCGCGCTACCTCCGCGCCGTGGCCTTCTCCTTCGTGCCCATCGGCCTCTCCTCGGCCATGGCGACCTCCTTCCGCGACATCGCCGTGACCAAGGTGCCCCTCGCCGTCTCGGTCTCGGCGGCCCTCGTCAACACCTTCTTCAACTGGGTCTTCATCTACGGCAACCTCGGCTCGCCCCGCCTCGAGGTCACCGGGGCGGCCATCGCGACCGTCATCGCGCGCGTCGTCGAGGTCGCGGCCTTCGCCGCCATGATCGCCCGACGGAAGCCAGATTTCGCCTTCCATCCGGCAAGGATCCTCAAGATCGACCGAGGCCTCTTCAGCTCCATCCTCTCGCGCTCGGGCATGATGCTCTTCTCGGAGACGGCCTGGGTCGTCTCCGAGACCATCATCACGGCCCTCTACAACGGGCGCGGCGGGGCGGAGACCGTCGCCGGCATGGCCGCGGGCTGGACCATAGCGAACCTCATCTTCCTCGTCTTCCCGGCCATCCATGCGGCCACGAACGTGGTCGTCGGCGCCACCCTCGGAGCCGGGCATCTCGACGAGGCGAGGACCAAGGCCCGCTGGGTCATGGCAGGCTCGATCATCTTCGGCCTCGCCGCGCTGGTGGTCGCCGCGCTCTCGACCTTCGCCATTCCCCTCGTCTTCGGCAACCTCTCCACGGACGCACAACGCGTCACGCGCGGATTGGTCTTCGTGATCGCTGCCTACGTTCCCCTCTGGTGCCTCCTCAATGCCCAGTTCGCCGTCTCCCGCGCCGGCGGCGATACCGCCATGGGCGTCTGGGTCGACGTCGGCGTTACCTACGCCCTCTTCATCCCCGCGGCCTTCGCCATCGCGCGCTACACGGCCTGGGGGCCCGTCCTCCTCTTCGGCGTGGCCAAGCTTTCTGACATCGGCAAGGCCCTGGTCGCGGCCTGGTGGCTGCGCAAGGAACGTTGGGTGAGGAACCTCGCGGGCGATCCGCTCTCCAACACCCATACCGAGGCGCAAACCGCGGGCTGATGCTTCCGGCCGGGCATTTCGAAGGTATTCCCACGGCATTCCCAGGGTCTGTCCCTAGGCCTTAAGGGTCTGTCCGGGGAAGGCAACCTTTCGAGCCGCAAAAGGTTTCCTTCCCCGGCCCCATCCTTCCAAAGCCCCCGCCCCAGGCAAAGGCCGCACAACACCGGATAATGCAGGCCATGAACGGCTTGGTACCATGGCGTCGCTCTTGGGGAGAGCCCTCTTTAGGGGGGACAGACCTCTTTCGCGGAGCATCGGGGCCATGGACCTGTCAGGGACAGACCTCGCCGCATGTTTTCCGTTTCAATTCTTGCCGTATAGGCGGTCCGCGGCACAAATGAGTCGCTGGTTACTTCGCATAATGCAAGCGCCCCCGGCCTGGGCCGGGGGCGCTTCCTGTCTGGATCGAGCTGCAGCGAGGGACAGACCCCGCGCTTGCGGCCTAGCGGTTCTCCGCGATCACCCTCGCATAGGCCTTCGTGTCCGGATAGATCTCGTCCTTGAGGACGTTGAGCTTCTTCCTGCGCACGATGCCGAACTGGTAGATGGCGAGGGCGAGGTTCGACGCGAGGGCAAGGGCGCTCACGACGAAGAAGGCCACGGGGTTGTGCGTGGTCGGGACCGGGGCTATGCGGTCTGCGAAGGAGGGGATGGTCATGACGAACATGATCCAGAGTCCGAGGGTCTGGGCCCGGTGCTGCAGCCACATGCCCTTCTTGATGAAGAATGCGGGAATGGTGCAGGAAAGCAGCAGCGCGAGGCCGCAGTAGAAGGAGTGGTCCGCGATGCAGTTGTAGGTGTAGGCGAAGTTCCAGAGGTCATAGGAGATGATCCAGGGCCAGATCATGTCGGGCCACATCATGTCCTTCGATCGTTCCTTCGAGACGAAGATGCCGGTCCAGCCGCAGATGGTGACGATGTTGAGGAGGCCGGCTATGCCGTTCATTATGTTCCAGGGGCCGGACATCACCCAGAGGTTGTCGATGCGCGCTCCCGTCCAGGCCGCGTAGGAGAAGCACTGGAAGTCCCTGATGCAGGCCTCGAGGATGTTGAGGGCGAGGATGAGGGGCGGGAAAGCGAGGGCCCACTTCTTCTTGTCGAGGCCGGGAATGTAGCGGATGGCCATGAAGCCAAGGCAGCCCGCGAGGGCCGAGTAGGTCTTGACCCAGTTGAACCAGGTGCCGGTGCCGTACTCGTTGCCGGGCGCCGCGGTGGTCGGCCAGACGAAGATGGTCAGCGCGAGGGGAACGACGAGGAAGAGGAAGAGGCCGCCCCACTTGGTGCTGCGGCCGAGCTCGTTGAAGGCCATGAGGGCGAAGAGGATGAAGAGCCATATGGCCCAGCCAGTGAAGCTCGTGGCCTGGTACAGGAGACCCATCGAGAATACCTCCGGGGATTGATGTTCGCGTCCCGACGGATCACGCCTGCGGGGGCGCGACTGCGCGGCCGACTTTCGGTCGCTGCGCGGTTTCGCCTGTCGCGGGAGCCGGCTCGGGACCCATGACTATAGCATGGATCGGGCCCATGAAAAACGAGAATGCGCGTTCCCGCGGCATGGGCCGTCCTGGACGCCCGATGCCGCGGGACGCCTATCCTGGAAAGGCCTTTCAGGTCGACGTTTTCCTGGCAGGCTTCTTCTTCGGCGCGGCCTTGGCGGCTGGCTTCGCCTTGCCCTCCGCTGTGGCCCTGGCCTTTCCCGCTGTCCTGGAAGGGCTCGCGGCCTTTGCCGGCTTCCTGGCTCCGGTCTTGGCGGGCGACTTCTCCGCCTCGGCCTTCGCGGCTGCGGGCTTCGCGGCCGCGGTCTTTTTCGTCGCCGGCTTCTTCGCGACAGGCTTCGCAGCGGAGGCCTTGCGCGCTGCAGTCGTCGCCTTGGCCTTTGTCGCCCTGGTCCTCGACGCAGCGCCCGCCGCAGCCTCGGTCTTCTCTTCGTGCCATGCGCCGTCCGTGTAGAAGGCGCGCCAGCCCGAGGCCTTTCCGTCGACCTCGGACTGCACGTAGTGTTCCTGGGTCTTGCGGCTGAAGCGGACGACGGCAGGCCGGCCTTCAGGATCCCGGGCCGGCGCGTCGAGGATGAAGCGGTACTTGGGATCGATCTCCGCGCGGTGCGGGACGAGTTCGGATACGAGGGGAGCCCGGGTCTCCCGGTTCCTGGGGAACTGGCTCGCCGCGAGGAAGAGTCCCGCGGCGCCGTCGCGGAGGAGGAAGAAGTCGTCCACCTTGTCGCAGCGGAGCTCGGGCATGGGGACGGGCTCGCTCCGGGGAGGGGCGGCCTGGCCGTTCTTCAGGAGCTTCCGCGTGTTCTTGCAGTCGGGATTCGTGCAGCCGAAGTACTTGCCGAAGCGGCCGGACTTGAGCTGCATCTCGCTGCCGCACTTGTCGCAGACGATGACCGGCCCCTCGTAGCCCTTGAGCTTGAACTCGCCCTCCTCGATCTCGTAGCCTGGGCAATCGGGGTTGTTGCCGCAGACGTGGAGCTTCCGCTTCGCGTCGATGAGGTAGGAATCCATGGCCGTGCCGCACTTCGGGCAGCGGCGGCGGGCGCGGAGCTGGCGCACCTCCGCCTCGTCGTCGTCCTCCGCTATCTCGTCGCCGGATACGAGGTTCAGGGTCTTGGTACAGCGCTCCTTGGGGGGAAGCGCATATCCCGAGCAGCCGAGGAATACGCCGGTGGAGGCGGTACGGATCTGGAGGGGCCGCGAGCAGACGGGACAGGGCAAGGCGATCTCCACGGGCTCGTTCGGACGCATGCCGCCCCTGGCCTTCTCCGCCTTCGTGAGCTTCTTGCGGAAGCCCGCGTAGAACTCGTCGAGGACGTCGGTCCAGCCCCTCCTCGCCTCCGAGACCTCGTCGAGGCGTTCCTCCATGGCCGCGGTGAAGCCGTAGTCCATGAGGTCCTCGAAGTTCTCGAGGAGGCGGTCCGTGACGATGCCGCCCATCTTCTCGGCGTAGAGCCTGCGCTTCTCGAGGCGCACGTAGCCCCGTTCCTGGATCGTGGAGATGATGGCCGCATAGGTGGAAGGCCTGCCAATGCCGCGCTTCTCGAGCTCCTTGACGAGGCTTGCTTCCGTATAACGCGCGGGCGGGCTCGTGAAGTGCTGGCTGGGGCGGAGCTGCCTCAGGGACAGGAGGTCGCCCACCTTCACCTCGGGGAGGAGGCCGTCTCCCTCCTCGTCCTTGCCCGAGCCCTGCGGGGGCAGGACCCGCGTGAAGCCGTCGAAAAGGATGACGCGGCCCCGGGCGCGGAGGCCGTATTCGCCGGCTTCCACCTCGATGCGGGTGCTCGTGTAGCGCGCGGCCTCCATCTGGCAGGCCACGAACTGCTGCCAGATGACCTGGTAGAGGCGTTCGGCGTCGCGGTCCATGCCGGAGAGCGCCGTCGCGGGGAGGTCTACGCTGGTCGGCCGGATGGCCTCGTGGGCCTCCTGGGCGCCTTCCTTGCTCGCGTAGACGTTGGGCGACTCAGGCAGGTAGTCGGCGCCGAAGTTCTTTCCGATATAGGCGCGGACGGCCTCGACCGCGTCGTCGGCGAGGTGGGTGGAGTCCGTCCTCATGTAGGTGATGTAGCCGGCCTCGTAGAGGCGCTGGGCCATGGCCATGGTCTTCTTGACGCTGAACCCGAGGCGGGTGCTCGCGGCCTGCTGGAGGGTCGAGGTGATGAAGGGCGCGGGGGGATTGCTCCTCGTCGGCCTGTCTTCGCGTTGCGCGACCTTGTATTTCGCCTTCCTGAGGTCCTGGACGGCCGCGTCGGCCTCGGCCTGGCTCGTCGGGCGGAAGGACTCCTCGCCATGCTTCCTCACCTCGAGGACGAGGGCCTGGCCGCGGGGAGTCTCGGTGTCGGCCTCGAGCTCCCAGTACTCGTCCGGGATGAAGGCGTGGATCTCGCGCTCGCGCTCGACCACGAGGCGGACGGCGACCGACTGCACGCGGCCCGCGGATAGGCCCCTCGCGACCTTCTTCCAGAGGAGGGGCGAGAGCATGAAGCCCACGACGCGGTCGAGGAAGCGGCGCGCCTGCTGGGCCTTCACGCGGTCCATGTCGATCGTCCCGGGCTCCGCGAAGGCGGCCTTTATGGCCTTCTGGGTGATCTCGTTGAAGACGACGCGGCGGAACCTGGCGGGATCGCCGCCTATGACCTCCGAGAGATGCCAGGCTATGGCCTCTCCCTCGCGGTCAAGATCCGTTGCGAGATAGACGGCATCGGCCGACTTGGCGAGCTTGCGGAGCTCCTCGGCAACCTTCTCCTTGCCGGGCAGGATCTCGTAGCGGGCCTTCCAGCCATGCTCGGGATCGACACCCATGCGGGCCACGAGCTGGTCCTCGGCCCGCTTGAGGAGGTAGGTTTCCTTCTCGTCGGGGGACATGCGCCTCGTCCTGGCTGCCTCCTCGGCCCTTGCCTTGGCATCGGCGACCTTGCCCTTGCTCCCTGCCCCGCTTGGCAGGTCACGGATATGGCCGATGCTGGACTTCACGATGAAGTCCTTGCCGAGGTACTTGTTGATGGTCTTGGCCTTGGCCGGAGACTCGACGATGACGAGGGATTTTCCCATGCTTTCCTCTGGTTCGCCCGGCGCCGGGCTTCGCACCCGGCCGGGACGTGATCCGGGCAAGACTAGCAACTTCTTACAGGATAGCGCAAGACGTCTGCGATGACCCGCGGATGGATCCTTTCCAGGCGTCTTCCCGGTACGATGGCTGGCAATGCCAGGCGCGCCGGGGTATACTTGGCCGCACATCGACCGAACGGGGGAATCGTGCGCCGATCGAACGCAATGACCAGGGGAATCCTCGCCATCGCCTGCCTCGTCTCGCTCGCGGCCGCGGCGGGGGCAGCCCCCGGCAATACCGGCAAGCCGCAGACCACTGACATCGCCTCGTCCGGCCTCGTCGGGCGCTGGCTCGTCCTTGGCCTCGACGGCACGGCCTACATCGAGTTCAGGGCCGAAGGCTCGGGCGAAATCCGGCAAGGGGACGAGGCTTACCCGTTCTCCTACACGGTCAATGCCTCGGTGTCGCCCCACTGGCTCGACCTGGTTTCCGAGGGAGACACGACCCGGACCATCTACGAGCTCCTCGATGGGCAGACGCTCCTGATCGCGGACGACGTCGCGGACGAACGCCCCCGCGACTTCGGGGCCGATCCCCTCCTCCTCTCGCGCGCCCTCGGGATCCCGGTCGAGGAAGCGCCCGTCGAGACCTTCCTCGGCAACTATCACGCGATGGGCGACTCCCGATACTCGGCGATAGAGCTTCGTGCCGGCGGCGGCGGCCTCGTCTTCGGGACGGGCTACCCCGAAGGAGGCCTCCCGGTGGCCTGGAGGCGCGAGGGAGACCACATGGAGGTGACGATCGGCGATGCCAGGATCCGGTTCGGGATCGTGGACGGCATGACCCTCAAGGGCCCGTCCGACGGCACGGCGAACACGGGATGGACATTCTACAGGAAGGACCCGGCGGGCCGGCCCTGATGCCGGTCTGTCCGATGAAAGGCGGAGACCATGAAGCCGCTCGCGCATAACCACCCATTGAGGACGGCCTGGAACATCCTCATCCTCCTTTCGATCATGGTCTTCGTCTTCGTCATCACCTACCGGATCGTCTTCAGGGCCTTCGTGGGGGATTACCTCTACTACTTCCTGAACGCCCTCCTCGTGCTCGACATAGGCATGAACTTCATCACGAGGGTGAAGGTCGGCCACATAAGGCTGGAGACCTGGCCCGAGATCGCCCATGGCTACCTCAGGGGCTGGTTCACCATCGACTTCCTCGCGGCCTTCCCCTTCGAGCTCGTCGTCTTCGCCCTCTTCGGCGGGGAGCCCTCCGATCCCGGCAGCCTCAGGCTCTTCCTCGCCCTGCAGAGCCTCACGCTCATCAAGCTCCTCAAGGCCGGCCGCATCTTCAACGAGCTAGAGGAAGCCCTGCACATCATCCCCGCGGTACGGCGCCTCATCACCGTCGTGTACTGGCTCCTCATGGCCCTCCACCTCATGGCTCTGGGCTGGATCCTCATAGGCGCCGGAGAGAAGGCGGGACCGTCCTTCGACCGCTATCTCCGGGCGGTCTACTGGGTCACGACGACGATAGCGACCATCGGCTACGGCGATTACACGCCCGACCACGCGAGCAACCTCCAGGTGGGCTATACGATCATCGTCGAGCTCTTCGGGGTGGGCATGTTCTCGTACATCATAGCCAACGTGTCGAGCCTGATCTCGAACCTCGACGTGGCCAAGAGCAACTACCAGCGCCGTCTCGACGAGGTCAATGCCTACCTCAGGGCCCAGCGCATCCCCGGCGACCTCCAGGACAGGGTCCGCGACTATTACTCCTACCTCTGGACGAGGCAGCGCGGCGTCTCCGCCTCGAGCATCCTCGACGACATTCCGAGGAGCCTCTCGCAGGAGATCCTCATGTTCCTCAACCGCGAGGTGGTGAACCGCGTGGAGATCTTCCGCGGCGCGGACGAGCTCTTCATCCGCGAGTCCGTGCAGCTCCTTAAGCCGCGGGTCTTCCTCCCCGCCGAGTACATCATCAGGCAGGGCGAATACGGCGACTGCATGTACTTCCTGACGAGCGGCGAGGTGCGCATCGTGATCGACGGCGCGGAGGTCGCGCGGCTCGGGCCGGGATCGCCCTTCGGCGAGACGGCCCTCGTCGAGAACCTCCACCGCAACGCGAGCGTCGTCTCCGAGGGCTACAGCACGGGCTACCAGCTCAACAAGGACGACTTCGACAAGCTCAGGTCCAAGTACCCGGACTTCGACCGCCAGGTACGCGAGGTCGTGGAGGCGAGGAAGCAGCGCCAGCGCTGAGGCCCGTCGCACGGCCGGCCGTTGCCGGTCTGCCCGGCCGCAGGCCGCGACGCCCTGGCCCGGCTACCGCGCTTCCTTCACGTGCTCCTCGATGAAGCCGAGCTTGAGCTTGCGGAGCTTCGTCGAGATCGAGACCTTGTACACATGCGGATTGAGGAGCCTCAGGTAGGTCGAGTCGAAGGCCGAGAGCCTGTCGCGGAGCCCTCCGCGGACCGTCGCGAGCGGCGGCAGCTCCGTGCAGATCCTGCCTGAATCCATGACCTTCGCGAGGAGGGGCTCGACGCGGGCGGGCCTCACGGTCGCCTCGCGCCAGTCGCCGGAGGGATGGTGGAGGACCACGTTCGAGCCGGCGGCGGGCGGCGCCTCGTCCTCGAGGGCGAGGTAGTCTGCGAGGGCCTCGCCCTTCTCCCCGAAGAGGCGGTAGGACTGCTTCACGCCCGGGTTGGTCGACTTCTCGGGATTGTCGCTGAACTTCATGGTCGGCATGAGGCGGCTGCCGCGCTCCACGGCGGCGAGCTTGTAGACGCCCGTAAAGGCGGCCTCGTTGCCGCCGGTGACGAGGTTCGTGCCCACGCCCCAGGAATCCACGGGGCAGCCTCCCGCGACGAGCTGCTCGATGATGTGCTCGTCGAGCTCGTTCGACACCACGACGAAGGCATCCTTGAGCCCGGCCGCGTCGAGGGCCTTGCGCACCTCGCGCGAAAGGTAGTCGATATCGCCCGAGTCGAGGCGCACGCCGAAGCGGCGGCCCTGGGCCATGAGCTTCTTCCCCGCGATGATCGCGTTCTTGACGCCCGAGTCGAGGCTGTCGTAGGTGTCGATGAGGAAGACCGACTTGTCCGGATAGATGGAGGCGTAGGCCTCGAAGGCCTCGAGCTCGGAGGGGAAGGTCATCACCCAGGAATGGGCCATGGTGCCCGCCACGGGGATGCCGTAACGCTTGCCCGCGAGGGCGTTCGACGTAGACTCCGCGCCTCCCACGTAGGCTGCGCGGCTCGCGGAGTCGGCGCCGTCCTGGCCCTGGGCGCGCCTCAGGCCGAATTCCATGACATGGCCGTAGTTCGACGAGCGCCATACCCTCGCCGCCTTGGTGGCCACGAGGCTCTGGAAATTGACCGTGTTGAGGACAAGGCCCTCGATGATCTGGGCCTCGATCAGGTCGGCGTTGATCCTGAGGAGGGGCTCCTGCGGGAAGATCACGGAGCCTTCGGCCATCGCCCAGACGCTGCCGCGGAAGCGGAAGCCCGCGAGGTAGTCGAGGAAGCCCTTCTCGAACATGCCGAGGGTGGAAAGGTAGGCTATGTCCTCGCTGTCGAAGCGGAAGTCCTCGAGGCTCTGGAGGAGGGGCTCCACGCCGGAAAGGATCGCATAACCTCCGCCGAAGGGCTGCCGCCTGAAGAACATGTCGAAGACGGAACGGCGGCGATCGGAGGCCTTCCAGTAGCCCTGGGCCATGGTGAGTTCGTAGAAATCGGTGAAGAGGGCGCTCTGCATGCTGTCTCCTTGGGATCCCTAGTCGCCGAGGACCTTCGAGGGCACGAAGGTCACGCCGAGCCCCTTGAGCTCGGAGACGACGCGGTCCACGTTGCCCTCAGGCACATCGACGCCGCGCACGGCGTCCTCGACGATCACGACCTCGAAGCCGGCGCTGAGGGCGTCGAGTGCCGTGTAGTAGACGCAGTAGTCAGTCGCGAGCCCTGTGATCCAGAGCGAGGTCGCGCCCACGCTGCGCAGCCAGCCCTCGAGTCCGGTGGGGGTCTTCCTGTCGTTCTCGAAGAGGGCCGAATAGGAATCGAGGTCGCTCCTCGTGCCCTTGCGGACGATGATCGAGGCCGCCTCGGTACGGAGACCGGGATGGAAGGCCGCGCCTATCGTCCCCTGGATGCAGTGGTCGGGCCAGACGACCTGCTGGATTCCGCCCGCGTCCACGACCTCGTAGAGGGGCTTGCCCCAGGTCGAGGCGAAAGAGACGTGGTCCGCGGGGTGCCAGTCCTGGGTAAGGACGACATGACGGAAGCGCCGCGTAAGGCGGTTGACGACGCCGACGATGGAATCGCCGTCGGGCACGCCGAGGGCGCCGCCCGGGCAGAAGTCGTTCTGGATGTCCACACCGAGGAGCGCGCAACGCTCCGCTTCGAAACGCACCGGGTCCCCCCTTTGGCCGTCTTTGCCGCCGGAAAGGATAACCACTTTGCCCGATTAAGTGAAGGAGGAGGGACCGGTCCGGCCTTCCTATTGCGCCAGGGAGTAACGCAGGCTGAAGCACGGAGACACCGCCTCTTCTCCCGGTCCGGCGAGGCCAAGCCGCAGCTTGCGCCATTCGGCGACGAGGGAGAGGCGTCCCTCGCCGAAGAGGGCGAGCGAGAAACCGAGGCTTGCCTCGAGGGTCGGCAACGCCCCGGCCTCCCATGACACACAATGCCCGGCTTCGAGGGAGAAGGGGGCGGATGAGGCCGTAGCGGCCCTGAACACGACCTTGAGGGACGGGCTCGCGCCCCCTTCGCCTTGGGCCCGGACCCATCGGCCGGAAAGCCCGAGATTCAAGGTCGGAGTCCCGGCCTTGCCCGAAAGCCCGAGCTCCGGCGCGAGAAAGGCCTTCCCTTCGCCGTCGACCCCGAAGGAAAGCCCCGACCTGATCCGCAGGGCGCCTGGCCCGGACCCGGACCCGCCCGTCCGGGCGGACAGGGCGATGGCGGCGGAACGCGCTAAAAGATCGCACAACGCAAGCCCCCTAGGCCAGGCGCCGGCCAGGGAGGGGCATTCCATGCGGAACGTGGCGCGGAGCGATGCGTCGCTCCATAAAGGCAGGCTGCAGCCGAGGGCCATCGCCGCGCCCCCATCCTCGCCCTCTCCGAGGCAATCCCTAAACCGGGCCGCCGCGAAGCCCGCCTGCAGGGATAGCCTCAAGCGCCCGAGGATGGCGCTGCCATCGAACCTCGCCGCCGCGCCGCCCCCGCGCAGGGGGCCCCACGAGCACTCGAGGCCGAAGGCAGATCTCCAGTCCTGCCCCCTCGCCTCGTAGGCGAGGCCGGCCATGAGGCCGAGGCCGCCCGGGTCGGGAGCCGCCTCGAGGCGCCAGCCATCCTCCAAACCGGGCTGGCCCGGGCGCGATGCCGCCGCGATGAAGGCCAGGATTCCCCCGCCTGCCTTAATGCGCGCGACGAGACCGGTCGCGCATCCCGAGTCCCCCGCGAGCGGAGGCGGCGCAAGCGAGAAGCCGGCCGCCCCGGCTCCCGCTTCGCCTAGGGCAAGCCCGGCGGCCCCCGCTATGAAACCCTTGCCCCCATCGCGGCAGAGGGCAAAGGCCGTGACGGCGCCAAGGTCGAGGGCCAGCAGGGAAAGGCTGGAGGCAAGCCCGGCGTCGACCTTGACCGAGGCGCTTCCGAGCGGAACCGGGGAGAAGGAGAGGGGAGAGGAAAGGAAGGCGGCAGGCCCCCCTAGCCGCCCGGGGCCGCAGACGAGGGGGCCCAAGCTCAGGGCGGCTCTCAGCACGGCCCCATCGCCATCGATGGAGAGACCGAGGACGGAAAGCCCGGGCTCGCCCTCGAGACGTATCATCGCCGAGACGCAGCCCTGGGAGTCGATGACAACCGAGCTGCGCAGGGAAGGCCCCTCGCCCTCCCCTGCCCCTGCTTCCAGGATCTTCGGATCCGGCCAGGCGGCGCCCCCTGATGACAGGAAGAAGAAGGCCAGGATACAGGCCCGGGAGAGGCGGACAGGAAAGGACTTACTGACGGGAAGCGATTGTTCGGGTCTCATGCCAATGGAAAGGGCGGGATAGGGCGCGGCGCTTCAAGGCAAGGCGATAGGGTTCCGGTGCGAAGTCAGGGAACGGAGAGAACGGGGTCTGTCCCCCGGCTGTCCCCCCGGCTCTTGCCTTTTATATAATATTTACTATATTAGAGATCAACCTCGAACCTACAGGAGGGGTTCATGTCCCTCATCATCTATTCGACCCCGAGCTGCGGCTATTGCCGGATGGCCAAGGACTGGTTCCGGAGCCAGGGGCTTTCATTTACCGAGTACAACGTGGCGGCAGATCTCTCCCGCGCAGAGGAGATGTACAGGAAATCCGGCCAGATGGGCGTGCCTGTCATCGACGTGAACGGCCGAGTCATCATAGGGTTCAACCAGCCTGCCATCGAGGAAGCCTTGCGGCGCTGAAGGCCCGGGGCGGGCCGGGCTCCGGCGGACATACGACGGCGAGCGGCCCCGTTCCCTCGCGGGCCATACTGCGCTAGAATCCCCTGACCTCATGACAGCCACGGGGGAAAGCGTGAACCAGGACAGGGTCAAGGAGATACTCCTCGACACGGCGCCGACCGGCGCGGAATTCAGCCTCATCTTCTCGGGCAAGGAGAGCGCCGTGGTGAACGGCCTCTACAAGCCCAACAGCCGCGAGATCATCATCCACAACCGGAATTTCCAGAGCGACGACCAGCTCGTCTACACCGCCCTCCACGAGTACGCCCACCACCTCCACGCCGAGCGCAAGGGCTTCGTCGTCTCGGGCAAGGCCCACACGAACGAGTTCTGGAACATCTTCCACGACCTCCTCGTGGCCGCGGAGGAGAAGGGCTACTACCGCAACGTCTTCGACGCCGAGCCCGAGTTCGTGGAGCTCACGAGGAAGATCAAGGAGACCTGCATCTCCGAGAACGGCCGCGTCATGCTCGAGTTCGGCCGCCTCCTCGTCGAAGCCCAGGGCCTCTGCGAGCGCCACAAGATGCGCTTCGAGGACTACGTCGACCGCGCCCTCGGAGTGCCGAGGACGACGGCGACGGCCGCGGCCAAGGCCTCCGCCTTTCGCGTCGAACCGTCCATTGGCTGGGACGGGATCAGGATGGCCGTGGGCATAGCCGACCCCGGCGCCCGGGCCGAGGCCGTGTCGGCCCTCCAGGAAGGCGAGAGCCCGGCCTCGGTCAAGGCCCGCTTCTCGGCCGCGAAGCCGAGCGAGGACCGCGTCGAGCGCCTCGAGGCCGAGAAGGAGAAGCTCGAGCGCACGATCCAGCGCCTCGAGGAGAAGCTCGCCGAGGTGGAGCGGCGGCTGGCCGAGGCCGCCGAGTAGCGGCAGTCATCGGACGCGGCGACAGCGTCGCCAGCGTCGCCCACACCAGCGGCGACAGCCGGGCGGCCTGGGGAGGCAGCATGGAAAGTATCGAGAGGAAGACCCTTCTCTACCGGAGCGGCCTCGGCTTCTGGTGCGTGAACCACGCCCAGGGCTGCTCCCACGGCTGCCGCTATCCCTGCTACGCCTTTTCCATGGCGAGGGCCCACGGCCGCGCCTCCACCATGGAAGACTGGTGCCAGCCGAGGATCGTGGCGAACGCCGTGGAGCTCCTCGAACGCGAGCTCGACCGCAAGCGCGGGAAGCCCGATCGCATCCATCTCTCCCTCACCACGGATCCCTTCATGCACGGACAGCCCGAGATGGCAGCGATGAGCGAAACCCTCATCGCCATCGCGAACGCCCGCGGCATCCCCTGCTCCATCCTCACGAAGGGCGAGCTGCCCGCCTCGCTCGCGGACCGCAGCCGCTTCCCGGAGGACAACGTCCACGGCATCAGCCTCGTATCCCTCGACGAGGGCTTCCGCAGGCGATGGGAGCCGGGAGCTGCAAGTTATGCGAAACGAATCGCCGCCCTGAGACGCCTCCATGACGCGGGCCTGACCACCCTCGTCCACATCGAGCCCTGGCCCACGCCCAACATCTTCGCGCAGGAGCTCGAGCCCCTCCTCGAGGCTGTCTCCTTCGTCGACGTCCTCTATTTCTCCGGCTGGAACTACAGTCCCCTCGTGAGGCAGTTCCCCGATGCCGACTCCTGGTATCGCGCCCAGTCGGCCATCGTGAGGCGCTTCTGCAAGGCGCGCGGGATCGAGTGCCAGTCCGGCTAGAGGGCGAAGAGGGCGGGCACGAGGATCGGCACGAGGATTGAGAGGATGGCCCCGCTCGTGAAGCTCGCGGGCACCCATCCGGGGCCTGCGCACTGCTCCACGATTGGAAGCGTCACGTCCATCGCCGTCGCGCCTCCCGTTCCGATGGCGAGCCAGGGCCTGCCCGAGGCGCCGAGGAAGGGGATGAGGACGAAGGCGAGGCTCTCCCTCGCCATGTTGGAGAGGAAGGAAGCGGAGCCGAGGCCCGGGTCGCCGAGACCCGAGATGAGGATGCCCGAGAGGCTGTACCAGCCGAAGCCCGCCTGGAGGGAAAGCGCCGCGCCCAGCCTGAGGTGGAAGAGGGGCATGAGGAGGAGGCCCGAGGCGAGGCTGCCGAGGGCAGTCGCGAAGGGGATGAGGAGTATGGCCGGATCGAGGAGGCTCTCCCTGAGGGAGATCTTCGCCTGGGCGAACTGCATCCCGATGAAGAAGAGCAGGGCCTTGAGTGCCCAGCCGCAGATCGAGTCGAGGTCGAGCCAATCGGGGCAGGGGAGAGCGAGTCCTATGGCGAAGCCGGCCGCCACGAGGCCGAGGAGGAGGAGGGGCGCCTTGAAGTGCCCGAGCCCCTTGCCTCGTCGCCGGCGCCGTGCCGATTCCCCAGGGTCACCCATCATCGCTCCATCGCCGGTTTCCTGCCCTTCGGCATGACCGATTCGGGCTCCGGCGCGGGACTTCCTGATGAGGGGCTCGATGAGGAAGAGGGCCATGAGGGTTCCCGCCACCGCGAGGAGAGCCGAGGCGAGGGCGAGGAGGCCGAGCTCGCCGAGGCGGTCGACAAGGCTCCGCTCGCTTCCGATGCGGTAGCCCATGACGAGGAGGAGGGCCCAGAGGGCGGCCTTGAGGAGGAGGTCCGTGAGGCGGGGCTTCGGCGCGGCGCCGAGGCGGGCAAGGACGTAGCCGCCGGCTATGAAGGCGAGGAGGACGAGTATCTCGAGGAGGCCGCTCATGAGGCCTCGAGGATAGCCTCCTTGGCCATGGCGAGACAAGCTCGCCCGCGAGACAAGCTCGCCTGCGAGGCAAGCTCGCCCGCGAGGCAAGCTCGCTCGAGGCGGGCTCGCGCAGGTCAGGTGCCGGCGCATTGACAGCCCCCGCGCCGCCCGCTAGGGTGGACGCGGACTCGCGAGGAGGCACGATGCTGCAATTCGACGCCGGGATCCTGTCAAACAGGACGATAGCGCCTGACTGGAAGGAGCTCATCCTGCGCTGGAATCCCGGCGCTGGCCGGCCCGAGCCGGGCCACTTCCTCACGCTGAGGCCGGGCAGGGGCAGCGATCCCCTCCTCCGCCGTCCCTTTGCCATCGCGTCCTACGACGCGGGCCGCGGCGAAGGACCCTCGGTTTCCATCATCTACCAGATCCGCGGCTCCGGTACGCGCCTCCTGGCCGACCTCGGCCCCGGCGCCACGGTCGATGTCCTCGGTCCCCTGGGCAAGCCCTTTCCCCTGCCTACGGCGGGCGAGTCGCCCATCCTCGCCGCGGGAGGCGTCGGCCTCGGGCCGGTCCTCTATCTCGCCCGCCGACTCGAGGAACTCAGGACCGCGGCAAGTGCCGCCGCGGTACCCGGCGCGGCGCAGGCGTCGGACGGCAGCACCAGCCAGGCACCGGCCCCCTTCGTCATCGGCTTCAGGTCGGCCGTCCTCGTGCCCGACCTCCCCTTCCCTCCAGGCCTCGTCCTCTGCACCGACGACGGCAGCACGGGCTTCCGCGGCACGCCGGTGGATTGGATAGCGCACAACGCATCATCAGGAGCGACGAGGATCTACGCCTGCGGCCCCTCGCCCATGCTCGCGGCCATCGCGCGTCTCGCATCCGGACGCGGCTGGAAGGCGAGCCTCTCGGCGGAACAGTGGATGGCCTGTGGCGTCGGCGCCTGCATGGGCTGCGTCCTGCCAAGACCTGCCGCTGCGGGCGGCGCAAGCCAGGGCTTCCTCAGGGCCTGCGCCGACGGCCCCGTATTCGAGCTCGGCGACATAGACTGGGAGAAAGCATGAAACCCGACCTCAGCGTCCGCATCGGCCCCCTTGTCCTCCCCAATCCCGTGGGGACGGCCTCCGGCACCTTCGGCTACGGCTCCGAGTACGAGGAGCTCATGGACGTGGACGCCCTCGGCGCGATCTACACCAAGGCGGTCACTCCCGAGCCACGGCCCGGCAACCCCGTGCCGCGCATCGTGGAGACGCCCTCGGGCATGCTCAACTCCATCGGCCTCGCCAATCCCGGCATCGGGGCCTTCGTGCGCGAGAAGCTGCCCGAGCTCCGGAGGCGGCGCTGCGCCGTCATCGTCAACGTGGCGGGCTCTTCGGAGGCCGACTACCTCGAGGTCATCGAGCGGATCGAGGAGGCGGCAGGCTCCTGGAATGCCGCAGCGGCCGACGAGGCAGGCAAGGCGGGCGAAGGCCGCAGCGGCGTCGACGGCTACGAGATCAACGTGAGCTGCCCGAACGTGGCCCACGGAGGCCTTTCCTTCGGCACCGATCCCGTCCAGGTAGAGCGCCTCACGGCCGCGCTGCGGCGCGCGACGAAACGCGCCCTCATCGTGAAGCTCACGCCCAACGTGGCCGACATCGGCGCCATAGCGAAGGCTGCCGAGGCCGGCGGAGCGGACGCCGTCTCCTGCATCAACACCCTCGTGGGCATGGTCATCGACGTGAGGCGCAAGCGGCCCTTCCTCGCCCGCGGCACGGGAGGCCTCTCGGGCCCGGCGGTGCGCCCGGTCGGAGTGGCCTGCACCTTCAAGGCGGCGCGCGCCGTCTCGATCCCGGTCATCGGCCTCGGCGGCATCATGTGCGCCGAGGACGCCCTCCAGTACCTCCTCGCCGGTGCCGTCGCCGTCCAGGTGGGCACGGGCACCTTCGTGGACCCGCGCATCCCCCTCGACACGTTGCGCGGCATCGAAGCCTGGATGGAGGCGGAGGGCGTGGCCAGGGTTGGGGATATCGCCGGGCTGCTTGCGACGCAGGCCTAGGGCCAAACGTAGAGGCCGTCGCGGAGCCCCTCGTTCCGCCCCTCCTCAAGAAGCCCAGGGACTTGGGAACCTGTCCGTGGAGGAAGCGAAGACCCCGAGGCCCCTGGCAGGCCTTTCGGTCGACGGGGAGATTGCCGTGACAAAGGCCAGGCAACAGGCCTTCCCGAAGCGCCAGGCCACCTTGGCTTCCACCTGGGCAATAGTCGTACTTCGGGGCCGCATTCCGAAGGCGCCGCGACGACGGGATGTCAATCAGGGAAATGGCCCTTCGCGGGCCTTCTTTAACCAAAACCTAACCAAGGCCTCGCACTGCGCTCACAAGGGGGCATTACTGTCTGCCCAGGTTCCATCGGAACCATATATCGCAGCTTCCATCCGGAGGTACCGAATGAAGAAGATCATGGCCGCGTGCATCGCCGTGGCTCTCTCCGCGGGCGCATTTGCCCAGGGCGCGGCCCGGCTTTCCGGCTCCTTTACCTGGGGAGGCTCCACCACCGTCGGCCCCATCGCCCAGCAGGCAATCGAGCAGTTCATGAAGGACAACCCGGGCGTCAAGGCCTCCTACGAGCTCACGGGCTCCGGCGCTGGCGTCAAGTCCCTCCTCGCCGGCCAGTACAGCCTCGCGGGTTCCTCCGCCGAGCTCAACGCCGACCAGCTCGCCGCGGGCGCCGTCGCCACCCCCATCGCGATGGATGGCATCTCCATCGTCGTCAACAAGGGCGTCAAGCTCGCCAACATCAGCAAGGCCAACCTCGCGAAGATCTTCCACGGCGAGATCTCCAACTGGAAGGACGTCGGCGGCCCGGACATGAAGATCGTCGTCGTCAACCGCGACGAGGCTTCCGGCACCTACTCGTCCTTCTACGACATCTTCCTCAAGTCCGCCTATCCCGACAAGGCCAGCGCCTTCACGAAGAACGCCATCGTGACCAAGGAGAACGGCGAGGTCGCCGCCAAGGTCACCGCGACGCCCGGCGCCATCGGCTACGTGGGCATCGCCTTCGCGGACCAGGTCGTCAAGGCCGGCGGCCGCGAGCTCATGGTCGACGGCGTGGCCCCCACGGTCGCCAACGTCGTCGCGAAGAAGTATCCCGGCTCCCGCTACCTCTACCTCGTGACCAAGGGCCAGCCCGTGGTCGGCTCCGTGGAGAAGACCTTCATCGACTTCGTCCTCTCCCCCAAGGGCCAGGCAATCGTCAAGGCCGCGGACTTCATCCCCCTCCCGAAGAAATAAGGGGGGAGCACCCCTTTCCCAAAGGCCATCCGCGCGGAGCCAGCCCGGGCCGGTTGAATGACGGACCAGGGCTGGGCCTGTCAAAAGGAAAAGGCGTTGTCCGCTTCGCGGCAACGCCTTTTCCTTTTGACACCCGCCGCGCTGCGATCATGTAAGCTGTCAGTGCCGGGTTCAACCCT
>Ga0209099_1001310_pt1 | contig 25375 bp, 22 predicted proteins | sample AD_JPNHW2_MetaG_FD_184430 | JGI IMG/M metagenome (GOLD analysis project Ga0209099, IMG submission 184430) | Active sludge microbial communities of municipal wastewater-treating anaerobic digesters from Japan - AD_JPNHW2_MetaG (SPAdes) (version 2) | ecosystem: Engineered > Bioreactor > Anaerobic... | reverse complement strand
GCAAGCAGTCCGGCTGAGGCAGGTGGGGCCGAGCGGGCCGGTTTCGTCTGGATTCGATCCAGAGCAAACAGATCGGCTGAGGCAGGCGGAGCCGAGCGGGCCGGTTTCGTCTGGATTCAAGCCAGAGCAAGCAGTCCGGCTGAGGCAGGTGGGGCCGAGCGGGCGGGAAAGGCCGCCCCCTCCGCGCGAGGCTATAAAAAAAAAGCCCACCCGCGGCGCAGCGCGGATGGGCACGGCCGTAGCGGACGGCGTGTTCTAGAAGACCGAAACCTTGAGGTATTTGCCGGGATTCTTTTTCAAATCCTCGATGAGCAGCTTGAGTTCGGTCACCGTCGCATTGAGATTTTTCACATATTCCGGATTATTCAGCAGCTCGCCCGCCGAACCCTCGCCCTTGTTAAGGCGGGTGGCTACACCGGCCATCTGCTCGGAGAGAAGCGAGAGTTTGGCAGCGGTCTCCTCGATCTGTTTGATGCTGCTGCGGCTCTCCCTGGCCAGTTCCGTCGCCTCCGAACCCGCCTGGCGCAGGCTTTTGGCGGCTTCCCCGACCTCCGTGATCTGGCGGTTGACCAGATGCATATCGAGGGCATCGACCTTTTTGTCGACCTTGGTGAGGACCTCGCTCAGGGTCTGGAGTGAGGTGGAGGCGTCCTTGATGCGCTGGTCCAGTTCGCCATCCCTCATTTTATTGCGCAAGTCCATCAGCATGGTCTTGGCGACGATCATGATGTCCTTGTTCTGCCCCTCCAGTTGTCCCTCGGCCGGCAGCATCTGGGTTGATTTTCCGGGTTCGATGGTGATCGCCTTTTCACCGATCAGATTGAGGGTGTTGATCTCGATCCGGGAGTCGATCGGAATGCGAAAGCGGTCCTTGATATCGACGCGGACGACCACGCCGTCCGGCTCGAAGCGCACGCCCTTGGTCCAGCCGATGCGGTAACCGCGCAGGAAAACCTGCGAGCGGTCGCGCAAGCCGACCACATCCGAGAATTTGAAAAAGACCCGGTATTCGCTCGAGGAAATGATGCGTTGCCCGGAGAGCCAGAGAACGGCCCACAACAGGATGACAGCGCTGAAAAAGATAATCACGCCGGAAATATAGCTCATTTTTTTATAGGTCATATTCTCCTCGCGTCTCGTACAGAAAATCAAGAGTTTCGGCCGAAATTTCATCCTTGGTGCCGATAAAAGAGATATTGCCCTCACGGAGCAGGGCTACGCGATCGGCCACATCGCGCATCAGTTTGATATCATGGGTGACAATGATGGAGGTTGCCGCTATCTCGTTCTTGAGCATGAGGATGAGCTCGCTCACCTTCTCGGCATTGTTCTGATCGAGTCCGGTGGTCGGTTCATCATAAAAAATGTATTTGGGGCGTTTGATCATCGCGCGGGCGATGGCGACGCGCTTGCGCATGCCGCCGCTCAGCTCCTCGGGGTACTTGTCGAGAACATCCTCGCCCAGTCCGACAAAAGTGATTGCCCGGCTGACCTCGCTGTACATCTCATAGGGCGTCAGCCGCTTGTGCATGCGCAAAAACAGGCTGAGGTTCTCGCGCACATCGAGAAAATCAAAGAGGGCGCTGTTCTGAAAGACGAAAGCGATGCTGTTTTGATATGTCTGCCATTCTTTCCGGCTCATCTTGAGGATGTCATCCCCGTCGTAGGAGATCGAGCCCCGGTCCGGTTCGATGAGGCGCACCAGGGTTTTGATGAAAACCGTCTTGCCCTGTCCGCTCGGACCCAAGATGACCAGGTTGATATTATCGGGAATATCCAGATCGATGCCGGTCAGCACCTCTTTTTCTTCAAAGCTCTTGTGGACGCCGCGTACGGTGATCATAGTAAGAGTTTTCCGAGATAATAATCAAAAATAACAATGAAAACCGCCGAGACTACCACGGCATTGGTTGAGGCGGTACCGACGCCCTTGGCGCCGCCGCTGGTGCGCAGGCCGAAGAAACTGCCCACCAGGGCGATAAGGACGCCGTAGACCGCCGGCTTGATCAGGTTGCCGAAATAAAGCTCGAAGGATTTGTAGTCCATCTGCATGCCGCTGGCGAACTCTTGCGCCGAGATCCAGTCGGTAGCCACCGCCGAGACGAAGAAGGAGCTGAAGATCGCCAGGGCATTGGCAAAAATAGTGATCACCGGCAGCATCAACAGGCCGGCAACGATGCGCGGCACGACGAGAAAGCCGACGGGATCGAGGGACATGGTCTCCAGGGCTTCGATCTGTTCGGAGATCCGCATGCTGCCGATCTCGGCGGCGAGGGAGGCCCCGAGCTTGCCCGCCAGCACGAGAGAGAGGATAATGGGGCAGAGCTCGAGGATGGTCGTCTTGAAGATGACGTTGACCAGAACAGCCCGGGTGAGCAGCTCGGAGGACTGGTAGGTGCTTTGCACCGTGGCGCCCAGACCGATGAAAACCGCGATCACCGCCGCGATCGGCAGGGTCTTGACGCTGAAGGCGTAGATCTGCTCGAGAAACTGGCGGCGGTAGAACCACAACGAGGGCAGCGCCCTGATGCTCTGGATGAAGAGCACCGCGATGTCGTAGACCGTCGTGAAGAACGAGATCGTCCGCTCACCCAGTTGCACAAAGAACTTTTCAGAGAATAGTTTTGCCATGGAGTACCGAACCATTAGGTTTGACAAGTTTCACAAAAAAAGCTGCTGCGTCCGCCCTGGACCAGCCGGATGATCTCCCGGCCGCAGCGCGGGCATGGTTCCTGGTTCCGGCCGTAGACCGCGAGATCGAGCTGAAAGAATCCCGGTTCGCCTGCGGCATTGCGGAAATCGGAGAGTGTGGTGCCGCCGCGCTCCACCGCCTTTTGCAGGACCGCGATGATGGCGGCCTGCAGCACCGCCGCCTCCTGCGCGCTCAGGCTGTTGCCACGCCGCAGGGGATGGATGCCGGCCATGAAGAGCGCCTCATTGGCGTAGATATTGCCCACACCAACCACCACCCGCTGATCCATGATCACCGTCTTGACCGCACGCTGCGTCGACTGCAACCGTTCCTGGAGGAATTCCGGCGTGAAGGAGGGCGAAAGGGGTTCCAGTCCCAGGTCCCGCAGCAGGGTCAGATCCGGCATCTCCCCCGGCGCAACCAGGTCGAGACTGCCAAAACGCCGCGGATCACGAAAATGGAGTTCTCCGCCGTCGGAAAAATGGAAAATAACATGGGTATGAGGCTCAGGTGGCTGCGGCAGACGGTTGTAGATCAGTCGTCCGCTCATGCCGAGATGAATGATGAAGGCCCCGCCGCCGTCGAAATGCCAAAGCAAATACTTGGCCCGCCGTTCCAGCCTGATAACAGACTGTCCGGCCAGGGCACGCAACGCCGCGGCAGAGGGCAGCGGACGACGCAGCCGGGGTGCGCGCACCTCCACATCAGTCAGCTGTTTGCCAACAATGTACGGCGCCAGACTCCGACATATCGTCTCTACTTCGGGAAGCTCCGGCATCTCCTCCGCTCCATGCGCCGCCCCCCAGGCTGATGATTTACCCCAATAACCTGAATAATACAAAATATTTCTGATAAAACCAATTATTTCTTTTGCCGCCCCATTCCCTCTCCCTCCCGGAACGCTCTCCCACCGCGCTGCTAGCGCATCCGGCTCTGAAAACGTAGAACCGCGAAGGAAAAGATCACGGTCCCGAAGACCAGCAGCGCTAATCCCTGGGTATAGAGATGATGCATGCCTGCGCCCTTGATCAGCAGCTCGCGCACCACGATCACAAAATAGCGCATCGGATTGAGCAGGCTGACGTACTGCATCGTCCGCGGCATGTTCTCGATCGGGAAGAGAAAACCGGACATCAGCATGAAAAACATCAGGAAAAATAGAGTCAGGAACATCGCCTGCTGCTGCGTGCCCGAAGAAGCGGAGATCAGCAGGCCGAGCCCCAGCGTCGTGAACAGATAGACCAGGGCGAAAATGACCAGCAGCCCGAGATTGCCGGCGATCGGGATGTCGTAGATGATTTTGGCAACCGTCAGCCCGAAGGCCAGCTCGATCAAGCCGAGCACCGCAAAGGGCACCAGCTTGCCGATGAGCAGCTCGTGCTTTTTGATGGGCGCCACCAGCAGCTGCTCCATCGTGCCGATCTCGCGCTCGCGCACCAGCCCCATCGCACTCACCAGAGTCGTGACCATGGTGAGCAGAAAAACCACGATCCCCGGCACCATATAGTCAGAATTTTTGAGCTCCTCGTTATACCAGATCCGGAAATTGGCGGCGACAAAATGGACCGCATCCGCCGCCTCGCTCCCCTGCAGCCGCGTCTGGATCGCGTCGGTCAAGGCAGTCTGGAGGATGCCGTTGATGTAGCCCAGAGCGATGGTCGAGGTGTTGGAGTCCTGGCCATCGACCAGCACCTGCAGCGCCGTACGCTCCCCCCGCTGCAGCCGGGCGTTAAAATCCTCGGGAATGACCACGGCTACCGCAGCCCGGCCGTTGTCGAGATACTCCTGCATATGGCTCGGCCGTTGGTCGTAGGCGGAGATGATGAAATACCCCGAGTTGCGGATGCGCTCGACCAGGAGGCGGCTGGCGGAGGAATCATCAAGATCGCAAATAACCGTCTGGATATTGTGCACCTCGCTGGAGATGACAAAGCCAAGCAGCAGCAGCTGTACCACCGGCACGACAAAGAGAATGGCCAGCATGCTGCGGTCACGGCGGATCTGGATGAACTCCTTTTTGATGATGTGCATGATCCTGATCACCGGTTAACCCTCCAGATTGATCTTGAAGCGTTTGACGCTGATCAGGATCAGCAGGGTGCCGAAGAGCACCAGAAAGAGCGCGGGCTGCCAGAGCTGAGCGCCATCCATTCCCTTGAGCATGATGCCGCGGATGATCACGAGGAAATATTTGGCCGGTACGATCGCGCTGAGGAGCTGCAGCACGCGCGGAATCGAGGCGAGCGGAAAAACAAAGCCCGAGAGCAGAATCGAGGGCAGAAAGGTGGAGACCATCGCGAACATCAGGGCCAGCTGCTGATTGGGAACGCGCGCCGAGATAAAGATCCCGAAGCTGAGGCAGGTGTAGATGAAGATCAGGGCATAAAAGAGCAGCCACAAGGGCGCACCGCGAAAAGGAACGCTGAACCAGATCCAGGCAAATACAATGACCAGCAGTCCGTCGACAAAGGCAAGGAGGATGTAGGGCAGGGTCTTGCCGGCGATGATCTCCAGGGCGCGCACCGGCGAGACCAGGATCTGCTCCATGGTCCCGGTCTCGCGCTCCCGCGCCACGGTCACCGAGGTGAGCAGGGCGCAGATCAGCATCATGATCACCACCACCAGCCCCGGCACGATAAAGTTGACGCTCTTGAGATCGGGATTATACCAGACCCGCGGCTGCAGATCGATGGGCAGCTGCAGCAGCAGGGCATTGGCCTGGAGCGAGCGGCTGGTAAAATAGGCGCGGATATAATTCAGCGCTACCGTGGCGGTATTGGCATTGGAGCCGTCGAGAATCACCTGGACCTCGGTGGAGGAGCGGCTGCCCAGGCCGGCGCCAAAACCGCGCGGAATGATCAGCACCGCGATCATCCGGCGATGGAGAAAAGCCTCGCCGATCTCCTCACGGCGCTCCAGAGTCCCGCTGACGCGAAAATAATTCGAGCTGACCATCCCCTCGACCAGCTCGCGCGCCGCCGGGGTCTTGTCCTCGTCGATCACCCCGAGCTTGATGTCGCGGATATCAAAGGTGACCGCATGCCCGTAGAGCAGCACCATGAGAATGGGCAGGAGAAAGACGATCACCAGGCTGCGCGGATCGCGGCGAATGTGGAGAAGCTCCTTGCGGAGGATGGCCAGGATGCGTGCGCTCATGCCCCTGCCTCCGCGGCCCGGCTTTGGCGCCGCACCAGATCGATAAAGAGCTCTTCGATATTCGGCTTGCCATAGCGTTCCTTGAGCTCGCGGGGCGAGCCGAGGGCCACGATGTGGCCGTCGTGCATGATGGAGAGCCGGTTGCAGTACTCGGCCTCATCCATATAATGAGTGGTGACAAAGATGGTGGTCCCCTTCTCCGCAAGCGCGTAGATCAGCCCCCAGAATTCGCGCCGGGAAATCGGGTCGACACCGCCGGTGGGCTCGTCGAGAAAGAGAATCCGCGGCGCATGGAGGATGGCACAGGTGAGGGCGAGGCGCTGCTTCCAGCCGGCCGGGATGTCGCGGGTCAGCTTGTCGAGATGTTGTTTCAGGTCGGTCGTAGCGATGGCTTCGGCGATGGTGCGGCTGAGCTCCTCGCGGCGCAGGCCATAGATCCCGCCGTAGAATTCGAGGTTCTGCGCCACCGTGAGGTCCTCATAAAGGGAGAATTTTTGCGACATGTAGCCGATGTCCGCTTTGATCCGGTCGGATTCGGTATAGATATCATACCCCGCGACGCGGGCCTTACCGGAGCTCGGCAGCAGCAGGCCGCAGAGCATGCGGATGGTGGTGGTCTTGCCTGCGCCATTGGCGCCGAGAAATCCGAAAATTTCGCCGTCACGCACTTTGAAGCTGATCCGGTCGACCGCCACAAAGTCGCCAAAATGGCGCGAGATCTCTTCGGCTACGACGGAATAGTGCTCTTCCACAGTGCGGCTCACTTTAATAGTTCGACGAAAACATCCTCGATCCCCGGCGTCACCGGCGCGATCGAATCGGCGCGAATCCCGGCCTGCGCCAGGCACGCCCGCACCGCCTCCAGGAATGCGGCATCTTCTGCGGAGCCGCTCAGATGAATCCGGTCGCCGAACACCTGCACGCTCGCAAAGGCGCCGCTGGCGCGCAGGGCGTGCGCCGCCGCGAGATGGTCGGATGTGATGACCTCATAAAGCTTTTGCGAATAGAGGCCGGGGATCGCCGCCGGCGCAGCGACGGTCAGGATCCGTCCCCTGTGAATAAAGGCCACGCGATCGCAGCGCGCCGCTTCGTCCATATAGGGCGTGGTCACGAGGATAGTCACGCCCTCTCCCTTCAGGCTGGCGAGAATTTCCCAGAACTCCCGCCGCGAGACCGGATCGACGCCGGTGGTCGGCTCATCCAGCATCAGGATCCTGGGGGTATGGATCAGGGTGCAGGAGAGCGCCAGCTTTTGCTTCATCCCGCCCGAGAGTCGGGCGCTGAGCCGGCCGGTGAAGGGCGCCAGCCGGCTGAACTGGAGCAGTTCGGCCATGCGGCGTTCGCGCTCCGCCCGGGGCACCTGGAACAGGTCAGCGAAGAAGCGCAGGTTCTCCGCCACCGTGAGATCGGGATACAGGGAGAAGCGCTGCGGCATATAGCCGAGGAACTGGCGCACCTGGCGGGTGGCCCGGTGCGGATCGAGGCCGCCGACCAGGACCTGGCCGGCATCGGCGAAGAGCAGCCCGCAGAGGATGCGCAGGGTGGTGGTCTTGCCAGCCCCGTCCGGGCCGATGAGACCGAGCATCTCTCCCGGCTGGACAGTCAGGTCGAGATGGTCGAGGGCTGTTACAGTGGCAAAGGACTTGCACAGCCCGGAGATCTGGATATCGTTGACCACGCGGCGGGCCTCAGCGCAAGGTCACGTCGGCCGGCATGCCGATCTTGAGCGTGCCGTCGGGATTGGCCACGGCCACCTTGACCGCATAGACCAGATCCGAGCGCGCCTCCCGCGTCTGCACATTCTTGGGGGTGAATTCGGCCTTGTCCGCGATCCAGACGATCTGGCCGGGGAAGATCTTGTCCGGCCAGGCCGAGATGGAAATCTGCGCCGTCCCGTTGAGACGAATGCGCGCAATGTCACTCTCCTTGAGATAGACCCGGATATGCATCCGCGTCAGGTCCGCCAGCGTAACGACCGGCGCCAGGGGCCGCGCCACCTCGCCCGCTTCCAAATATTTGTCGATGACCACGCCGCTGATCGGGGCGGTCACCCGGGCATCGCGCAGCTGGCTGGCGATCAAGCCGATTTGGGCCCGGAGCTGCGCCTCTTTGGCGTCGAGAGCGGCCAGGCTGGTGCGGCCGTTCTCGTATTGCGCCTCGGCCGCCTTGCGCGCCGTTTCGAGATCATCGAACTGCTGCTGCGTGGCGCTGCCATCCGCCAGCAGTGCGGCGATACGCTCGCTCTTCTTGCTGAGATTGTCGAGATTCTCCCGGGCGGTGCGCGTGAGACGGGAGGCATTGATGCGGTTGAGCCGCAGTTCCTCGAGGGCCGCCAGGGCCTGCTGCTGCTGCAGCACCACCTTCTCGCTGTCGATGGCGGCGATCAGTTGACCGGCCTGGACCGCCTGCCCCTCGTCGACCAGCAGCGCGCTCACCGTGCCGCCCGATTTGGCGCTGACGAGCACCTCCGTCGCCTCCAGAGTCCCGGAACCGGTGATGACGCCGCTCTCCTTTTTGCCGCAGCCGGCACAGAGCAGCAGTGCGGCGAATCCCAGCGCCGCATACGAATGCATTTTCATAGTGACCTCAATTTACCAGAACCGTCAGCCGGACACCGGAAGGCCGTGCCGCACCGGGGTGCCCTGTGGCTTGGACCGAAACAGCTGATTAGTGATACTCTTTTTCGCCGTACCCCACGGCGCGGCGCCAGTTGGCCCGCGCCAGATCCGACTCGATGTCAGCCGCGGCTTGCTGCAGCAGCGCCCGGGTCAGCTCGGATTGGGCGTCAAAATAATCGGTATTGGAGGCCTGGCCCTGCTGGTACTGCTTCTCGGCCACGGCAAAGCTGGCGCGGGCCTGCTCCGCCATCCGCCCGGCCACTTCCAGGCGTTTGGCCGCCTCGGCCAGGCGCAAATGGGCCTGTTTGACATCGAGGACGATCGCCTCGCGCAGCTGGCGTTCGCTCTCGGCCAGTCCCTGAAGGCGCAGCTCGGCCTGCTCGATCCGGGCGGAGGTGCCGCCGCCGTTCCAGAGGTTCCATTCGGCGCCAACGCCGACCAGCCAGTAGTCCATCCATTCGTTGCGGATCATATCGAGACCGGGTTTGCCATAGCCATAGCTGGCGAAGCCGGCGACGCTGGGCAGGCGTCCGCCGCGAGCGATCTTGCGGCTGGCGCCGGCCGCCTCGCGCACCCCGGCCAGGCTCGCCAGTTCGGCGCGGTTGGCCGATGCCAGCTGCTGCGATTGCAGCAGGGTGCCGGGTTCGAGATGCCCCGGGCCCATCGCGGCGAACTCCGCAGCGGCCGGTAACGGCGCCGCCAGCAGGTTCTCGAGCGCCGCAACGGCCAGAGCGATCCCATTCTCGGCCTGCAGCAGCGCCAGATCAGCCTCCGAGGCCTTGACCTCGACGCGCAGACGCTCATCGCGGCGGGCCAGCCCCTGCGTCACCATGGTCTCGACATCGCGGAGATGCGCCGCGATCTGCTCGCGCGCGCTGCGGGCGATCTCCGCGCCCTTTTGCGCTTGCAGCAGCGCCGCATAGGCCGACTCGACCCGGTAGATCAGTTCGGCGCGCTGCCGCTTGAGCTCGTTCCCTTTCGCCCCAGCCAGCGCCACGGCGGCATTTTTCGACTGCGTGAGCCGGAATCCGGCAAAAATGGGCTGGCTCAACGTCAGCCGCAGATCCGAGTTGTCCAGCGATCCCAGTTTGATGCCGCCGCCGGGGAAAAACTGCTGGAAGAGCGGCGTATCAAAGCTCAATTCGGGGACGGTGCTCTGGCGGCGATAGCTGCCGGAAAGATCGAGGGCCGGGCGCTGGGCGGCCCGCGCCTGGTTGACCTCGGCAGCGGCGATCCCGGCCTCACTCTCGGCCACCTTGAGGCCGGGATTATGCGCCAGGGCCATCTGCACACACTCCGGCAGGCTCTGCTGGGCCAGGGCTATGCCCGTCATCATCAGCAACAGCATCGGCATGAAAAAACGCATGGCTACTCCTCGATACATGGGGGAAACAGATAGCTTAACGCGGCAGCAGGCCATAGAGCAGCAGATCGGTGATCGCCTCTTCCCGCCTGGCGAGCAGCTGCTCGGAGTCCTTGAAAACCTCGGGAAAAGCCGCCGCAAGAAGGGGCTGCAAGGCAAAGATAAACAGGTTGAGGGCCACCAGGTTCCACATGGTCTGGAGCGGATCGACCGGCCGGATCCGGCCTGCTGCGACCGCCTCCGCCAGCTTGTCACGGAACCCCTGCACCTGATGGCCGAAGCGTTTGAAATGGGAATGGATCAGTTTTTCGACCACCGGATTGCCACTGTGAATTTCGCGCAGGATCAGCCGCGGCACCTCGGGATGCTTGCCGAGAAAATCAAGATGAAGATGGACCAGGTGCGGGACCAGCTCCTGCGGGTCGACAGCCTCGGCCGCAAAAACCGGCGTAAACATCTGGACGAGATTGGCGAAGGCCTCGGAAAAGATGGCGTTGAACAGCGCCTCCTTGGAGTCGAAGTAATAATAGATCATCGCCTTGTTGGCGCCGGCGCGGTCGGCGATCTCCTGCATGCGCGCGCCATCAAAACCGCGCGCAATGAAGATTTCAGCGGCGGCTTGCTTGATTTTTTCGCGGATGTTTTCCCGCTCGTTCATGCGACTGGTCCTTGTATGGCTCCGACCGGCCCCGGAAATGCGCCTGTGCCGGGGATGGGCCCGCAGCGCCGGGGATGCGCCATGCCTGCGTCCGGTATGGCGCCCGATGATCGCCGCGGCGGCGGTGCCTACCTGCAGCGTCGCGCTTTTTTTCAGGCGCCGCCGGTTGCAGCCGTGCTGCGGCGACGTGGAACACGTGGAACATGTCGCCGCTATCCTGGCCCCGCGGCGCCCCGGCCACCCCTCCGGCACGATTCAACCATCTGGTTTAACCAACTGTTTAGTTAAATTTACTATATCTGGTGGTATTGGTCAAGCAAATAATGCGCAAATTGGCAACTTTTGCCGAGCTAAAAAAAAAGAGCTACGTATGAAGAAAAGATTTGACTTTTGGGATGCGCTCGATTATATTTTATCAAGCTGTTTCTTAGGCTCTACCTCTCCCCCTAAATGTGCTCACTCCGGCGCCATCCCCCAGTGGCTAAGGAGTATACCCCTGGTTGTAAGGCATCGTCAGGAGAAGCAGCTATGGGAAACCAACCCATCTATTTTTGGCAGCTGATCAGCAGCGGACTCGGGCTCTTCCTGGTGATTCACGCCATACTGGCCAAAGAGTTCCTCCTCTTCAGTGGTGATGAACGGCTCATGCGCATCTCCAAATTCTTCCTCGGCCTGGCGCTTTCACTGCTGCCCTTTTTCAGCCGCTTCTGAGGGGCTGCCCAAAAATGCGGCGCCCGGAGCAAGTCTCCGGGCGTTTTTTTTTGCCCATCCGCCGCTCAGGAGTGCATCACCTCGTGCAGACGCTGCGCCGAGTCCTCCAGCACCTCCTGATGGAGAGAATGGCCGTGGGCGTCGATGGTCACCACGACCGGAAAATCCCGCACCCGCAGCTCCCAGACCGCCTCAGGACTGCCCAGCTCCTGCAGATGAACGCTGACCACTTCCTCGACACAGCGGGCGTAGATCTGCGCCGCCCCGCCGATGGCATGAAGGTACACCGCCCCATACTCCTGCAGCGCACGCCGGGTTTTCTCCCCCATCCCCCCTTTGCCGATGATCGCGCGGATCCCGAAGCGGTGAATGATCGCGGCGGCATACGGTTCCTCGCGGATCGATGTGGTCGGACCTGCCGCCAGGACCTTGTAGCGTCCCTCCTCCTCGATCACGACCGGTCCGCAGTGGTACAGGATCCCGCCCCGGATCAGGTCGAGCTCGCCACCCTCGTTGAGATAGTGGTGCACCGCATCGCGGCCGGTATAGATGAGGCCACTGAGCAGGACGATATCCCCAACCGTCAGGGTGCGCACCGTGGCTTCATCCAGCGGTGTCTGCAGACGGCGCACCCGTTGTGCGCTGAAGGTGAGCTCGGCCGGGGCCGCCGGTAGCGCGGTGAATTCATCACGCTCCTGATAGAGCCACTCGACCACGGCCCCCTCCTGATCCAGGACCATGCCGCGGCGGCGGTACGCCCAGCACATATAGGCGATGCTGACAAAAAAGGAGGCAGGCAGGCGGTTGAGGCTGCCGATTTTGCAGCCGCCGAGGGTCAGGCGCCCGCCGAATCCCATGGGGCCGATGCCAAGGCGGTTGGCATCGGCAACGATGCGCGCTTCCATCTCCGCCAGCGCCGGGAGCGGATTGACATCATCGACCGGGCGCAGCAGCTGCGCCTTGGCGCAGGCGTAGCCCTCGGCGCGATCGCCGCCGATGCAGACGCCGAGGAAACCGGGGCCGCAGCCGTGCCCTTGGGCCAGCAGCACCGCCTGCAGGATGCAGGCGTAGACGCCCTTGAGATCCCGGTTGTAGCGCACGCCGTCAAAGGTTGCCGGCAGCATGAACTGGGCGCTGGTGTTCTCGCAACCGCCGCCCTTGAGCATGAGGCGCACATCGATCTGCGGCTCCGGCCACTGTTCAAAATGGCAGACCGGCGTCCCGGGGCCGAGATTATTACCGCTGTTGCGGCCGGTGACGCTGTCCACCGAATTCTGGCGCAGATAGCCGAGACGGGTCGCCTCGACCACCGCCGCCTCGATCGCCCGGCGCACTGCGATCTGGTCGATGCCGATCGGGGCGTGAATATAAAAGGTGACCGTGCCCGTATCCTGGCAGATCGGGGCGGAGCGCTGCCGGGCGAGACCGATATCGAGGGCGACCATGTCGAGGGCCAGGTGGGCCCGGGAGTCGGGCTCCTCCCGGCCGCGTGCCTCGGCCAGCACCACCTCAACGTCGCGCGGCAGAAAAGCCGAAGTGCGGCGGATGAGCTCGAGCATATTGCTTTGCAGCAGCGGGATATCCATGTCACCTCCAAACTGAAATCACTCTATTCATGTAACCCATTTCGGGCCGGGATTATTCGCGTCGGCGCCGGCGCGGGCGGGAGCACTTTTTTCTTGGATAATGGCATGAAAATCTTTATCATGTCAAGGTCTAAACCAGGAGTGGAAATGAAAGCATCCTCCCGCCTCGCCCTGCTGGGCCTGATAGCCCTCGCCCTGGCCTGCGCTCCGAAAGCCGTCTTGCGCAAGCCCGCCTATGACTATAGCAAAATGGACAAGGAAAGCGCCCGCGTCCATAAAAAGATCGAAGCCTTCATCGCCGAATGCATCGCCACCCACGCCCCCTTGCCCCTGGCCAACGGGGTGCGCATCGAATCGCTGATTCTCAAGCCCGGCGAAAAGTCGCTGGCGGTCACCTTCAGCAAAAACTTTTCCTATCCCGCCTTCCGGCCGGACAATGTCAAATCGGCCTATGCCCGGGTCCATGCGCTGCTCGGCAAGAAATATGATCCCTACAACATCACCCTTTATACGCTCGGCCAGCCGATCGAGTCCCTCGTCCCCAATTTCTATCGCCGCTCTGCCGCGCAATGGGACCGCAGCCGCATGGCCCTGCAGAAACCGCGGCCCGCAGCGCTGGTGCGACGTATCAGCCGCCCGCTGCAGCCCGACGCAGGACTGCTCAACCGCACCATCGACGTCCGCCCCAGCCATGGCTGGTATTATAACGCCGCCACGGACCGCTGGGAGTGGCAGCGCCCGCGCCTGTTCGAGACGGTCGAGGATCTCCTGCCCTTCTCCTTTACCACCTTTTATCTCATCCCGATGCTCGAAAACGCCGGCGCGGTGGTCTTTACCCCGCGCGAGCGCGACATCCAGACCCACATGGTGGTGGTCGATAATGACGCCCCGGGCTATGCCGAGACCGGCCCGGGTTGGCACCCCGGCCCCGAAAAGGCCTTCGCCACCGGCCATCCCCCCTATGAGGTCAATTACAATCCCTTCCTCCAGGGCAGCCACCGCCTCTGCAGCAGCGACGCCGCCGGGGCGAGCTGCGCCGTGTGGCGCCCGGAGATTCCCGCCGACGGCGAGTATGCCGTCTACATCACCTGGCATCCATCACCGGATAACCTCGATGATGCCCTTTACACCGTGCGCCATGCCGGTGGCATCACCCGCTTCCAGGTCAATCAGCAGATCGGCGGATCGACCTGGATCTATCTCGGCACCTTCCGCTTCCTGCAGGGCTGCCGTCCCGACAGCGGCAGCGTCGAGCTGTCCAGCCAGAGCCGCACCCCCGGGCGTCTCGTCAGCGCCGACGCTGTGCGTTTCGGCGGCGGCATGGGGGATATCCTCCGCAACGGCGCGGTCAGCGGCAAGCCGCGCTTCGCCGAGGGCAGCAAATACTATCTCCAGTTCGCCGGCTTTCCCGATACGCTCATCTATAATCTCTACAACGGCAAGGATGATTATCGCGAGGACTATAACAGCCGCAGCGAATATGCCAACTATCTCTATGGCGATCCCTTCGGCCCGAAAAAGGAACGCCACCACCCCGGCCTCGGCATCCCGATCGATCTGACCCTCGCCTTCCACACCGATGCCGGCATCACCCACTCCGATACGACCATCGGCACCCTGAGCATCTACAGCTACCAGTCGGCGGATTCGACTTTCAGCTTTCCGGACGGCGTCTCGCGCATGGCCAACCGCGACTTCGCCGATGTGCTGCAGACCCAGCTGGTTGAGGATCTGCGCCGCCTCTACGATCCCATCTGGAGCCGCCGCCCGGTCATGGACGGCGATTACAGCGAGGCGCGCCGCCCCCAGTTCCCCTGTACCCTGCTCGAGCTGCTCTCGCACCAGAATTTTCTCGATATGAAGTTCGCTCTCGATCCGCGTTTCCGCTTTGACACCGCGCGCGCCATCTACAAGGCCATGCTCAAGTTCATCGCCTTTCAGAATCAGAGCGCCTGGGCGGTGCAGCCCCTGCCCGTCGACCACTTCCAGGCCCTGCTGAGCGGTCCCGGGGAGGCGACGCTGAGCTGGCAGCCGGTGATCGATCCGCTCGAGCCGACCGCCGTGCCACAGGGCTACATCGTCTACACCCGGCGGGAGAACACCGGCTTCGACAACGGCGTATGGGTGGAACAGCCGCGTCTGGTGGTCCGGCCGATCGCACCAGGCCTCCTGTACAGCTTCAAGGTGACGGCGGTCAATGGCGGTGGCGAGAGCTTTTCCAGCGAGATCCTCTCCCTGTGCCAGCTGCCGGAGGATCCCGCCCCTCTCCTTGTCGTCAATGGCTTCGACCGCATCGCCCCTCCCGCCTGGATCGACGCCGGCGATTTTTCGGGCTTTGCCGATTTTCTCGACCAGGGCGTACCCGACCATCTCAGCGTCGGCACCACCGGCCACCAGATCGATATGAAGACCGATTCCCCCTTCCGCACCAACGACGCGCCCGGTCATGGCGCCAGTCAGGCGGCCTGGGAAGCCCGGCCGATCGCCGGCAATACCTTTGATTTTCCCGCTCTTCATGGCCGTTCGCTCCGCGCTGCGGGCCGCTCCTTCGCCTCCTGCAGTGATGAGGCCCTCGCCGACGGGCAGGTGGACATCCGCCGCTTCCGGCTCATCGACCTCATCCTGGGTGAGGAGAAGCAGACGCACTGGCCCACCGCCGCCGGCGACTCGCTGCGCGGCCTCTCCTATGCCGCCTTTACGCCCGGGCTTTGCGCCGCCCTCGACACCCTGTTCAGCCACAAGGGCGGGCTGCTGCTCAGCGGCGCCTACATCGGCAGCGATCCCTGCGCCGGTAAAACGCCCGACGATCCCCTCGTCCGCTTTGTCGAGCAGCGGCTGCATTACCGCTGGACGGCCGATCACGCCAGCAGTGACGGCCGCCTCTGCAGCGCCGATGCCCGTTTCTGGCCGCGCGGGACGACGTTCCAGTTCAACACCGAGCCGGATGAGCGGATCTATGCCGTCGAGGCCCCCGATGCCCTCGATCCGGTCCAGGGCAGTCGCACCATCCTCCGTTACGGCGAAAACCAGTTCAGTGCCGCCACGGCCTTCAAAAAGGGGCATGCGGTGGTAGCTCTGGGCTTTCCCTTCGAAGCGCTGCGCGGCGATGCGGAGCGCGACGCTCTGATGCGGGCGATCATTAACTTTTTGACGGAACCATAAAAATCGTTTCCATTTATGGCTGTTTTAGCTTATATTTCGATAGCCCAAGGGACCGGCGCGCGCTCAGGCCGGCCCAAGTCCAGCAATCCGGTTAAACCACGCAGCAGAATGGGGAAAGGCCATGAAAGGTCTGTTCGTCAAGAAAAAAACCGCGGAGCATCCCGAACAAAACGAGGAAGAGATCAGCCGGCTGCTCAAGGCCATGCCGATCTTTACCGATTTGACGCGGCGGGAGCTGGCGGCGGTGGCGCGCATCCTGCACGAGCGCGAGTACCAGCCTGAGGAGGTCATTTTTCGCGAGAACGAGCCGGGGATGGGGATGTACATCCTCCAGACCGGCCGGGTGGCGATCCTCTCCGAGGCCGGCAACCTCCAGCTCGCCGAGTTCGGTGATGGTTCCTTTTTCGGCGAGGTCGCCCTCCTCGATGCGGCGCCGCGCTCGGCAACGGCGGTGGCCAAGGACAAATGCCGCATCTTCGGCTTTTTCCAGCCCGATCTCTACAGCCTGATCGAGCGCAATCCCGCGCTCGGCATCAAGATCGTTCTCGGTCTTTCGCGCCTGGTCTGCGATCGCCTGCGCCAGACCAACCAGCGCACCTATGCCATCAATGCGGCGCTGCAGCAGATGCGCCAGACCCCGCAGTAGGAGGTGCGCGCATGATCTCCTTCCGCGATCCCAGCACCCGCAAGATGCTGGTCCTGCTTCTGGCCCTGACGCTGATCATCATCCTGCTCGCCATCGGCGGCGTCGCCCAGATGATGATCATCGCCCTCTTGCTCGCCTATATCCTCGATCCCCTGGTCGTGCGGATGGAGGCGCGCGGCATCTCACGCACCGCTGCCGCCGGCATCATTTTGCTCACCATTACGGCGCTGATCATTGTCGGCCTGCTTACCTTCATCCCCGCCCTCAAGGCGCAGCTCATCGGCATGAGCAGCGGCGAGAGTTCCGCCAAGACCGATATGGCGCTCACCAATCTGCAGCAGGTGCTGCGCGCCAAACTCGGCTGGCTGGGCCTCGGCGATATTGACCTCAAGGTCAAGCTGGCGGAATTCAAGGCCTCTTTCGGCAAAAAGATCATCGACTTTATCGTCACAGATATCGTCGGCATCGTCCTCGCCCTGGTCACTATCCCCTTTCTCATGTTCTTCTTTATCAAGGATTCCCGCACCTGGAAAAAGGGGCTGATCCGCATTGTGCCCAACCGCTATTTCGAGTTCAGCCTGGATCTCATCCACAAGATGGATCAGCAGCTGGGCAATTATTTGCGCGGCCAGTTCATCGATGCCGTTTCGATCGGCACCCTGGCGACGATCGGACTCGGGGCTCTCGGCGTGCCCTATTTTTTCCTGCTCGGTCCCTTCTCGGGACTCGCCAATCTCATCCCTTATGTGGGCCCCTTTGCCGGCGGGATCCCCTCGCTCATCATTGCCATCATGGAGAACGGCGACCTCGCGGCGGGAGGCCATGTCGCGCTGCTTTTCCTCGGCCTCAAGCTGGCGGATGATCTCTGCATCCAGCCGCTCTCGGTCTCGAGCAGCGTCCATCTCCACCCCGCGCTGGTGCTGGTGACCTGCATCATCGGCGGCAACCTCTTCGGCCTCATCGGCATGCTGCTCTCGGTGCCGGTGACCGGCTTCGTCAAGGTGGTCATTACCGAGAGTCTGCAAACCCTCAAAGCCTACCGCTTTTCCTGATTCCGCTTTGCGATCGAAAAAGCCCTTCCGGTGGTCCGCTCCGGAAGGGCTTTTTTGTAGCCGCGCGGTTTTATTATCCCGAACGGTTGCCCGGGAGCAAAGGCATTGCGCTGCGGCAGGGTTGTGAAGAGGGGCGAGGTATCATCTCGCCTGGACAGGCACCAGCGCCAGCACCCGGGCCGGCGCACCGCTGCCGCCGGCGACTGCGAGGGCGCCGATGATCAGCCAGGCATCCGTCGGTGGCACCTGGGCGAGCCGGGCGAGATTCTCGAGGTGCACGCCGCCCTGCTGCGCCAGCATCCGCCCCGCCGCGAAGGTGGCCGAGGTGCCGCCATCGAGGCCGGCGGTGTCGATCCCGACGATGCGCACGCCGCGCTCCACCACCAGCAGCTGCATCGCTTCCAGGCTGATCCCCGGGAAGTGCATGGTGCCGCCGGCATCACGGGCGAAATAGGCGGCCGCATCGGGCCAGCGGCTGCTCCAGCCGGTCTCGATCAGGACGGCGGCTGCGGCGGGTATCATCCCGTGGCGTTTTTCCCAGCCAGTCACTCCGGCAGGCGTCAGCAGACCATCCCGCTGCAGGCGGCGGGTAATTTTAATCAGGGGCGCGCCGAGACGCTCGGCAGGGAGATCCGCCATCGTCGCAGCGCCGGCGATAAAGTGAACCGGCGCCCCGATATGCGTGCCGGTGTGCTCGCCGCAGCTGAGCGCGTTGAGATAAAAACCGTCGCGCTCGCGCGTTGCGGCCGGGACGAGCCGGGCCGGAGGATCTCCCGGCCAGGCGGGCATCCCCTCCTGCCAGGGATGGGAGAGATCATAAATGCGAAATGGCAAAACCGGCGGCATGCGGATCGTCGCTCCTTGCTGGATCGTGCCGGCGCTCTGCTGTGCAAGCGCCCGGGATGGGGAATTCAGCGCAATTTAGGAAACCCCGGCTGCAATTGCAAGGTCAAATTCCTGCGCGCGTTCCCGCCAGGCCGGGCGGCCTGCTCTCGCCGCCCTCCTGCCGGTGCTCCAGCAAAATCCTGTTCGCTTTTCCCGCCGGGCCAGGCAGCCTTGCACGGCCGCGTCTCTCTTCTGGTTCGTCCACCCGGCGTTGCTTTATCAGCCGCCGCCTGTATTCTCTGCACAATTTGCTTGTTTTTTTACTGCGTTGTGAGTAAGTTTTTTCGATGGTTTCATCTAATCTCTTGTTATTTCGTATACTTGAATCAATTTGTACCCATCTTGCGAGGAACCATGAAAAATCGACTGCTTTTTCTGCCGCTCCTCCTGCTGCTTCCGGCGGGCGCCCTCATCGCACAGGGCATTGCGTTCCATGGCAGCGCGCGCAACTCGATCTATGCTTTCGAGAGCGACAAAACGCACACCAGGATTTTTCAATACCTCAATTTCACCGCCGTAAGCCCCTGCAAGCACCTCGCCCTGAATTCAAATATCCGTTTCCTGACCGATGCCAACCAGGATCTGGATAATGATCTGCGCTTTCGCGCCTTCGCCCTCAATCTTGAGGTTAAAAACCTGCTCCAAAACCGCCTGCACATGGTGCTGGGGCGGCAGTTTCTCCATCCCGGCACCGCTTTGGGCGCCCTGGACGGCCTCAACGCCCGCTACGCTTTCAACGCGAACCTGTCGCTGCAGCTCTACGGCGGGGTCGAAAGTGTGGCCACCCGCGCCTTCAAGATGCAAAAATTCGCGGATGCGACGGTGCTGGGCGGCATGCTCCAGGCGAAGAAGGTCTATTCCTCCACCGCGCAGCTCTTCTATCTGCGCAAATCCAGCAGCGAGGCTGCCTACTGGCAGATCGCCGGGGCCAATCTCGAGAGCAGCCTGCTCCCCGGTGTGCGCCTGCGCCTCCAGTCGCACTATGACCTCGAGAACGAACGGCTCCATCGGCTGCTGCTCAATGCCAGCCGCACCTGGAACCGCAAACTCACCACCTTTGTTGAATACAAGCAGCAGAATCCGCAGATCTACGCCAACTCCTATTTCACCATATTCGAGGTCAAGCCCTATAACCAGTTCCGCGCCGGCGCCGACTATGAGTTCCTCCCCGGACTGGCGGTTGAGGCGCAGGTTCAGCATCTCATGCTCGATGCGGACAACGCCGACCGCATCATCCTCTCCCTCAATAACGAAGAGGGCAGCGTCGGCATGCTCTATGAAACCGGCTATACCGGCGACCAGATCAGCGCATTTTTCAACTATGGCGTCGAGGTTCTCCCCAGGCTGCTCGCCTCGCTCTATGTCGATTATTCCAGATACCGCACCGAGACCATCTATGAATATGACGACCAGCTCGCCAACGCCGCACGCCTCAGCTATTCCCTTGGCCGCTGGAATTTTATCGGCGAATATCAGTGGCTGACCAATCGCCTCAAGGCCAATGAATCGCGCTTTCTCAACCATATCACTTTCCGCTGGTAGCCGCAGAGGAGCCCATCCATGAAAAGATATCTCATTCTTGCCGTTGCTTCAGCCCTGGTCCTCCTCCAGGCCCCTGCTGCGGAGGCCCAGACCTCGGAACTCAAGTTCTCCCACAAGCTGCACAGCGAGAGTGTCGGCGCCGCCTGCACCGACTGCCACTCGACCGTCACGGCGAGCACCCTGCCCACGGACGACCTTTTGCCCAACATGGAGAGCTGCTATACCTGCCATGACCGCGAGGCCGAGTGCACCCTCTGCCACAGTGACGTCGACAATGCCAAACCCGAACCGCGCCTCAGCGGGTATATCAGCAAATTTCCCCATGCCCGGCATGTTTCCGACAAGGTGACCTGTACGACCTGCCACACCGGCATCACCGCCAGCGAAACGGTCGGCGCCCGCCATCTGCCGCGCATGGGCCAATGCTCCACATGCCATGACGATCTGGCCAAGCCCGGGTACTGCTATGACTGCCATGCCAAAGGCGAAAAGCTGGCACCCGCCTCGCATACGCTCGACTGGCCCAAAGCCCATGGCATCCAGGTGCAGACCGACCAGGAGGAGTGCAAGCAGTGCCATAGCGACGATCAGTGCATCGTCTGCCACAAGCGCGGCAACCTGGACCGCAAGGCGCACCCTCTCAATTTCATCCACAATCACGGCTTGCTGGCGCGGGGCAACAAAGAGCAGTGTCTGACCTGCCATGAGGACCAGAGCTACTGCAGCAATTGCCACCGGAGTGAAATGGTCCTGCCGCGGACGCACGCCAGCGCCGCCTGGTCCAATCCCGCCACCGGCGGTACCCATGCCCGCGCCGCCCGCGCAGACATGGATGAATGCACCATCTGTCATTCCGATGCGGCCAGCGAGCCGATCTGTGCGCAGTGCCACACAGCCAAATAATTGAGCCAATCAGGAAGGCCAAATGAAAAAAGTCCTACTTTGCGTGCTGACCTTCGCCCTTGCGGCCTGGTGGACCGGCTGCTCCAAGGATCATACGCCCCAGCCCTCCAACGCCCATCCCGATAATTGGGTCAAAACCACCTCGGCAAGTTCGAGCCGGCCGGACCATGGCCAAAAAGTGCTGACCGCCGGCCTGGCCTCTTGCGCCAGCTGCCATGGCGCGGAGCTGACGGGAGGAACCTCCAAGGTTTCCTGCTTCAAATGCCACGCCACCTATCCCCACAATGCGGACTGGCTCACCGTCGGGCATAGCCAGTTCCATGGCAAGGTCCTGGCCAAGGCCGGCTACGCAACCACCAGCTGCACCCCCTGCCATGGTGAGGACCTGCAAAACAGCGACGGCAAAAAGCCCTGCACCAGCTGCCATGCGCTCTATCCGCATGCGGCGGGCTGGATGCAGACCGGCGCAGCAGCCTTTCATGGCGCCTGGGCAAAAAACAACAGCTGGAACCTGACCAGCTGCCAGCCCTGCCATGGCAGCGATTTCAGCGGCGGCGACGGCAAGCAGTCCTGCTATGCCTGCCATGCCACTTATCCGCACAAGAGCACCTGGGCCGACGCGGCCGGCAGCGAATCGCACGGCGCCTGGCTGGCGGGCCGCAACTTTAACCTGGAGGAGTGCAAGGCGTGCCACGGCGCAACGCTGCAGGGGGGTGATGGCATCCAGGCGTGCACCGCCTGCCATGCCGCCTATCCCCACGATGCGGCCTTCAAAACCGGCCAGAACTCCGCCCTGTTCCATGGCGTCCAGCTCAAGGCCAAAGGCTTCGACCTGAGCGGCTGCACGAACTGCCATGGCGCCGACTATCGGGGCGGTATCGCCAACGCCAGCTGTTTCAAGTGCCACACCTCCTATCCACATGCCTCAGGCTGGACCAATCCTTCGGCATCCACGTCCCATGTCGCCTGGCTGCGCGGCAGCGGCCACAATCTGGCGCCGTGCACAAGCTGCCATGGCGCCGACTACCTTGGCGGCACCTCGGGCAAGAGCTGCACCCTTTGCCATACCGGCAGTGGTGGCCCGGAAAACTGCACCCTGTGCCACGGCAGCGCCGACGGCATTCAACCGCCAAAAGACACCCAGGGCAACACGGCCGAGACCGCCATGGGGGTGGGACGGCACCAATTCCATGTCATCGACAAACAGTATACCTGTCTGCTCTGCCACAAGGTGCCGGCCAGCTACAACGACTCCGGTCATGTCAACGACGATACCCCGGGCCGGGCGGAGGTCATTGCTCTGTGGCAGTGGAACCACGCCAACGGCACCTGTGTCACTGGCTGTCATGAAAATGACCCGTCCAAAAACTATATCTGGAACCACTGATCGCATTGGGTATGGCCCGATTTATCCTTTACCTCGTCGTCTCGGTGGCGGGCGCTGCGGTACTCGCCATCGAGATTCTCGGCACCCGGATTCTCGCGCCGTTCTATGGAGCCAGCCTCTACCTCTGGGCGGCTCTGATCTGCGTGACCCTCCTCTCCCTCAGTCTGGGCTACTGGCTCGGTGGCCGCTGGGCCGATGCCGGGGCAAGCCTGCAGCGCCTCGCCGCGCTCCCGGCTGCAGCCGGGCTCTGGCTGATGCTGGTGCCGCTGCTCAAGCGGCCGGTGCTGCTGGCCCTGCAGTCTTTGGGCCTGCGGGCGGCCGCGCTGCTGGGGGCCCTCCTGCTCTTCGCACCAACACTGACCCTGCTCGGCATGGTTACGCCGTATGCGCTCAAACTCAAGGCCCGCCAGATGGAGAGCCTGGGCCGCACCGCCGGGTTCCTCTCGGCCCTCTCCACGGTATCGAGTGTGGCGGCCGCCCTGCTCACCGGCTACTGGCTGATTCCGGCAATGGGCCTCAACAACCTGATCTGGGGGATCGCCTGGATGCTGATTCTCAGCACCTGCGCCACACTGGCAGGGACGCACCGCGCCCTCCGGGGAGTTGGACTCTGTCTTCTGCTCGGCGTGTGCTCAAGCTTTCTGGCCGCAACCGTGCAAACCCGGACTGCGCCGGGAGTGCTCGCCCTGCGGCAAAGCCCGTATGGCGAGATCCGCGCCGTCGAGCAGAACGGCACCCGCTATCTCCTCATCGACGGGGCGATCCATACCGCTGTGGAGGCACAGAGCAAGGCCACAGAAATGCCCTATGTCGCGGCACTGGATCTGGTGCGTTTTTTTTTCGACAGGACCGGGGAGTTGCTGCTCATCGGTTTGGGCGGGGGATCGATCGCGAAAAACTGGACAGAGAAGGAGTGGCGGGTTGAGGCGGTAGAGATTGATCCGGTGGTGGCGGAGATGGCCGGTCGCTGGTTCGGACTCGAGCCCCATGAAGCACAGATCCACATCGGGGACGGCCGGCACTTTCTGCAGCAGCATGATAAAATATACGATGTCATCCTCCTCGACGCCTTCGGCTCCAGTTCGATTCCTTACCACCTCACCACCGTCGAGGTCTTTACCTTGATGCGCTCCCGGCTGGCCGCCGCGGGGGTGCTGGCCGTCAATGTGGAGTGCGTCGGCTGGCAGGATCCCCTCGTGCAAAGCCTGGCCCTCACGCTGGGACGCGTCTTTGCGCACGTGACCGCTTTGCCCTGTTCCGAGCCGCCCGACGCCCCCGGCAATGTGCTCCTCCTCGCCGCCGACCGCGCCCTAGACTTGCCCGAGGATTGGCTCGGCAATCCCGGCGATTTTCTCGACGACGATTATCAGCGCTGGTGCGCGGTACAGCGCAACCACGCCTGGGATAACCGCTATACTCCGGCCCGGGACCAAGCCCGGCTGCTGACCGATGACCACAACCCCTCCGACCTCTGGGCCGAGCGCATCAATCTCGCGGTGCGGCACCAGCTTGCCGGCATTTTCCGCAGCACCTCCGTCACCTGGTAAAAAAAACACCCGCCGCAAGGACGGGTGCAGATCCGGATATTACCATTTTCAAGGGGATCACCCCTCATTCCAGGGCCAGCCTGCTTCCATCAGCACCGGGCCAGACCCGGAACGTCAAGGTGGGCGACCTGACGTGCCTAGTTGCCCACCATGGTGGCGTTCAGGAAGCTGAGGACCTGGCCGATGGGATTGGCAATCGCCGTGGAGGAACTGCCGGCGAAGAGCAGGCCGACGGCCTTGGGACTGGTCGTGACATCCTGCACCATCAAGGAGCCGGAGTCGCCGCTGTCGAGAAACCGGCTGCCCTTGTTGTTGATGATGATCTGGCCGGTGAAGGTCTTGGTGAAGGCCGTGCCGCCGGCGCATTCATTATCGTAGGTGACCGATACCGTGCCGTTGAGTCCCGAGACCGAGCTGCGGGTCAACCCCGTGGTGCGTCCGCTCTTCTTGACCGCCTGGTTGACCGCAGCGGCTACCGTCGTTGCCGAAATGGTGCCGATTTCCAGGATTGTGCCGTCGGTCTTGACCATGCCAGAGGCCACCTGAGCGACGGCGCAATCGACGTTGCTGCTTGGCAATGAACTCTTCTTGACCAGGGTGGCGACGTTCTGGGCGCCGGCCGCACTGCAGTTGACGTCGATCAGTCCCGGCTGGATGACCGGATCGCCGGTTGCCGCAACGCGGCTGTTGCCGCCGCTGACAATGTCGGCCTCGAGAACGTGGTAGTTGCTGAGGATGTACTTGTTCCCACCGATCGCAACCAGGGAACCGAGGGTGCCACCGCAGCAGTAGCCGTTGGCCAGGTCATAGCTCCAGCCGCCCGAGGTGCCCAGAGAGATCGGCGCGGTCTGTTTGGCGGTATGGCTGACACTGCCGCCGGAGCCGCCCTTTAGGGCTTTGATCTCGCCGGTGACCTGGACCAGCAAGGGCACGCTCTCCAGCTCGGAGGGCAGGCCGCCCGGCCCCTTTTGCAGCGCCGAGCTCTTGGTCATCACCACGATCACCGGCTGACCCGCTTCGGTCACGGTCACGTAGGTGCCAACGACTTCGCTGTTCTTCATCAGGTTGGCGGTGTGCCGCTCCTGCACGGCAACAACGGCCTGCAGGGCGGGATTATCGAGGCTCCACTCACTGGCGGACGCAGCGGATTCAATGGCCGTCGGAGCCGCCTGCTTCTCACCGCATCCGGTCAGCAGCGCCACTACCAGCACAAGTGTCGCGCCAATCAGGGCAAACTTCAATACTTTACTTTTCATCGGATTTACCTCCTTGCGCCTGCGATACCTCTGGTATCACCAAGCCCGCCGATTGCGGGTTTCCGTTAATAATAACTAAATGAACGTCCAAATGCAAGCCTTTTCTACACTTTTTCAGATCGCTTCCCGGAGTTAATCCTGCCGAGGTTGTATTTTTCAGCACAACCGGCCCCTGTATCCACAGATGTTCAAGGAATCGGCAGCAGGTGCC
>Ga0209099_1001309_pt1 | contig 25388 bp, 24 predicted proteins | sample AD_JPNHW2_MetaG_FD_184430 | JGI IMG/M metagenome (GOLD analysis project Ga0209099, IMG submission 184430) | Active sludge microbial communities of municipal wastewater-treating anaerobic digesters from Japan - AD_JPNHW2_MetaG (SPAdes) (version 2) | ecosystem: Engineered > Bioreactor > Anaerobic... | reverse complement strand
TTTTGAATCAGACAATGATCCTGATTATGACTGGTCGTCTACAACATTGAAGGCTTCCGAATTTGTTGGTGCAAGGTATTATTTCACCGATAATTTTGCCGGTATGGCAGAGATTGGATACGGAATCGCTTACCTGAATCTGGGTATATCTCTCAAATTCTAAGACCTCTGAAAAACATAAAGCCCTTCATCCGGATGGATGAGGGGCTTTTCTTTATATAAGGATATGCACCTCTTTTATGAAGTAATTTTACTAATTTAGTATTATGGATAAACATTTAAGAACCTTATAAAATTTAAAGCAATGGAAGGAATAAAAGGAACAAAGACCGAGAAGAATCTTCTCAAAGCTTTTGCCGGTGAGTCACAGGCAAAGAATCGTTATGAATTTGCTGCCAAGGTTGCAAAGGAAGAGGGTTATGAGCAGATAGCTGCTATCTTCCTGACCACAGCTCTTCAGGAACAACAGCATGCAAAACGCTTCTTCCGTTTTCTTGAAGGAGGTATGGTTGAAATTACAGCTTCATATCCTGCAGGAAAAACCGGCACCACTTCAGAAAATTTATCAGCTGCCGCTGATGGAGAACACGAAGAGTGGACCGACCTGTACCCTGAATTTGCAAAAGTAGCGGAAGAGGAAGGATTCAAGGAAATTGCAACCGCTTTCAAGGCAATCTCAGAGGCAGAGAAGGCTCATGAGAACAGGTATCGTAAGCTTCTTGAAAACCTTATGGGTAACAAAGTCTTTGAACGCGAAGAGAAAGTATTCTGGTATTGCAGGAATTGCGGGTATATTCATTTCGGCACCAAGCCACTGAAGAACTGTCCGGCATGTCTCCATCCGATATCATATTTTGAGATCCTTAATGAAAACTATTAAAAGCTCATTTTTTATTATATGATCAGGGGAACTGAATTACTTGAGTTAATGGAAAGCAGGCAGAGCGAGAGGAAATACCTCGATACTCCTGTTGAAAGCGAGAAGATTGAAAGGATACTTGAAGCCGGAAGGATTGCCCCTTCAGCCTGCAACGGACAACCATGGAGATTCATTGTTGTTAACGACAGGGAAAAGTTAAAGGAGGTCTCATCGGCAGCGTCGGCAAAGACACTGAAGATGAATACTTTTGTTGACCAGGCTCCATTACTGATTGTCATCATCAGGGAGAAGTCAAACCTTTCTTCAAGGGCTGGTGCTCTTGTGAAAGATAAAGACTACTCACTCATTGATATAGGGATTGCAACTGCCTCCATGGCCTACCAGGCATCTGCAGAAGGACTGGGAACATGTATCATCGGATGGCTGGATGAAAAGATGATCAGGAAATCTCTTTCAATACCAAAAACCAAAAGGGTTGAGCTGATCTTATCGGTTGGTTATACTGATAATACACACAGGACAAAGATCCGCAAGCCGCCCGTGGAGGTTATTTCATACAATAAGTATTGATAAAAACACGTAGAGCCGTTGCATGCAACGGCTCTACAATTTTTATGACGATTGGATTGATAATTATTTTAATTTTCCCAATGCCTCTTTTATTCGTCTTATTGCCTCTGTAATTCTTTCGTCTGAGGTAGCATATGAAATCCTCATACACTCGGGAGAACCGAAGGCAATGCCACCAACAACAGCTACCCTGGCCTGTTCAAGAAGATACATGGCCATGTCGTCTGAGTTGTTTATCACAGTGCCATTGAAGCTCTTCCCAAAGAAAGAGGTAATGTCGGGCATAACGTAAAATGCTCCTTCAGGTTTACTGACCTTCAGGCCGTCTATCTCTGCAAGCAGTTTGCAAATAAGATCACGGCGACGAAGGAATGCCTCTCTCATCTTCTCTCTTGAGTTGCTCTTCGAAGTGAGAGCTGCCAGTGCCGCACGCTGGGAAATTGAACTTACACCTGATGTAAACTGACCCTGCAACTTGATGCATGCTTTTGCAATCCATAGTGGTGCACCTATGTAACCTATCCTCCATCCAGTCATAGCGTATGCTTTTGACACACCGTTGGCGGTCACAACCCTGTCGGCAATGGATGAAAATGAAGCCAGGCTCACATGCTCGCCACTGAAAATGATATGCTCATAAATCTCATCAGAGACAATGATTATCTGTGGGTGTCTCTCCAGTACCTTTACCAGTGCCTCTATCTCTTTCCTGCTGTAAACCATTCCGGTAGGATTGGAAGGAGAATTGAAGATAAGCAGCCTTGTCTTTGATGTTATACTCGTTTCAAGCTGTTCAGGAGTTACCTTAAATCCGTTTTCAACGGTGGTTTTCAATACAACAGGCTTGCCTTCAGCAAGTATTATCTGATCGTAATAGCTTACCCAGTATGGAGCAAGAAGGATAACCTCATCACCCGGATCCACAACAGAAAGAATTACATTGACAAGCGAGTGTTTACCTCCGGCGGAGACCACAACCTGGTCAATGGTGTATTCAAGGCCGTTCTCTTCCCTGAACTTTTTAACTATTGCTTCACGCAAATCCCCGTAACCAGGTACGGGAGGATAGAATGAGTAGTTGTCATCAATTGCTTTTTTTGCAGCTTCCTTGATGTCATCAGGGGTATTAAAATCAGGTTCTCCGATGCTCATATTGATAACATCAATGCCTTTTTCCTTAAGCTCCCTGCTCTTCTGCGACATTGCAAGAGTCTGAGAAACTGAGAGCGACTGTACGCGTTTTGATATATGCTCCATTAGAATTATTCTTATCGTCCAAATTTATAACATAAAACGAAAAAACAAACTGACAGATTTTGCTTTATTTTGTATAAACATAAACATTGCCATGACAACATTTATTGAAATCCTGGAGATAATCCTGCCGGCACTGCTGGTCTTGATTACTGCATATGTAATTCTCTCAAAGACGATAAAAAATGATCAGGATCGTCGCAGGCAGGAAGCCGCACTGCAAAATGTAAAGCTTGTCACTCCTGTAAAGCTTCAGGCTTACGAAAGGATGGTATTGCTGCTTGAACGCATATCTCCTGAATCGCTGGTCATAAGAGTGAGTAAAGCCGACGCTTCGGCACAACAGTTGCATAATGCCCTCCTGTCAACTATCAGAAGCGAATATGAGCATAACCTCTCTCAGCAGATATACATGAGCAACGAGGCCTGGCAGATGGTCAACAACGCACGTAACTCTGTCGTCAGACTCATTAACGGTGTTGCGGCTGAGATACCACCTACTGCTTCAGGCGCCGATCTGTCTAGGCAGATAATTGAAGCTGCGCTTGAAGTTGATCCTGACCCGTGCAAGATGGCCATTGACTTTATCAAGGCCGAGGTGGGGAGGATGATTTAGTCTAAAGGCTAAAGGCTAAAGGCTAAAGGCTAAAGTCGAAAATTAAAAGTTAAAAGCAAAAAGGGTGCCTTCTTATAGACACCCTTTTAACTTTAGACTTTGGACTTTTGACTTTTATAGCAGATTGATACTCCTTTTCACAAACGAGCTGAGGGCTTCGCCCTTAAGCATATTGTTTGCAAGCATTGCCAGGTCAATAAGCTGCTTAACCTTTTGATGCTCAGAGCCAAATGCTGAAAGTATTGTCTTGCGTTTTTCTTCAAGAGCCGTCTTATCCTTTTTAATCTTCTCCAGATCGTCTTTTTCAACGGTGGTCACTTCTTCAGCTTTCTTTGAAGCATGCTCTTTCTCAATAAAATCAATCTCAACCTTTGATTTTTCTATTCCGGCACTGTTTTTCTTAAGCTCATCGCCATGCTCAGCTGTCAGGGCCTCAGAGAGAGAAACCACAAGAGGATGATTTGAGTTGATGACAAGATTGTAACTGTCGGGCAGTTCACCATAGAATGTATATCCGCCTCCGAACTGAGCCATCTCTTTCATTCTGCGCATGAACTCACTCTGTGTTATTACAACAGGCAGGTCATCCTCTCCCAGGCTCTCAAAAATAATATTGAATTTGGTCTTGTCCGTGTCAGTGACCTGGCTCTTGAAAACGGTGGTAAGATCTTCGGTTTGTGCCGGTGAAAGCTTTGATTCTTTCAGCTCCTCCTTACGAATAAGCTTCTCAATAACATCTGAGTCGACTCTTACATAACGCGTTCCTTCATTCTTTGATTCAAGAGCATTCACCAGGTGAGTATCGAGCTGTCCGTCAAGTACCAGGACATCATATCCCCTGGCAGTTGCTTTTTCAATATATGTATGCTGTGCTACAGGGTCCGTTGTATAAAGGTGAACAAGTGTGTTGTCCTTGTCAGTCTGGTTAGCTTTTATCAGCTCGGTATATTCTTCCTGTGTGAAGTATTTGCCTGTAGTGCTTTTGAAAAGAGCAAATTTAACAGCCTTCTCAAAGAACTTCTCATCAGAGATCATTCCATATTCAATAAAGAGCTTCAGGTCATCCCATTTGCTTTCGAAGTTTTCTCTCTCCTTCTTAAAGATGTCAGACAACCTGTCGGCGACCTTCTTTGTAATGTGACTCGATATCTTCTTGACATTGCTGTCGCTCTGCAGGTAGCTCCTGGAGACGTTCAGTGGAATGTCTGGTGAGTCAATCACACCATGAAGCAGTGTAAGAAAATCAGGTACAATACCTTCTACGGAATCGGTTACAAATACCTGGTTGCAGTAGAGCTGTATCTTGTTTTTCTGAATCTCAAAGTTGTTCCTGATTTTTGGGAAATAAAGTATCCCTGTGAGCTTAAACGGGTAATCAACATTAAGATGTATATAAAACAAAGGATCTTCACCCATAGGGTACAACTCGTGGTAAAAACTGTTATAATCCTCCTCCTTAAGATCGGAAGGTTTTCTGGTCCAGGCCGGCTGTATATTATTGATTATCCTGTCACGGCCGGTATCAGTCATTTTACCGTCTTTCCACTCTTTCTCTTTTCCAAAGATTATTGGCACGGGAAGGAAGCTGCAATATTTTTTCAGCAGCCCTTCGATTCTGGATTCTTCAAGAAATTCCTTTGACTCTTTTTCTATATGGAGGATGACATCTGTGCCCCTGTCGGTTTTTTCGCACTCTTCAATTGAATATTCCGGGCTGCCATCGCAGGTCCACTTTACTGCAGGAGCATCAGTGTTATAAGATTTTGAGATCACCTCTACTTTTTCAGAGACCATAAAGGCCGAATAAAAGCCAAGGCCAAAGTGACCGATCATTGTTGCTGCCTGGTCTTTATATTTATCAAGGAACTCATTTGCGCTTGAAAAAGCAATCTGATTGAGGAATCTGTCAGTCTCATCTGCTGTCATCCCAATACCATTATCTGAAACAGTGATGGTCTTTTTCTTTGGATCGACACTTACCCTAACAACAAGTTCGCCGACTTCACCCTTAAATTCGCCTGTAGAAGCCAGTGTTTTGAGTTTTTGTGTTGCGTCCACACCGTTTGAGACAAGCTCGCGGAGGAAAATCTCATGATCAGAGTAAAGGAACTTCTTAATAATAGGAAAGATGTTCTCAGTAGTTACGCCTATTTTACCTTTTTCCATATCGTTATTGTTTTCTTAATTATCTGCGGCTAATGTTCAAAGTGCGTGCCGCAGCCCGTTTCACTGCCAAATAGTCAGTTGCTGACACTAATACTGTTAAGCATGCTGTCAATTCTCTGACAGGCGATGGCTATTTCGTTGTCGGTAATTGTCAGTGACGGTGAGATGCGGAATGCGTCATCGCAGAAAAGGAAAGAGTCAATAAGCAGCCCGTGATGTGGTGCTTCAAGGTAAATTTTCTGGATAAGCTCTTTTCGTTTAACCTTTACCGCCAGCAGAAGGCCTGTGCCCCTCACCTCGCTTATCAGATCATTCCTGAGTGTTTTTTTAAAAAGATTGCCTTTACGCTCTGCGTCGCCGGCAAGGTTATTTTTTATAAGGTATTCCAGTGAGGCCTTTCCTGCAGCGCAACATACCGGGTGCCCTCCGAATGTTGTGATATGGCCAAGTACCGGGTTAACTGTCAGAGATGACATTATGGTATTTGAAGAGACAAATGCTCCCAGCGGCATTCCGCCTCCCAGTGCTTTGGCAAGGAGAAGGATATCAGGGACAACATTATATTTTTGCAATGCAAAGAGCGACCCAAGTCTTCCGAATCCAGTCTGTATCTCGTCAAATATAAGAAGTGCCCCGCAGCGGGTACATTGTTTTCGCAGTTGTTCCAGAAAGCCTCCCTGTGGTTCGATAATGCCTGCCTCTGCCTGAAGTGGCTCAACAAGAACAGCTGCAGTATGCTCATTGATCAGGTCAAGTGATTTCAGGTCGTTAAATTCGGCCATGGTTGTTCCCGGCATCAGGGGCCTGAATGCATTACGGTAAGTCTCGGCACCCTGGACACTCAGTGCCCCGGTGGTGGACCCGTGATAGGCATTACGGAAATATATTATCTCACTCCTGCCGGTAAATCGTCTTGCAAGCTTAATACCACCCTCAACGGCTTCACTGCCCGAATTGACAAAAAAGACTGACTGAAGCTCAGCAGGAAGAAGAGAGGACAAAAGGGTTGCATATTGTACCTGCGGACTCTGGATCACTTCGCCATAAACCATTACATGCATGTATGCATCGACCTGGTCTTTCACAGCCTTCACAACCTCAGGGTTGGCATGACCGGTGTTGCTTACACACACACCTGAGATAAGATCGAGGTAATCCTCACCCGAAGGACCATATAAAAAGCATCCCTCGGCTTTAGCTACCTCAAATAGCAAAGGTGATGGAGATGTCTGTCCGATATGTTCAAGAAAAAGCTGGCGGAAAGAAGGCATTTCAGCGCATCATTATATTTATGTCATTAAGTATTCCGTCACGGAACGACTTGCCAACAGGGAGAGTACGGGTTGTGTCGCCCATGGTGATCACCAGCGAGTTTTCACTTATTGACCTTATAGCGCTTTTATTTACCATGTAAGAACGATGTATCCTTATAAATAATGAAGGAGGAAGCTGGCTCTCGATAGCCCTCATGGTAAAATGAATGGTATACTTCTCATCGAGAGTCATGACATTTACATAGTTCTCAAGCGCTTCTATATAAAGAATCTCTTTTAGTTTCAGCCTTACAAGCGAGGATGTCTTTTTAATAAATATCTCCTCTTCACCCGCTGCTGAAGGTGGGATACGCATCTGGTTGTAACGCATCATCTTCTCAACGGCCTTGCAGAAACGTGAATAGGTAACAGGTTTAAGCAGGTAATCAATCACATTAAAGTCAAACGCTTTGTAGGCATGAGATTCGCTGGCTGAGACAACAATGACGTTTGGCGGATTCTGAAGGCTGGAGAGAAAATCAAACCCGTCCATCTCCGGCATTTCGATATCCAGAAATATCAGATCAACATCAGTCTTCTCCATCAATGAGTTTCTGGCTGATATTGAATCACTAAAAGTTCCGGAAAGGCCTAATGAAGGCGACTTACTTACGAAAGTCTCCAGAACCTTGCATGACATCGGGTCATCGTCTACAATAATGCAGTTCATTTTAGAACAAAGGGTATATTTCCAAAATGGCGTTTAGCAAATGTAAAAAAAATGATTAATACTTTTCTAAAAAAGTAATCAAGAAAATATTAATTAAAATAAGGTGATCGGGATAAAGAATATAAAGAATTGAATTCTTTATAAGACAGGTTAAAAAAAAAAAGCCCCGCATTGGGGCGGGGCTGTATCTTCTTACTTCAGGCCTTTTGAGAGTGCCGGAGCAGCTTTGAATTTAACGACCTTCTTAGCAGGAACGTTAAGTTTCTGGCCGGTACGTGGGTTACGTACAACTCTTGCACTTCTTTTTTCAACTTTAAAAGTACCCATTGATGGGAGCTGAAGTCTCTGGCCTTTTTTCATTGCCTCGCCAAATGAACCTACAAATGCATTAAGAGCATTGTTTGCATCTTTAATTGAAAGATTTGCTTTTTTTGCAATGCTGCTTACTAATTCTTTTTTTGTCATGATGATAGATTTTAGGGTTATACCAAATTCTATTAATTGATTACAAATTTATTCCATTATTTTTCATATGCAAGTCTTTTAGTCTTTATTTGCAGCGCAAACACCGATTTTTATGTGAACAGCGCATTTTTTTTGACCAAGGATGCCCATTTTTACATGAAGGAAGCATCATCGCAGTAGTTTATTGCCCATTATTGGCGGGAATGAGGAGGTATGAAGAAAATATTTTCTGAAGAAAATGATGAGGTAGTTTCGAAAATGAAAAAATTGCTATATTTGCGGCGGAGAAATGGCAGAGCGGTCGAATGCGGCGGTCTTGAAAACCGTTGTCCTGCTACCGTGGGACCGGGGGTTCGAATCCCTCTTTCTCCGCAGAGCAAATGCAACCCTGGCGAAAGCCAGGGTTTTTTGTTTTTATAGTTCTCCGAACTGTGCTTGCACAGGTGAGGGGAACTATAAAAACAAAAAACATGCGCAGCATGGTTGCATTTGCTCTGCAGGATCTCCCCCATGGGATCACGAGCGAAGCGAGTAATCCCGAAAACTCTCTGATTTTTAGTTTCTGTTTGTGATTTGATATGGCGAAAGCCAGCGCTTTTTATAGCTCTCCGAACCCTGCTTGCTCAGGTTAGGAGAGCTACGCCGGCCATCATCACTCACCCTTTCCAATCCCGAAAACCCCGGTGTCAACCCATCCGGCTTTAAGCAGAGACCACCAGTCCACAGCCAGCCCTTTCAGCACATATTCATATGGGAGCCAGCCATATCCATGGTCACCCCATAATGCGCCCCATGAATTCCTGATAAGCAGTGCTCCTACTGTCTCTTTTGCCTTCCGGGCAGCATTTTTTATCTTCATATTATCATCATATCCTGCTGCAACAATGGCATGTCCGCCAACGGCACTGTCTGATCCGACAGGGAAAGGTATCTTCCCTGAATGGGTTGCCTGTCTGTAGGAGTCATAGACCGTGAAACCAAACATCGAAGGCAGGCCTGCCGCGAGGTTAGTCCTGATACGCATCAGCAGGTCATCTTTATTTGTGCCGGAAGGATCAAGCCGGTAATAATTTATTGCCTGGTAGTTCTGACCATAGGCATAACAAAAGGCAGTAGGCTCCACCTCAAAATCAGCTGTTTTATATGGCCAGAACTCTTCAGGTGGTATTCCAAAGAGCACCATGGCTCCCATTGTGGTGCGGATAAAGGCGCCCGTGTCACCTGTACAATGCATCAGGTTCCTGGTTGTCTTATAGAGAAAAAGACGCGAGCCATCTATATATGTCCCGTAAGCCTTTTTCTCAAAATATTCAAACAGACCAATACCTGCATTGGCTGTGCATGAGCCCAGGTCTCCCTGATCCTCAACAGGTGAGAAATACTCTCGCAGATCAACTGAAGCAGGTAATTTTGCCTTAGGTATGCTGGCTACCCCTATCTTTTTAAGCATGCTCTTTACTGTCTCTTTCTGGCCTGCCTCCTTTAACTTTGGAGTGAGCGCATCGCACTCCACGGTGAAATCTCTCAGGTCGGGATAATCGCGGATCCATCCCATTCCTCTTCTTTGAATAATCTCATCCATAGCTACTTCATTTTAAGTTTGACATCTGTTAAGCATTTGAGTCACAGAAACAATTCAACCAGCCTCAGAAGGCTGAAGATGTTTCCGGATCTCCGGTGAAAAACAAAATGTTATGTGACTTCAGTAAGATTCCTTTGCAAAATTAGACCCTGATCAAGGCAAAGTCAAATAAAATTGCGCCTGCATATCCGGGCATACTGACCGGAGAAATTAAATTTCACAGGTCGGCATTTTTTCACACCTTTGCAGTCAGTTAAAAAAGCGACCTGATGAAACACACTAATCCAGTTAAAGAGAACACATTGATGGAAGCAAAGGAGAAGTGCGAGTTAATGACATTCTTACTGCAGAACCTGAAGCAAAAAAGCCGCGACAATATAAAATCATTGCTGCGCAACAAACAGATACTGGTAAACGGTGAGGCTGTGACTCAGTTTAATCATCTGCTTATCCCCGGTGACAGGGTTGAAGTAATATGGTCGCGCGAAGAGATTAAGGGCCCCAGCAGGAACCTTAACATAATATTTGAGGATGATTATATAATAGTAATTGACAAGCACTCAGGTTTGCTCTCTATTGCCACCGGCAAGGAGACTTATGCAACAGCTTACAGTATTCTCAGCAATTATGTAAAGCAGAAAAACCCCGCAAATAAGATCTTTGTTGTGCACCGTCTCGATCGTGACACATCGGGAGTGATGATGTTTGCCAGAAGTGAGAAGGTACAGGCAATGCTGCAGGATAACTGGAAAGATACGGTTACCGAAAGAAAATACAGTGCTGTTGTGGAAGGCAGGGTTGAGGAGAAAGAGGGGAAGATAGAATCATATATATATGAAAGCAAAGCCCTGATGATGCATTCCACGAAAGATCCGGAGAAAGGTGAACTGGCTATAACCCATTTCAGGACGGTAAAGGCAAATGACAACTACTCACTTCTGGATATTTATCTGGAGACAGGCAAGAAGAATCAGATAAGGTTACATATGAAGGATTATGGGCACAGTATTGCCGGGGACAAGAAGTATGGAGCACATGGCAATCCTATCGGAAGGCTTGCGCTTCATGCGGGTGTACTTGCCTTCACACACCCTGTCACCGGGAAGCCAATGAGGTTTGAATCAAAGATACCAGTAAAATTCCGCTGGCTGTTAAAATAAAAAATGAGGCTTCCGGGCCTCATTTTTCTTATTCAGAATGACTGTAGTTTATACAGTCTTTGATATATACCATCAGGGATCTTCAACAGGTCTTCATGCTTTCCTGTCTCAACAATCCGACCCTCTTCAACCACAACAATCAAGTCGGCATGCTGAATGGTTGAAAGTCTGTGGGCAATGACGATGGATGTACGGTTCTTCATGAGTTTATCCATTGCATCCTGCACAAGCCGTTCAGACTCAGTGTCAAGGGCAGATGTCGCCTCGTCAAGAATAAGTATCGGAGGGTTAGCCATCACGGCGCGTGCAATACTTACACGCTGACGCTGTCCGCCACTCAGTTTGTTTCCTCCCTCTCCTACAAAGCCTTCATAACCTTCAGGGTTATCAACAATGAACTCGTGCGCATTAGCTATCCTGGCAGCCATCTCAATATCTTCATCCCTGGCCTCACTGACACCAAATGCTATGTTATTCTTAAAACTATCATTAAACAATATTGCCTGCTGGCTAACAATACCCATCAGCTTATGCAGGTTCTGCATCTTGATATCCCTGACATTTATTCCGTCAATAAGTACCTCACCTTTCCTGGGATCGATAAAACGAGGTAAAAGGTCCACCATTGTTGATTTTCCCCCGCCCGACCGACCGACAACCGCAATGGTCTGTCCTTTCTTTATCTTCAGGTTTATATCCTTCAGCACCGGGTCCTCCCCATAGGCAAACCACACATTCCTAAGCTCAATCTCGTCTTTAAAATCATTTATCTCAACAGCATTGTCGCTGTCAGTTATTGACTCATCAGCTTTAAGGACAAAGTTCATCCTTTCAACAGAAGCCATTCCTTTCTGAACATTGAACCATCCCTGCGAGATCTGTTTTGCAGGAACGATTATCTGAGAGAAAACGGCGACATAGGCTATCAGGGTAGCCGGTGCCATATTCTCAGTGCCTTTCAATGCCAGGCTTCCACCATAGTACAATACTATAAGCAGTACGATGGTAGCAAAAAACTCACTCAGCGGCCACGATAGGTATTGTTTACGGCCAACACGCTTATAAATCTTTGCATACCTGTTATTGGCATCCCAGAACTGTTTTTTCATCTTTTCTTCACCGTTGAAACCCTTTATCACCCTCAGGCCAGAAAGTGTCTCTTCAAGCACCGATATCAGTTTTCCAAGAGCCTGCTGTCCCTTAAAGGATTTTGCTCTCAACTGCCTGCTCAGTCGCCCGATAATAAGTCCGCTTATCGGAAGAAGCACAAGTGCAAAGATTGTCAGCCTTACACTTGTGGCAAACAGGTAAGTCATAAGAACAATAATCATTATCGGGTCGCGGATAAGCATTGTCAGCGAGGCCATGACAGATGATTCTATCTCCTGAACATCATTTGATACACGTGTCATAATATCTCCCTTATGTGCCTCGGTAAAGAAAGAGAGAGGGAGCTTAAGAATCTTATTATAAAGTTTCTGCCTGAAATCTCTTACAGTGTAGGCTCTCAAAGTTGCCATACAGTTGTTGGCAAGGAAGATGAAGAGATTCTTGAAGAAACTGGCACAGAAGACAATGATACATACCATAAGGAGGAGCTCTGTCTTGCCATGAACCTGTACATAATCATAAAAGAGGAATTTTCCATAGTCTTTGACCCAGTGTACAAAGTCACTTACTGCAGCTGTTTTGACGACAAATGCTCCCGGATCAGGAGAAGCCTGTATATTGTTAAAGAGAACATTCAGGAAAGGTGCAAGCAGTGCAAGTGTAAATACGCCAAAGAGGGCGCTGAGCAGGCTGAAAACCACATTTTTTATTGCCAACCCTTTATATGGCTTCAGGAAATTAAGAATGAACTGTATACTTTTCATTGGTGTTTTTTATTTGCCGGTGTAGTTAAATGGAGTAATTGCCTTCAGTTCTGCCTTCACTGCATCACTTACTTCAAGGGTGTTTATGAAGTTTTCCATAAGGAGAGCGTTAACCTTTTCCCCTGTGCGGGTCAGATTAAGAAGAGCTTCATACGGTTTTGGATAACCTTCACGCCTGAGAATAGTCTGGATAGCCTCAGAAACAACCACCCAGTTATCTTCAAGATCCGAATGTATCTTTTGAGTATTCACCTTTAGCTTTGAAAATCCCTTGCTGATCGACTTGTATGCAATAAGTGAATGAGCCATGGCAACACCAATGTTTCGTGTAACGGTAGAGTCGGTGAGGTCACGCTGTAGTCTTGAAACAGGAAGCTTGGAGGAGAAGAATCCCAGGAGTGCATTGGCAACACCCAGGTTACCTTCAGCATTTTCAAAATCGATAGGGTTAACCTTATGAGGCATTGCCGACGATCCTATCTCGCCTTTCACTATTACCTGCCTGAAATAGTCGAGCGAAACATAACTCCATATATCTCTGCAAAGATCAATAAGTATGGTGTTAATCCTCGAGAGACAATCGAAGAGTGCGGCAAGGTCATCATAATGTTCAATCTGCGTTGTTGTCTGCTGCCTCTCAATGCCCAGTGAGTTGCCGAGGAAATTATTTGCAAATGCCACCCAGTCTGTCTCAGGATAGGCAACATAATGAGCGTTGAGGTTACCGGTTGCCCCTCCGAATTTCCCGGTATAGGGTAACGAAACAAGAGTGGATGTCTGGAGGGCCAGACGTTCTGAGAAAACGGCCATCTCTTTTCCAAGACGTGTTGGTGAAGCTGGCTGGCCATGAGTACGTGCCAGCATCGGAATGTTTCTCCACTCTTCGGACACAGAGTTAAGTGTCTCCTGTATCCTGCCCAGCGCTGGAATTACTGACTCTCTCATGGAGTCTTTTATTGCCATAGGCATTGCAGTGTTGTTTATATCCTGCGAGGTAAGGCCGAAGTGAACAAACTCACTCCATTTGCCCAGCCCCAGCTCTGAGATCTTTTCTTTGACGAAATATTCAACCGCCTTCACATCGTGATTGGTGATGCTTTCCTTTTGCTTTATCATTTCAGCATCCGTCTCACTGAAATTTCTGTAGACAGCTCTTAAATCATCTTCATGCCCTTTTGGAAAACCACTGAACTGTGGTAATCCAAGCAGGGAGATGGCAATAAAGTACTCTATCTCGACATTAACCCGGTATTTCATTAACCCATATTCGGAAAAATACCCTGCCAGCTCACTCGTCTTCGATCCATATCTTCCGTCAACAGGAGAAATAGCCATTAGCTTGTTCATAATATCATTATTTCTGTGGTATATACGCTTTAAAAAAACAAAAATAGTATTTTGTATTGGTGTAAAAAAATAGAACCTTTGCAATTATCCAACGGAAAACAGGTATTTAAATGTCGTTAGTAAGAGTTTCTGCAGTAAGGTATATCAACTCATATCCATTCATACTGGGTTTAAAGGATAGCGAAGTGCTTTCGCTCATGGAACTGGAGGTCTGTCATCCTTCCGAATGTGCTTCAAGACTAATCAGCGGGCGCACAGATGTAGGACTGGTACCGGTAGCTGCACTGTCGCTGATGGATGATTTCCATGTTATCAGTAATTACTGCCTCGGGACCAATGGTGAGGTCAAAACAGTTCTTGTAGTAAGCAATACTCCTATTGAAGAATGCGGGAAAATTTATCTTGACTTTCGCTCGAAGAGCTCAAACACCGCAGTACGTATTATTGCCCGAAAGTTCTGGAACAGGGAATATGAATGGATCCAGGGCACGGAGGACTTTGATGCTCTGGCAGTCAAAAAGAACGAAGCTGCCGTAATAATAGGAGACCAGTGTTTCCGTAAAGCCGACAAATTTAAGTACAGGAAAGATGTGGGGGTTGAGTGGAAAAATTATACGGGCCTGCCATTTGTCTTTGCCTGCTGGGCATCATCGCATAAACTCGACAGTAAATTTACAACACTGTTTAATAAGGCACTGGAAAACGGTGTGAAAAAGAAGAACGAAGCTGTCTCACTCCTTACACCTGAACTTAATGTCTCACCTGAAGAGGTGATTGACTATTATAACCATAACATCGATTTTGTTCTTAATGAACCGAAGAGAAAAGCGATGTCGCTGTTCCTAAGCTATATTAAAGAGCTTAATATACAAGTCTAAAGGCTAAAGGCTAAAGGCTAAAGGCAAAACGATGAACTTAGTATGACAATCAGGGAATATAGAAAAGGCGATTTTGATGGTATCATGAACCTTTGGGTCGCAACAGGCATGGGAAGACCCGAAAGAGGTGATGATGAACAGGTAATTGAGCGAAGCCTGTCAATGGGAGGATGCATGTTAATAATGACAGATGATGAACCAGGAAAGATTATCGGCACATCGTGGATAACATTCGACGGCAGAAGACTGTTCCTGCATCATTTTGGGATATTGCCGGAATACCAGGGAAGAGGTCTTGCAAAAGAACTTCTGAAAAAATCGCTTGCCTTTGTAAAACAAAAAGGTATACAGGTAAAGCTTGAGGTTCACCGCAATAACATCATAGCCCGCAACCTGTATATAAATGCGGGATTTGAATACCTGGGCGACTATGATGTATACATAATGAGGGAACTGGACAAGATACGGGATCTTTAGTTTATTTATTGTTCCACCTTAAATCTCAGTACTGTTTTAAGCTTTGAAGGTTCTGTTTTACGGGCATCTGACAGGTATATCTCACGATGAATAAGTGACGAACGCTTCATTTTCTGCTCTGCCGCATAACTCTCCATCTTTCTGAAGCTGTCTGGCTCGCTGTCATAGCTTCCGGTATGCATCATCTGGATACACGGCCCCTCTTCCATCGAGATAAACTCAACCTTATCGAGAAGTTCATGAGGCTTTTTCTTCTTCACCCTTACATAGGTATCATACGCAAGGTCGTCGGTGACAAAATCAGGCTGCCGTATCATCAGGTTAAATACCAGGGTATTCTTGTCAATGATACCTGAGAAACCCTTTTTTGCCTCCTCGTCTATATCCCACACTCCTTCAAGAGGATAGACTGAGTATTCCTCATATCCTTTTGGGGTGGTTCCCTGTTTGGGGCTCATTTTAATACCATAGGCAAGCGAATAAAGCACTCCGATATACTCGGCGAAACTCTCATCATTCGGGTTTCCTTTGCCTTTAACAGAGTAAAACCTGAATCGGGGGATGGTGATCATCACCGGCCTCTCCTTAGGCAGATAGAGCCACTTCTCATCTTTTTTCCATTCATGTTTCATAACCATATCTATTAGTTGCAGATGCGGAATCAAGTTTAAATGGATTGGGTCAGTTTCCGGTATAACTCAAAATTCTCTGAGTCATAGCAAACAAACAGCACTTCTTCAATTGCACTATTATTTTTTAAGAAGTCATATACAGTTTTAATAGCAATACGGGCTGCTCTCTCCTTTGGAAAACCGTAAATGCCTGTGCTTATGTTAGGAAAGCTTATGGTCTTTACGTTGTGTTCCGCAGCCAGCTTAAGGCTGTTAGTGTATGCGCCGGACAGCAGTTCATCCTCCCGTGATGCACCTTCCCTCCATACAGGCCCGACAGTATGAATGACATACTTTGCGGGCAGGTTTCCGGCTTTTGTTATCACCGCCTCACCTGTGGGGCATCCTCCACTGGCATTTGCAATCTTCATACACTCATCATGTATCACACTTCCACCTGCACGATGTATTGCCCCATCAACACCTCCTCCTCCCATAAGGGAGCTGTTGGCCGCATTTACAATTGCATCAACAGGGATTACGGTTATATCTCCTTGAACGACTCGTATCACTGGTATAATTGTTTTGTCAGGCTAAGTTAGAAAAGAAATGCGAGTTGGATTTGGAAATTTGAAGATTTGAAAAATCGAAGACGCACTGGATCCGTAATCCGGAACATGCTTTTTACTACCGGATGTATACCATTGTTTTTCAACAATATAAGCGTATCTGGTTTTAACATCAATTGTTAAATTATTTTAACCTCATTTTGCAATGTTAATAGTTTACTTTCACTTAAAAATTGACTACCTTTGATGAAACCTATCTTAAAAAATGATGGCACGGACGATTACATTTTCAAATCTGAGGAAGATCAAAGACCAGCTTCCGGACGGCAGTATAAGAGAGATAGCAACAAAGCTAAACTTAACAGAGGAGACCGTCAGGAACTATTTCGGAGGTTGGAATTTTGACCGGGGTCAGAGTGCCGGGATCCATATTGAGAAAGGACCCGAAGGGGGCATCGTTACTATAGAAGACACTACCATACTCGACCTTGCAGAAAGTATGATAGTTCGTTAATAACGAATTTCCCGCACAAATCAGAAAAGCAAGAGTCTATACTTTTGCTTTTTTTTTATTTTTATGATGTCATGACAGAGGAGCTTATCAAATCAGCAGAAGAGAAGTACAAATCAATCCTTGAGGAGAATTGCAGGCAGCTCTTTACCGGAGTGCATATCCCGTCACACGACCACATTCATCATGCCAGGGTATGGGAGTACACAAAAGAGATACTGAGAAATCTACTCTTGAAAAAAATGATAAGTGACAACTCCATTGCTGATAAGGCAATTATTGCAGCCTATTTTCATGATACCGGTCTGATTGTCAATACCGGTGAAGATCATGGAAAAGAGAGCCGTAAAATATGCATGGAGTTTCTTAATAAACAGAAGATTGACATCAATATCCACAGTGAGATACTGGATGCCATTGAGAGACATGATGACAAGAACTACACAGCCGGTTCTGACCCTGCATCACTGGCTGCCATTATAGCAGTAGCAGACGATATGGATGCCTTTGGGCACATAGGGGTACTGCGCTACTGGGAAATATATTCGATGCGCGGTATCGCTGTAACCGACATGCCGGACCAGGTCATTAAAAATGCCCGTAACAGGTTCCGGCATCTTGAAGCAACATACCATATGTTTCCGGAGTTAATATCGCATCATAAAGAGAGACTTGATACTCTGGTCAGTTTTTACAGTTCATTAAAGAATAGCCTTTAAGTAATTAGCAAAATGAAAAAGCAACTCCTTTTTATTTTTATCGCTATCGCAGTCATTTTTTCAGGCTCATGCACCAGGAAGCCGGCGCCGCTAATGGATCTGAAGTATGATCAGAATATTGGCCTGTCGTATGAAAAGGCGATAGATTGTTACAGCAGGCTTGATGACTATTATCCCGAGGCTAAGCTTATGCAAATGGGGATGACGGATGCAGGTCTTCCTCTTCATCTTTTTATGATATCCGGTGATGGCAATTTCGATCCGGAGAAGATCAGAAAAGAAGGGAAAAGCATAATCCTTATCAACAATGGCATTCATCCCGGAGAGCCGGAAGGAATAGATGCCAGCGTTAATTTTGCTGCCGATATTCTCTCTGACAAAGATGGCATGAAACAATACCTTAAAAACTGTGTAATAGCTATCATCCCGGTATATAATATAGGAGGACTGAGAGATCACAGCCACTATTTCCGCATCGATCAGAACGGACCTGAAGAAAAAGGAGTAAGACGAAACCCAAGATTTCTGGACCTTAACCGTGATTTTGTTAAGCAGGAGTCCCGCGAGGCACGATCTTTTGCATCCATATTCCGGTTTCTCGATCCGGATGTCTTTCTTGATACTCATACAACCGATGGATCGGATCACCAGTTCACCCTGACACTCATTGGCACCCAGCCGGATAACATGACCGAAGAAATGAGGGACTTCTTCAGTGGCAAAATGCTACCCAGCCTGTATGCAAGGATGAAAGAAGAGTCAAAGACAGAGATGGTGCCATATGTTGAGTACTCCGATCATGGTCCGGTAAATGAGATACTGGGTTATGAGGAATCACCAATGCTCTCAACCGGATATGCGTCACTTTTCAACACCTACGCATTCATGACCGAGACCCTTATCTATAAGCCATTTGCTGAACGCGTTGAAGCAACTTACCAGTTTATTTTACAGCTCACACGGTACACATCTGAAAACTGCAAAGAGATGCTTGCCCTCAGGGCTGATGCGAACAAGCAACTGCTGACGGCCAAAGAGATGACTATCGACTGGTCAACTGACACTACCCGTTGGGAGAACCTTCTTTTCAGGGGATATGAATGGGACGACACAATTGCGCCTATCTCCGGAATAAAAACAGGATATTACAATCACAACAGACCATATGAAGACTCAATAAAGTACTTCTGCTATTTTAAACCAGAGGTGACTATCACCCTGCCTGAAGCATATATAGTACCATTTGCCTGGGAACAGGTAATTGAAAAGATGCAGCACAACGGGGTAAACATGCATCAGCTCAGATCTGACACCACCATCAGGGTTGAAACATATTACATTGATAGCTATAAGCCTGTTGGAAGAGCCACCCAGGGCCACTATGTCAATGATGAAATAAAGATTCATGCTCTGACTCAGGATATTAAATATCATGCCGGTGATTATGTCATCCCTCTGAACCAGAGAACCAACAAGTATATTGTCAGGATGCTTGAACCTCAAAGTTCATGTGGCTTTTTTGCATGGAACTATTTTGACTCATTTCTTGAAGGACAGGACTGGTATGGTGTATGGGGTTTTGAAAGCCATCTGAAGAGTCTTTTGGATACCGATAAAGTCCTCAGGGCCGCATTTGAAAAGCATAAGGCAGAAGATCCTGAATTTGCTGCCGACCACATTGCGCAACTGCAATGGCTCTATCAGAATACTCCGGCGTATGTGCTTGAGAAGAGAAGGAACCTTTATCCGGTTGGAAGACTTCTTAGAAGATAAAAGACAAAAGGAAAAAGATAAAAGAACAAGAACGTAGGATTTTAAAAATGTCTTAAATCCTGAAGCAGAGGCACCCTTGCCCCTTTAGGGGAAAGGGCCGGGGTTAGGGGTTCTTCATTTTATCTCACAAAGAAGTCCAGTACCTTTTCATCTCCCAGCCAGGCTACAAGGTTGTCACCTTTATTTACCGGCCCCACTCCCGGGGGAGTACCGGTAAAGATGAGATCACCTGTTTTAAGGGTATAAAATTTTGAGACAAACTCTATTATTGCCCCAAAAGAAAATATCATGTCGGAGGTATTTCCCTGCTGACGCAATTCATCATTGATCTCGAGTCTGAAATCAATCTTTCCGTGATCAGGAAATTTCTCTACAGGGATGAATTTACCCAGCGGAGCTGACCCGTCAAATGTCTTTGAGAGCTCCCATGGCAGTCCTGCTGCAGCAAGCTTCTGTTGCATATCCCTGGCGGTAAAGTCAATACCGATGGTCAAGGCATCATAATAACGATGTGCAAACTTACTGCTTATGCCTTTGCCCAGTTTTGATATACGGAGAACAACCTCTGCTTCGTAGTGGAGATCGTTAGAAAAATCAGGAATGAAAAACGGCTTGTTGTTTTTCAGTATTGCTGAATCCGGTTTAAGGAATATGACAGGTTCGGAAGGCTCTTTCCAGTTAAGCTCTTCAATATGCCTGCGATAGTTCAGTCCGACGCAGATGATCTTCATCGCTTATTCAGGCTTTGTTACCGAACGAACGCAGTTTGATGGCTGTAAGCACCTGTTTTGTATTTAAAGGAAAGTCGCCGTTCATCATCCATGAATAATATGAAGGCTCTTCCTTAAGTACCTGCTCCACCGTTTTACCCTTGTGCTTACCGAAGTTGAAGCACTCCTGTCCCTGGTCGTTGAACACTATACGCCCGGCAAGGTCAGCGTTGTTATTGAAGGCGCTGAACTGTGATAGCTTATCAATGTCGTTTTCAAGGTCAGAGTACCTGTCGAGCTGTGCCTTGAGTATCTCATAGGTAGCGGCGGTATCGGCCTGTGCACTGTGAGCGTTTTCAAGTATACGGTCGCAATAGAACTTGTACGCAGCACTCAGCGTTCTCTGCTCTTTTTTATGATATATAACCTGCACGTCCACATATTTGTGGCGTGCAGGGTTGAAGTCAACATTTACTCTCAGGAATTCTTCACAGAGTATAGGGATATCAAACTTCATTGAGTTATATCCGGCCAGGTCGCAGCCCTCAAGGAATGAGGCGATCTTCTTTGCCACCTCCTTAAAGGATGGCTCATTGGCAACATCGGCATCAGTGATGCCATGCACTCTGGTTGCTCCCGGATCAATTGGTATACCGGGATTTATACGCATTGTAAGCCACTCTTCCTTCCCGCCAGGATAAACTTTAAGGGCCGAGAACTCAACAATACGGTCAGTGGCGATATTGACACCCGTGGTTTCGAGGTCAAGTACCACAAGTGGTTTCCTGAGATTTAATTCCATGATTCTTATGCCTTTCAGGCGTTTATCATCATTGGCATAAGCAACATAAGCAAGTCTTCAGACTCATTTTCAGCCTCAGCCGGCAGGAATAAACCTGCGCGAGTCGGATCAGCCAGCTCAATAACCACATCCTGTGATGATATGTTTGCAAGAATCTCAAGAAGGAATACTGATTTGAAGCCAATCTCCATTTCATCGCCTTCATAGAGACATTTGTGACGTTCGTATGCTGAGATGGAAAAGTCAATATCCTGCGCCGATACTGTGATCTGATTTGGTGCAAACTGCAACTTGATAAGGTTGCTTGCCTGGTTTGAGAATACTGACACACGGCGGAGTATATTATAAAGCTCAACACGGTCAATCGTTACCTTCCTCGGGTTGTTTTTCGGGATCACCGAGTTATAATTAGGGTAGTTACCCTCAACAAGGCGGCAGACCACTCTGTAATCAGCAAGTGTAAAGAAGGCATTCCTGTCATCAAACTCAACAGCTACCATTCCTGTCTCCTTGGGAAGGATATTCTTAAGCAGAGATGCCGGTTTCTTTGGCAGGATAAATGATGAATTGTCATCTGCCTTTGCATCATTCCTTTCATATTTTACAAGCTTATGGGCATCCGAAGCGACGAAGGTGATCTTCTCTGTTGAGGCTTCAACAAAGATACCACCCATCACCGGGCGAAGCTCATCATCAGCAGTGGCAAACAGTGTCCGGTTGATACCGTTAAGCAGCACATCAGACCCTATATTGAACGAAAAACGCTTTTCTGTTCTTATGGTTGGTAATACCGGAAAGTCCACCCCATTCTGGCCGACAACGCTGAAGCGGCCATTCTCCGAGTTGATGACAACAGCCATTGTATCGGTGTTGATATCGAAGGTAAGAGGCTGTTCCGAAAATTCCTTAAGGGTATCTAAAAGAATACGTGCAGGCAGTGCAATTGTACCTGCTCCATCTATGTTATCCAGCCTCATCTTGGTTATAAGAGTCGATTCCAGGTCAGAGGCTGTGATCTCAAGCTCATTACCACTGAGGTTGAACAAGAAATTATCAAGGATTGGGAGTGTGTTTTTTGAACTAATAACACGGCTTATTGCCTGTAAGTGGCTTAATAATTCAGTGCTGGATGCAACAAATTTCATATTACCTTTTTTTATTGATTCTCAAAATGTGTTTTCCGGATAGTCAACTAACTGATTAAGTGAATAGTTTAGTACTAAAACCGGAGTACCAATATTACAAAAAATAATTATTACGACAAACAAAATTATTTGACCTGCTGAAAATATGAGCGCTTCTTAAGCAGGGGATCAACATCAAAGTACCTCATCACAAACAGGTTCCCGTTGTCAAGCTGACCCCACAATCTGTCAGTATCAACCTCAACGTCGCCATCTTTATTGTATGATCTCTTCCATCCCTTCAGCATATGAATAGCCCCGTCGGTGGTGGTAACTGAAATAATTACGTAGGGAGTGGATTCCTTTATTTTTCTTTCCTCATCGGTGCTGAGAGAGGTGGTGATTGATTCAAAAGGCACATTGACATAATAGGAAAGGTATCTCTTTACCGATACTGTGTCAAACGATGTAACCTCCTTTATGCTTATCTCTCCTGAATTTTTAACAATGCAAAAAGATTTTGAAACCTCCTGAGGATAGTCAACAGTCACCTCTTTTATCTCCGACGGCATTATTTTAAAAATAGTAAAAGGCCTCCAGAATTTTTCGTCTGCAATAAAAACAGATCCAGGGTCTATATCATATCCCGGGAGGTAAAAGAGCACTGCCTTAGCGCCATTTTTCTTCCGAAAGAGGCTTGGATAGTCATTGTCTTTATAATGTGAAACAGTGAATGATCTGATTTTTCTTCCTTTGGAAAATACCTTTACCGATACTTCGCTTCCTGACATTTTACTCTTCAGGCTGGTTACAATATTCCCGGATACAGGCGATTTTGGCTCCATCCCTTCCAGTTCTGCAAGTATAAGATCCATTGCAGTCTTACGGGCATTCTCACCTCCATTGAGCCGCCATGAATCCTTCTCATCCACAAGCACAACCCTCTGATTCCGGCTCTCCAGAACTATTTTGGAGACCTCGGTGCCCTCAGGTATCTTCAGATCATAACCGGGAGAGGTTTTTTCATGAAGTACCATGACAGCTATAAAAACTGCTATGGCAATCAGCGCCAGTGAAATTATCACTATTCTTCTCATCTGACAGAGGTAAATCTTTTTCGTCTGATAATATTAACTGAAAAACCTGCAATAATGATCAATGCCAGCGGTAAAAGTGTATTTATTACCTGCCAGAAGATCCTGCCGTTCTTGATTCTGGCACTGTCGAGCAGACGTGGTTTAATTTCCCTGTCCCTTAGAACGAGCAGATTATTATCATCAACCAGGTAATTGACGCAGTTAACGATGAATTCCTTGTTGCCGAAGGTCTGCTGAGTATATCTGTCAAGCCCCAATGAAAGAGGTATTGCCTGTCCATTGGAATAACGCACATCATTTTTTATCACATCTCCGTCGGCAACAACAATCATCCTGGTTGGTTTGCTCTCTTCAAGCACCTTAATATCTTTTCCACCTATATATTCAGATGTGATCCTGTTCTTAAAGGCGGACTGAAAGCTGCCTTCAAGCAATACTGCAGCTGGCAGGTATTTAAGATTGAACTCCGCCTCAGATGGCGGATTAGTCACTTCACTAAGGCTTATAAAGCGCGGGGGCGCCACTACGCGGGAAGCATTTCCGGTGGTAAGCAGTATTGTTTTCCTGATGTTACCATCTCTTCCGACAGTGTCAATTGAGTTTACAAACTCACTCTTTACCTCAACCAGGTTACGTGTTACAGGAGAGGTTGGCGATGGCTTCAGGAAGGGATAATATATCCAGGGTGCAGGGACATATTGTGTTCTTGAGCCTCCATTCATCATTCTTACGGGCACCAGAAGGCTGTTCTGATCCTGCAACAGAACAGGATTTATACGCACACCATACCGGAATAGCTGATCTTCAAAATTCAAAGGCTGGTAGAATGCAACAGTGCCTCCGTTTACGAGACTGTCGCTGTTGACCCTCACCTCTTCAGCCAGCCAGAGTATCCTGCCACCATTCATCAGATACTGATCAAGAACAAACTTGTCCTTTTCATTGAACTCTTTCTCAGGCTTTGCAATAATAACAGCTGAATAGCTGTCCAGGATACCGGGAGCACCGTTTATTGAGCCCCGGTCCACTGTAAAGTACTTTGCCAGTTCCATTGTTGCATCTGCAACCTGCAACTCATCAAGCTCCCCATGACCTTCTATAAATGCAACCTTTCTTACAGAGTCATATGTGGCGGTGGCAATAGCCTGAACTATTTCATACTCCAGCCCCTCGGCAGAGTGAATGAGATTCATATCCGCTGAAACAGACGGGTCATTCTTAAGAAAATTGACCGGAAGCTCAACCTTGTTACAGTTTATTGTCATAGAGGGAAAGACCATTTTCTGGGATTTCCCTCCCTCGCTGTCTCCCGCCAGAACATTTACAGGAATAAGGCCCTTGCCAATGAGCTGATCATATACCTTTTGCCTTGCAGCTTCATTGGTTCCACCTGATGGATTTACAAACCTGTAGGATACTTTTCTGTGCGACACAACCCTGAACTCATCCAGGTATTGCTCCGTTGTACGCCGTAACTTCTTGAAACCTATAGGCATGTCACCATCGAGATAGACGGTGATAAGAACCTCCTTATCGAGGTTTGAAAGTATTTTCTTTGTCTGTGGAGAGAGAGTATACCGCTGATCTTCAGTAAGATCTATCCTGAAATGCAATAAAGCCAACAGTATCAATACTATCACTGTTGCCGGCAGGATAATGACTGATGGTATACGGCTGGTTTTGTTTTTAATAATCCCTTTCATCGCTATGCCTTTTTCCTGTTTTTAGAAAGAAGGCTTAATCGTGTAGCCTCATTAAAAAGTATTGTGACAATAAAATAATATGCTATGTCGGCAGAGTCTATCACACCCCTGCTTATTGATCTGTAGTGCTCATTAATACCAAGCCTGACGATAAACTCATCTGCTTTTGAAAGCACTTTGAGTGATGATATATAGTCAAATCCGGTCCAGGTAAAGAAGCAGAGTACAATTGCAATAATAAAGGCCACCACCTGGTTATCGGTGAGTGATGATGATAAAAGGCCAATTGAAGCATACACTGCAGCAAGCAAAAAGAGACCGATAAACGAACCAGCAGTTCCTCCATGATCAAAGTTACCGGGCGTCTCCCCAAGGATCCATATTGAAATAATAAATACTATACATGGTATCAGGGATATAAAAACGAGCACCACTGAAGCAAAAAATTTACCGTAGATAACTGACCTTTCTGACAGTGGTCTCGACATCAGCAGTTCAAGCGTACCCTGCCGCTTCT
>Ga0209099_1001308_pt1 | contig 25394 bp, 22 predicted proteins | sample AD_JPNHW2_MetaG_FD_184430 | JGI IMG/M metagenome (GOLD analysis project Ga0209099, IMG submission 184430) | Active sludge microbial communities of municipal wastewater-treating anaerobic digesters from Japan - AD_JPNHW2_MetaG (SPAdes) (version 2) | ecosystem: Engineered > Bioreactor > Anaerobic... | reverse complement strand
TTGGTGGCCAGCTTTCCCCCGTATTTTCCAAGAAGCCCGACACCCCGGCCGATGCCTTCTCCCATCAGGACATCTTTCATCGCGGCACCAAACGCCCCGAGGATCGAGTCCCCTCCCTTGTCAACGTAGTCTTTCATCGTGTAGACCGCCGCAGCTGGCGTATAGACCATCTCCGACGCACTCCCGGTTGCAAGGTCGACGAGTCCCCGGAGGACGAGGGACTTTTTCGACAGGTTGCCGTCAGCATCCTGGCCGGTGACGACCTCCCGGGCGGTCCCCTCGATGCCGCCAACCATCCCCTCGCGGAAAACCTGGGCCTCGCTTGGGATCATGCTCTCGGGAATCGTCCTGCCGGTTACTCTCCCCTCGTACACGCGGTAAATACTCGAATACATGTCCGTGTCCACGTTCTGGTTCTTGATGAGCTGCATCCGTACCTTGTGGATCTGGTCGCTGAACCGGTCAAAGTCGTCTGAGGAGAACGTATCCCGCAGGGCCGCACCGTCCTCCATTCTGTTGAGGTTGTCCCACATCTTCTGGCGGGCTGCCTCGCGGGCCTGCTCGCGGGCGGCCTCCTCGGCCTGCTGCCGGAGTTTCTCCTCGTGCATCTGCCGGAGGGCCTCGTCCATCTCTACCTGTTCTTCGGGAGTGACATCATAAGGCCCTTCTTCCGGGGGTTGTGGAGGAACCGGTTCCGTCACCGGCGGTGGCGGCTGCTGTACCGCAGTTTCCGGCGGTTCCACGGGCAGGGGGGGCTGGGGCGGTACCGGAGGCTGGACACCCGCGCCTCCGGCAAGAAGGGTCTGGAGAATGGTTGGTCCGTTGACGAATATCGAGAGAATGGTGGAAAAGCCGCCGGATATCGCTACGGCAAAGCCATCGGTACGCAGGCAGTCCCGCGCATTCAGGATATCCCGGGTGCAATCATCGGCGCGGACCGGCTGGATGAGGAAAGAACCGGCCGCGGCAAGGAAGAGGACCAGTGCACCCGCGGTTGCCGGGACCGGGGGTCTGCCTGCCGATGGCGCGGCACCGGTCCCCGGCATACCGGTCGCGGGTGTACGGGTGATGGCATAGGCGCCAAAGGTCCCGATGATCATGTTCATCTGGATTAAGGAGTATTCACGGATCCCGAGAGTGTAGAGGACAAACGAGGTCAGGAACGGGAATGCAATGCCGATGCCAACGAGCGGGAGTTTCGGGACATTCTGCCGGTATGGCTGGAGCGGGAGAAGCAGCTGGTCGATATCTGCCCGGAACCAGACCAGGATGACCGGGATCGCCACCATGAGGACGGGTGTCAGGAAATCAAACCCTTCGCGGATCCCCGAATACAGCAGCCAGATACCCGCAGCTACGATACCGCCGAGGATGGAGAGGAGGTCCCACCATTTCTGCGGGCGTTTTGTGATCGGGACCTCTTTTGACACCTTCCTGAAGTCATCGACCGTCATCAGCCGGGACCTGAACTCGCTGAAGTCCTTTGCCGTGCCGGGCTGTAACCCGCCGGTACCGGGAGGGGGGACTGACGGGAGCCAGGCCGTGCCGTTCCAGACCAGCCAGCCGGACCCGGAAGGACTGGGCTGCCACCACCGCCCCTGAGGATCGGTAACCCTGAGGGCGTTCACCGCAGCGGTATATGCATCCTTCGTGATCTGTCCGCCGGCAAGCTGCGCTGAGAGCCGTTCCCGCTCCTTGTCTGCCGATTGAAAATCCATCCTTCTGCACTTCCTGATACCGGGGGGAATATCCCGGATGGGGGGTACTGAATTATTCACATGATTATCCTATTTTATTCTGATCATTTCCGCAGGCATGCGCGTTGTTACCTGCAGGCACAGGGCAGCCATAAAAGACGGAACACGCGATACCGCCTCCGGTCCCCCACCCCGGGGACGGGCGGATGTTTTCACGGGAGATCGGGGCCCCCCGGATCATGGTATTGCGCGATATCGACCGGATCCCGATCGGGCAGGACGGCAGAATCCCCGGGCTCGTGACCCGGACGGATATTTTTAATGGTCACCGAGCTCGGGCAGGCAGAGAAAGAGTATCCCGGCATGAAGGGGGGTCCATGCCCCCGCTTCAGGCGATCCTGTTCCCGCACTGCGGGCAGAACTTTTTACCGGATACCAACACAGCCCCGCACCGGGGGCACGCGGATGGGGACGCGGGCTGTTGCATGACGTCTGCCTGCCGGGAAGGTACCGCGTCCGTGTCAGGAACGCCCGGGGGTTCCGGCAGGGGAGTCCCAACGGGGGCCCCGCAATGGCTGCAGAATTTTCTCCCTGCAGGGACGGCGTTCCCGCAGGAGGGACACGGAATACGTTTCCCCTGTTCGCCGGGAGCCGTATCCCCGCCGCCTCCCTGCGGGGGTTGCTGACTCCTGACCGCAAGGAGGTTTCCTAAGGAATCAAAGGTGTACGTGATCACCTGATCGTCGTTTTGAAAAACAGCAAGCCGGTTATTCAGGTCGTAGGTATAGGTACGGGTAAAGGATCTCATGTTACCACCCCAGCGGAACCCCGGAATAATCCGGGTTGACTTCGGTGTACTCTTTTGCCGGACCAATGAAGCAGGGTTTTGTTATGGGGGGAGGCATATTGACCGGATGCAGGGGGATCTCGTACATGGGCTGCGGTTTTATCTCGGGAGTTACGGTGTCGACCGTATCGATCAATAATTCAACCCCTTTGTAAATGATCTCGGATTTCTTGATGAAATTCCCCACGGTCTTGCCAAATATCGCCTGGATACCATCTTTGGTACCACGCCATGCTAATTTACCGGCGGCTTCGTTCGCATCCGGATCCGTACTGGATATTTCCAGACTGCCATCGGGAGCGGCAGTTACGCCATGCAATGTTTCCACGCCATATACCCCGTACTGGAGTCCCTTGTAATACGGTGCCGTGACCGGGTGCAGGCTCAGGCCGGATTTGACGCCCCAGATCAGCCACCGGGCGGCAAGATCCCCCGGGTTGCAGACTTTCAACCCGTCCGGATCAATATAATTAACCGGGTTATGTATCGCATACGCGTAGGGGTGCAATCCTTCGGAGGGGACATGCACGGGATCGGGCTGGATGAATGTCCGCAAACGGGGGTCGTAATAGCGGTTCTTCATAAAGTACAACCCGTTCCCGTCGTCAAGGACACCGTATTCCCCGATAAAGGTGAACGGAATTGTCTGGCTGCCGGCGCCCTTCCGGTGGATTACCGAACCATAGGGATCATAACCAAAGGATGCGGACACCGCTGACTGTTCATCGGTAACAACCAGCGTATCTCCCCGTGCGTCGAAATGATAGTAGCGAAGGCCGTTTTTGGAACTCCTGGTTGCAACGACGCGGTTGCCGTTATAGATGACGTTCAACGCGGACCGGCCGTTATCCGAGACTATGGTCAGCAGGCGCCCGTACTGATCGTAGAGATAGTGGTCGGTGCTGCCTCCCGACGATTTCGATCCCCTGAAGCCGAACCCGTTGCGGGTGTATTCGGTACTTTTCCCGTTGCGGATAAACCGGACCAGCACGTTTTCGGCATCGTACTCCGCGCTCCACTTCTCCCCTCCTGCGCTGATCAGGTTCCCGTCGCGGTCGTACGTGCACCGGTCGCCATTCCAGTCGGTCATGCGGTGGGAACCCGGGTAATGGTACGCCTCGTCGCATGGCGGGAACGCGAAATCGTCATCCGCAGTCCCGGTCTCCCCGACAACCCGGCCGAGGGGATCGTAGGTGTACGTTCGTTTCGCAAGTACCGATTCCCCCGCCTTATGGAGGAGCTCAGATACGCGATTTGCCCTGGTATAGGAGAATGAACTTTCCGTTGCAGTTCCCCGGGTGATTCTGATTACGTTTCCCACATTATCGTAAACAAAACGGATGGGATCGGCAGCGTCACAGCGTATCTCTGCGGTTCTTCCCCGGTTATCGTAGAGGTACCGGACCAGAAACCCGTCGGGATAGGTAAGGGAGGACAGTTTTCCGGTTTCATCGTACGTGAAGGATAAGAATCCCAGGTCGGCATAATCCACACGGATCACCTGATCCCGATCATTGTATCCGAGGGTCACCGTCCGGCTTTTTGAGACAATCCTCTCCAGCCGGTTATCGGGATTATAATCCAGCCGGTAAACGGTCTTCCCGTCATGTTCCAGGGACGAGAGACCCCCAGAAGGAGCATAGGTTGTCCGGACCTCCTGACCGCGCCCGTTCCTTTTTGCGGAAACGCGGGATAAACGGTCGAGGGTATAGGTGGTGGGGGTATCGGATGCATCGGTCTGCCGGACAAGGACATTATTCCCGTCAAAGAACTGGGTCAATAATCTCACCGAGTTGTAGCCGAGGGTTACGGAGCGGGGATTTTTGCCATAACCGAATGATACGACATCGCCGGAGGGCCGGGTGATGGTCGCAATCCGCCCGATCGCGTCATACGTATACGAGGTGGTTTCGCGCAGGGGATTGACCGCCCTGATCATTCTCTGGTTCTTGTCGTACTCAAAAAATGTCGTGAACCCGTCGAGACCCGTTTCCGAAACGATCGAGAGGAGGGGATTCCGGGTTACTTCCGTTCCGTTGTTATTCTCATTTACCGCAGCCGTCTGTGCACAACATCCGAATGTTTTTTGCCGGGAGGTCCCGTCGGGGTGGATCGTCCTGACCAGACGATCGTTTTTATCGTACTCGTACCGGAAAACCTGCCCTTTTGCATCGGTAATTGCCGTAATGGTGAACCCGTACGCGTCATATTCCATGTGCATCCGGGTCACGGTGGCATCGGATATGGCGGACACATTGCCGTAACGGTCGTACGTGTAGGCAACCTCCCTGCCCCGGGCATCGGAAATGCGGACAAGATTATTTTTTTGATCGTAGTGGAAGGCAGTGCTTTTTCCCGCGGGGGAGATGGTCCGGACCAGATTCTGGTTTGCATCGTAGACATAACTCCAGGTCATCTGATCGGGATTGGTGGCCGAAAGCGGTCTCCGGTACGGGTTAAACGTAAATTTCCATTCGTTGCCAAGGGGATCGGTGATCTTTATCCTGTTGCCGAAAGCATCGTATTCAAAACGGGCTGAATTCCCGTACATATCGGTATGGACGACCGGCTGCCCGTTCCGGTATACCCACTCGTCGGTATTCCCCAGCGGGTCGGTGATCTTTTCTGTTTTGTTATTCCTGCTCTCAAAAACGGTTGCGTTGCCTTCCGGGTCGGTGACCCGGACCCGGAATGGATCCCGCGAGATGAGATCGTACCGGGTGGTATTGCCTGCCGCATCGGTTACTGCCGAAATCATCTTCTCCCGGCCTTCACCGTGGTAGAAGAACGTTGTTTCCTTGTTATCGCGGGCAACGGTCATCCGTTCCAGCGCATGCCCGGCATCGTATGCGTACAGGGACGGTATTTCCATCAGATCGAGGGATTGAATGAGGTTTCCAGAAGAATCGTAAGAAAATGCAGCTTTTCTCCCGTCAGGCAGAACCAGGGACGTGCAATACCCGTTCTCCTGGTACGAGAACCGGGTGATGCGTCCGGCAGCATCCTCAAGGGAGGAGAGGGTCCCGTCCGGGTTGTAGGCGAAACGGACAGCATTCCCCTCCGTGTCGGCCAGGGTAACCAGTTGCCCGTTCCGGGTACCGGGATCCTTGACAAACGTGTACGTGAGCCGGGTCCTGTCCTCGACAAACAGCCAGTACGTCTGATAATCCAGCAGGCGGTCGCTGCTTCCATCGAGCGATCTCAGTTCAGCAGGCTGAGCTGCACCCTGCGGTGCCGGCCCGGATACCTGGAACCGCAGCATCTGGCCAGATCCCTTGATGACGGTAACGGTCCCCCCCTCCCTGACCAGGCGGACGTGATATGAAAAATTCCAGTTTCTGCCGAACATACCCGTTCGTCCGGGGTTATGGTTATAGGTAAGGATGAATGCGATTTTCGGGCCCTGGCCTGAATACCCGTAGAGAAGATCCTGGATCACCAGGCCGAGGTTCGTGGTATTGACCCCGTATCTTGGAAGCCCGATCGGGAGCCCGCCAGAGCTATCCGGCTTTTCCCGGCAAAAAACGGCAAAGGGATGTTCGTCGGGTCCTCCGTCAGAGAAATTATGGTTGATCATGTCATTTCCACCTTACATCCTGCTACCTGTTGCAATCGCCAAAGTCTGTTCCCGTGTCGATAACCGAATCCGGATTGTCATTGAATCCTCCGTCCCCGTAGGATCCTTCGGGGAAGGAAATTTCCGGGCTTTCCCCTTCCGGGGAGGGCCCTTCTCCCTGCCGGGCAGGGGGCTGGACTGCTGCTGCAGCGCCTGCCCCGCCCAGGATACTCTGGATGATGATCGGCCCGTTGACAAGACCGGAGAGGATCGTGGCAAAGAGCCCTGCCATTGCTTCCGCATACCCGTCGGTCCTAAGACAGTCCTGCGCATTCAGCGGGTCGCTGGTACAATCGTCTGCAAGTACCGGGTTCACGATGAGCGAACAGAGCAGGACGGCAGAAACGGCCATCGCCGCCCCGGCAGCCGCTCCCTTAAAACCGGGCATTCCCGCCACAGGGGCAGGGTCCCGGGTGATAGCATAGGCAGCAAACGTTCCGAGGATGATATTTGCCTGCATCAGCGGGTACTGGCTGATATGGAAGATGTTGTACAGTATCCAGGCAGTCAGGAAGGGCGTGGCAATCCCAAGACCGATCAGGAGGATCCGGGAGATCTTTTTCCTTGTGGGCTGGAGCGGCCGGAGCAGTGTGTCGATATCCGCACGGAACCAGACAAGGATGACCGGGATTGCGATCATCAGGAGCGGGGTGATGAGATCGAAACCCTCCCGGCTGCTGCGGATACCCCCGTAGATGAACCAGAGGATTGCCCCGGCAATGCCCCCGAGGATGGAGAGAAGGTCCCACCATCTCTGCGGTCGCTTCGCGAGCGGGACATCCTTTGACATCTTCTTAAACTCGTCGACCGTCATCAGGGACGACCGGAATTCACCGAAATCCTTTGACCGGGGAGGTTCCCCGGCAGGTGTGCCGGCGTATCCCGGTACAGGTGGGGTCCCGGGCTGCCAGGCCGTGCCGTTCCAGAAAAGCCAGCCGTCACCGGAAGGACTGGGCTGCCACACCCTCCCTCCGGCATCCGTGAATCTCAGTGCATCGATGGCTGCGGTGTACCCCTCCGGGGTAATCTGCCCCTGCCTGAGCCGGGCCGCAAGCTCTGCCCGTCTCGTTTCTGCCTCGCGAATGTCCAAAAGAAATCCCCCGCATTCCCCGTGAAATATTTTAAGGGGTTATTGGTGAAGCATATATTTTGAGGTTTCGCCGTATCCCGGCCACTCCCCGCAGGAGGAAGACAGTAAGAGAATGTGTCGCGAACCCCTGGTATGGCAAAGGGGGAAGTACACTTTTCCCCCTCCGACCCCCCCTCGCACCCAGGCGTACCGCCGTCCACGGTTATCATCGTACCATCGCAGTTTCCTCAGGAATTATCATATGATTGTACTGGTGCTGCAGCAGAACGGAACAGGGAACTCTGCCCATCCGGCGGTCAGATAATGGCGGATAATCAATAGAACCATGAGAAATAGTTCGAAAAATATTTACAACAAAGCGTTGTCTGTTACTAACCAGGAAATTATTTCATGGATCTCAAATCGCTTGTTTCCCTGAGGACAGCCCTTTTTATCACCCCGACGGTTTTTTTCTCGGGACTCCTTGTTCTGATAATAGTATGCGGTGTTTTATCGCGGCCGGTTCCCGGTGATATGCGGTCACCGGTGATGAATGCATACGATATGGCATACATTATCCCGTACCTGATCTCCTTTTGCGGATCGGCAATTCTCCTTCAGTCATTTCAGGAAAAACCGTCATACAGGAAATTTATAATCCCGTTCTTCCTCATAACAGCTTCCGGGATACTTTTCTACAGCGTAAAATTTTTCCTGTCCGGGTCTTCATGTGAATGGCCCCTTGTTCCCATAGTAACCTTATCGGCAACAGTGAGTAACCTGTTACTGGCACCGGCTATAACCCTGCTGTTGTATCCCCTGGTTAAAGAGATGAAGACTCCCGGGTACATTCCTTTCACGTTGCTGGTGCTGCTCAGCCTGCTGGCAACAGGTCTTGCGTTTCTTGTCTTTGCGGACGATATCCTGCCTGTACTTGATCCGGAATTTGTCTGGTCAAAATTCTGGGATTTTAGTCCAACGGGAAGTGCAGGCATGTACTATGGATTCTATCTGTTGTTCGGATGGTGGTTCGCCGGCGGGTTGTCACTCGTTACCATCGACGATTACCTGAAGAACACTGCACTGTCAGAAGGTGGCAGCTGACATGGCAGTCAGATGCTTTTTTTGTGTCCGGGAAGTATCCCGGTGCAGGTTCCCTGGACACAGGGTCGTGATCCTATGAGCCGGTTGTTAACAATATACGCCATCATTATCATCATAATCCTGGTCTTTTCTTCAGGGTGTATCCATACAAAAAAAGAGACCGATCTGTTTGCAGCCAAGATGAACAGCAATGGGACGCTTATGTGGGTTCAGGTCATAGATTCAGGCCAGAATGATGTTTTTATTTCTCTCACCGAGACACCCGAGGGGGGTTACCTCATTACGGGAGGTTCTTATCCATCCATTTGCGGTTCAGACAACTCCCCGTCGTCAACACCCTATGAGGTCCGGCTTTCTTCCCAAGGGAATATTGATTCTTTTGTTCATTTTTTTTCAGGACGTTCCGGTGCCGCTCCATCGGGATCATTCAACAGGAGCGGCTGGTTCTCCATGACTGCTGCTGATGGGAGCCGCCTTACCACGTATGTAAAAAACAAAGGCAATGCGGTTTATTACCGGATGGAGAGAACCGATGCGGAAGGAGAGAGACTGTGGGATACACCCTTCCTGACGCTGAAAAAACGTTCTGGACCTACGGAGATCAGTGAGAATATCGTTGTTCACGGGATTGTTCCGACCTCGGACAACGGATATATTATCTGGGGCCACCGGGAGAGGGCTACAACCTGCTGAAATGCCACAGGTGAATGGCTTGATATGTCTTCCGCTATAACGAGATCGATCCCTGTTTCCTTTTTTCAGATTACATTAAAAGAAAGTACCTCATCGACCGCCGACCTCCCCGCCACCTTCCGGTACGCCTCAAGATCCCTGAACGGCCGCTTCGCGATCACCGCAGCCACCTTCTTCTTCCCGATCCCCGGCAGCCACCGGAGTGCGGATGCCGGCAGCGTATTGATCGTAACCGGCACCGGCAGTGCCGTGACCGACCGCATGCCCCAGTCCACGACCACCGCATCCAGATCCGTCCTCTCCGGGAGCCGGAGCGGGAGTCCGACAAGGATCGGGTACGACCCCATCTGCCGCCCGAACGAGAGCTCGCCCGACACCTCGACCAGCACGTGGCGGAGCACGGTGCCTGCGGGAAAGACCCGCTGGAGCATCGGCAGGTCGAACGTGCTGCGGACATGCTCCTTGAACTGCCGGAACCGGCGGTCGTGCTTTCCGAGCGTGTTCCTGGTGAATGCCGGCGTCCCCTCGAAGGGCATCACCTGCCGGATGTTCACGCGGCGGACAGAGAGACCGGCCTCCAGGACACCGTCAAGGAACTGCTCGTTGAGATCGTAGGTCCTCTCCGTCTCGCCCGCAAGCCCGCAGACGAAATTGAGCCCGGGGAGGAGTTCGGGCACATGGTCCCGCCGCTTTCCTCCCTCCTCGTTCACGATCTGGATGGCGCGGAAGACCTCGTCTGCCTCCGCCTTCAGGTTATTTGCTGCAACCACGGCCGGATCGGCAGTCTCCATGCCGAACGCCGCGACATCGCCGGGGGTGTGGTGCCGGATGATCGCTCGCAGGGCTTCCCTTGCTTTCTCCTCATGCCGTGCAATGGTCGCCGGGCTGGTGTTGTCGATATGCAGGGTTTTAAGCTCCGGGGCTGCGGTGCGGATGGCGGAGAAGAGGGATTCAAGTTTCTCCGGTTCCGGCGCCGGGTACTCCCCCGCACCGGAACCGTAGGCAAGGATATCCGGTTGCCGGCCCACGCGGAAGTGCCGGGCCCCGCGGGCATGGAGCGCCGCGACTTCCGCTGCGATTCCCAGAACGGGGCGGTACCTCGGCATGCCGTAGAACGGCTCGGTGCAGAACGAACAGCCGCCGGCTGCCCCGTGGGAGCAGCCCCGTGCGGTCTCGAGCTCGCACATCACGAACGGGTAACCGGGGTGCTGGCAGATCACGCTGCTTCCCGCAATGCTCCACGGGTCGGTGCGGGCATAGTCCGGCACTCCCGCGGGTTCGTTCCCGGCAAGATAATGGTCAAGCGCCACGGCCGGTTCACCGGACAACAGGGCGTCAAACCCGCCAATCACCTGCCGGATGGCCGGCTGCCCGCCCTCCGATGCGTACCCGAATCCTATCGGGCCCCCGATCACCTTCTTCGGGCCATGGACCATGTGCCCGACCTGCCGGATCTCGGTGAGCGTTGCCGGTGTCCCGCCAAGATACTTCCCCGGTACGGTCACCCCGGCGATCATCACCAGCAGGTCTGATCTGTTCAGGTCGGCGGTTCTGAGCGGGTCTTTCCGGAGCTGGTCGATGGTGAGGTACCGGACGGTATAACGGTGCTCAAGAAGTGCCCCGGCAACCGTCCGGATATAGGGAGAGATGTACGGCGGCACCCCGAGGCACGCCGGCTCGTCCACGTACCCGTCAAGGATGAACGCCGTGCCGCTCATACGTTGTGCCCGATCAGGGCAAGGAGTTTCCGGGCCCACCGGAGTTTGCCGCGTTTCATTATGTCCACATCCTGGTCGTCGAGATCGAAACCAGCAAGAGTGATATGCGCAGCGCCCAGTTCATCTGCGGCAAAGACCGCCCGGTCGCCATCGGAAAAACCGCCGAAGTTGTAGACATGCGGGAGGGGGGCTGCCTGCGTGGTCCCGACAACCTTTCCCCTGAAGCGGGGCACCCAGTGTTTCAGGAGCGGCATGTTGTCCCCGTGGGCGTGGACGACTACGATGGTCCCTTCATCGTTAAGTCCGACAAACCGGTCGGTTGCCCCGTCAAGGTCCGTAAAGATGGCGTCGGGGCAGATGCCATGGGAATCAAGCACTTCGGCTGCGGCGTCGGCGGCAAAGACGATCCCGTTGATCTTCGAAAGCTCGTCCCTGAGGCACGGGGCGTTCCCGCAGACCGTCACCTCGTTCCCGTCCGTGAGCGACGCAAGGGAGAGAAGGTTGTCCCGGTCAAGGAGCGTGGCAAGGAGGCGGGCTGCTTCCTCGTCGGCTGCACGGTCGAACCCGAAATACTCAACAATCTCCTTATAGTGGGGTTCCCATTCAGCAAAGTTCATCGAAGATCCCTCCTGCCTCCGTCATGGTCCCGGAATTCAGGTGCCATTCTTCTTTCCTTCGTTCTCGAGCCCCACCAGGTCCCGGAACTTCTTCAGCACCGGCTCGATCACGATCTCGAGGAGCCGGGCCTTGTCTTCCACCTTCCCGAAATAGTGGAGCGGGAGTGTTGCAGCGGCCATGTTCGGGTGGCCGCCGGCATCGCCCATATCCCCGAACGCCTCTGACAGCGCGTTGCCGATATGGAGACGGATGTCGCGGTTGCGGGCCGAGATCACGATCGCATTGTCGGTGATACCGTACACGAGCGCCGTGTTCACCCCCTCGAGCGTGATCAGGAGGTCGGCTGCCTGCGGGAGGGCATCCCGGTTCATCACGTACCCGACGTTTGCGAAGAGGTACCCGCTCTGGATCTTCCGCTCGTGGATCGCCTTCCCGATAACGTCGAGCGTCTCCTGCGACATGGACGGGGACATGATCTTGTCGAGCAGGTCGGCGTCGGTCAGCGGCAGCAGGAACCCGGCATAGCCGAGGTCCTGCGGGGTGACGTTGCGCTTGAACTCCTTGGTGTCCGTGCGGATGCCGTAGAGGAGGGCGGTAGCGACCCTCTTGTCAACCGGCACGTCGAGCTCCTGCAGGTACTGGGTCATGATGCTTGCCGTTGCCCCGACGCCCGGGCGGATATCGACAAAATTGTTCTGGCCGGCACCATGCTTTCCCTCCCGGTGGTGGTCGATGATGATGTTGATCTTCGTCTGGGGAGGGACATCGTTATTCGCACCCGGCCCCTCGCAGTCTACCATCGCAAGATAGGTGCACCGGGAAAGGGTGTCGGCGGTCAGGTGCTCCATCTTGATATCGAGCAGGTTGACGAACGTGCGGTTCTCCTGGTGGCCGATGTTGCCCTCGTACAGGATCCGGACGGCGAGCGTCTTTGGATTTGCCTGTTTTGCGATCTCGGCCAGCGCCATGGCAGACGAGATCGCATCCGGGTCCGGGTTCTTGTGGGTGATGATCCCCAGCGTCCCTTCCCACCCGGCGAGAAGGGAGAAGAGCCGCTGCGAGATCCGGCTCGCGTGCTGTTTTTTCACCTGGAGAATTGCCTGCCGTGCAACCACTTCCTGCGGGTAGAGAACAAAATCAGCCCCGGCAGCGGTCAGCTTCTGGCCGTTCACCGGGTCGGTCGAGCGGGCAACGACCTGCACGCCGGGGTACCGTTTCCGGATGGCAGCGACAGCCGCAAGGTTCGCGTCCCCGTCGCCGGTCATGACAAACGCGATCTCGAACAGCGGAAGCCCTGCGAGCATGTCGGGCGAGGTGATATCGCGCTGGTACGCGTCGAACTTCTGGTCGCGGAGGTGGCGCACCCGGGTCTCGTCCCTGTCGGCCACGATCACGTGCTCGTGCTCTTTTGCCAGCTCGAGAATGATGTTGTAACCGTTCGTCCCGCACCCGAAAATGCAGTATTTTACCGGTCCCTGCTGCTCGAACGGGGCTTCCTGCGGCATGGTACAGAAGATGTATCATTCCACGGTATTAAGGGATTCCAACTGATTGCCGGGAAATGTCAGTCCTTTTTTGCAGACCTGCTCACGTCAATCGGCCATGTATCGTGCCGGAGAACCCGGGTGTAAAAGCGGGATTTTTTTAAAAATCCCTGCGGGGATACGGGAGGGGAAGCCACCCTTCGGAGTCCCGCTGGCCCTCAGCATTCCAAAACCTTTATTCGGCATCATCGACCACATTATTAGGCCTAACAAAGTGGGTCTGTAGCTTAGTTCGGCATAGCGGCGGACTCTTAATCCGCAGGTCAAGGGTTCAAATCCCTTCAGGCCCGTTTTTCTTACGGTTGCTCTCCTGAGAGGGCACCTGCCGCACCGTACCTTTTCGGAGTAAAACCTTATGGTGCCGCAATCGCGATCCATGCCGAAATCTCAAGGTTCCCCAGAGGTCCCCAAATCCAGATGCCCGTTTTGGCATGCAGGCATGGTCCCGCTGCTCCGGCATCCCCCGGTTACGATAGTCCTGTATCTGTACGCAATCGTTCCGGAGATTTCCCCGCCGGGTACTGCCGGGGCATCGCGGGGGGGGCAATCATCGCATGAAACGAGGATCTCTTACGGGTTGGTTTTTCCTTCATTTCCCGAAAGGATCCCGCAATCGCCTTCATCGCCTTACGGGAGGCGGGAAAACCGGGGAACGGGCGCTGTCCCTGAGATCCCCGTGACGGCAGGTGCGTCCGGAACAGGAACAGAAACCGCCAGTGCCTGCCGGGTGGCGGATTGCGGAATGCCCGGACCGATCGCTGGGTATTTTATCCCGCAGCAAGAAAGGATCCTGATGAGGTCATAACCATGAAGTTCAACGGAAGCAAGACCGAGAAAAACCTGCTCGCGGCATTTGCCGGCGAGTCCCAGGCACGGAACCGGTACAGTTTCTTTGCAAGCGTGGCACGGAAGGAAGGCTACGAACAGGTTGCCGCTGCCTTCGAAGAGACTGCGCAGAACGAGCGGGAGCACGCAAAGCTCTTCTTCAAGCATCTCAAGGGCGGCGAAGCGGAGATCACCGCATCCTACCCGGCCGGTATTATCGGCACTACGAAGGAGAACCTCGCGGCAGCAGCTGCGGGCGAGCAGATGGAGTGGGGCACCCTCTACCCGTCGTTTGCAGCTACTGCGAAGAAAGAGGGGTTCAAGGAGGTCGCACGCCTCTTCGAGAAGGTTGCCGAAGTGGAGTCCTGGCACGAGGCGCGGTATAAGAAACTGCATGAGAACCTGGTGAACAAGACCGTCTTCAAATCCGAGATGCCCGCTAAATGGCACTGCCGGAACTGTGGGTTTGTCCACGAGGGCAAGGTGGCTCCCGCAACGTGCCCGGCCTGCGATCACCCGCAGGCATTCTTCGAGATTCTGGCAGAGAATTACTAAAAACTTTTTTTGGTTTTTTTGCCGGATTTCCGGTTTCTTAAATCCCGTTCACCGGCAGGTCTCTCCCCGGGATGTATCCATCTGGTTATGGTATCCAGCCCGCGTTCACCCACCGCTCGTACTCCCCGGTACGGAATTCCCGGTTCCCGATAACGATATCCTTGAAAAACTCCCGGTTGCCGGCGATCTCCTCTTCCTGCTCCGGATCGGAGAAATTGTTCCGTACTGCATCCGCGAGTTTTTTCCCGAGCGCCCGCGCATCGTCCTGTACCCTGTCAACGCCCTCCGCTTCCCCTCCCGTGGCAACGGCAAGCCTGCCCACCGTGATTACCCCCAGGTAATTCTGGACATGGTTCAGGTATGCGACCACCTCTTGGCCGCCGGATGTGTGCGTGGTCGCGACCGAGCACCCGTATTTTCCGGCCAGTACCTGGTAGTGGATTGCGTCCGCGAGCCGGTCGAAGAATACCTTCATCTGGCCGGAGATATTGTCGATGTAGACCGGTGAGGCAAACACGATCCCGTCCGCCCCCTTCATGCGATCGACCAGAAACGGAACATCATCGTTGTTTATGCAGGTGCCATCCAGCAGACAGGCCTCGCAGGCCGTGCAGGGCGTGACGCGGAGGTCGCAGAGATCGATCATCTCCGTCTCCGTGCCGGTTTCAGCAGCTCCTTCGAGTACGAACTGTGCGAGTCTTCGCGTGGTGCTCCTTATTGTCCGGGGACTTCCGTTGATGGCAAGAATTTTCATGGTGCCGACAGCTCCTGCTCAGGAGATGGGGCGGCGGGGGATATGAGGATGAGGGGAAGAGCAGAGTATCCTTTCCGGGAATCCGAAAAACGGCCGGGCCGGGACACCATTCCACGGTTTTTTTACAACAATGCTCTGGAGAGATCCTTGTTTCATAAAATGATCGCACCTTGTGCGCCAACCCTGCCCCCCTTGGGGGCTCATGGCGCATTGCGCTGATCCGGCAGTTCCTGAACGGAAAAGTTCCCTGCGGTTTGCGTACAGGTAATGCGGCACCATCGCAGCCGGGGGATGCCGGAGCAGGGGGGCGGAGCCCGAATGAGCGTTACCATGAACCGCAGGATGAGTTCTCCCGCATAAAAATTTATTTTCTCCGGACACCTTCGAGCTTGTCGCCAATAAAGGCGCCCAGGAGGAAGATGAGGAAAAAGAGGAAAATCTCTCCGAAGATGCCTGCTACTGCCGGAACACCGGTGCCGGTACCTATCCCCCCGGGGACGAGGTAATTTGCGGCAAGCACAAAGATTACCCCCAGCAGGAGTCCGGCAAGCGCGCCATTCCTCAGAAGGGCAACATAATCTTCCTTCCCCCGGTGAATAAAACCAAAGACTATCCCCATGATCAGATTCAGGAGTATCAGCAGTTCGGGCACCATAACAATCTCTTGACTGGGGCAGTATTGCCTCCCTTCTGCAAAAAAGGTTCCTGAAATTACCGGAGGTTATCACCTCCGTCATGAGCCCCCGGCCGGATCCCGGTCTCCTTCCCGATTCCTGTCACGGCAGCGTGACAAACACCTGCTGCCAGGTTTTTTTCCCAAGAACCCGGGTCCGGTGCCCCTGCCCGGTACAGTCTTCGGCGAGCAGGACATCGCCCTTGCGGAATACACGTTTCTCGCCGCTCCCGACCTCAATCTCGGCTTCCCCGTCGATCATGATAACATATTCCCGGCATACAACCGTGTGCCACGAATATGCCCAGCGAGGCGGGATCTGTCTGAAGAAGACCGCCTTGGCCGGTTCCGGATACGTAAAGAGGCCGAAATCCTCCCGTGACTCAAAAGGCACTTCGATATCCTCAAAATACGACCGGTTATCAGGTCCGGTAGAGAGCCTCGTTACCTTCATACGTGTCTTTCCTGATGCGATCATGCACCTGAAAAGGGAAAAACCAATGCTTTTTTTTCAGGCCGGGTAGCGTTGCGCGGCCCCGGTGCAACCCGTGCCCGCTCCTGTCTGCCCGCCGGGGAATACCAGGTACCGGAGCGTATCGTATCGGGCGTTTCCTGTTCAGCGCCCCCGATATCATCCCGCCGGGGGTCAAGCCATTCCGGACACCGTACGGTGCGGGACTTCCCGAAAGAAAAATATTTTCCGGTTTTTATGTGATGGTTACATCATGTCATACCGCCCAACAGTACATGGTAATCCCGATCCCGGTTCCTGTAACCGGGACCGGCAAATCCGATCAAGAGGTAATACCATGGAAGCGATATCCTTTGAAGCCCCGCAGGCCTTTGTGCCTGATCCCATCCATATCCACATTCTCCAGGCAGTTTCCGACAAGCAGGGCTGCCACATCGGCCATGTGGTCCAGCAGCTGCTCCCCGTTCACGGAGAGAGCGGCGTCAGATCCAGTATCCGTGTCTTACTCTCCCAGCGGTTTCTCGACGGGGGAAAATCCTCAAGCGAGATCGTGCTCCGGCTGACCTCCAAAGGCCGGGTCCTGCTCCAGAAGGCAGACGCAAGTTAATCTGCCTAAAACCAGATCCTTTATCTTTTTTTAATGCCCGGTCAGTGCGAGCCATGCAAGTCCCAGCAGGATAAGCACGATAATTGCGATCATGATCTTCAGGTACGGCAGACCTTCCCCCGCATGCTTTTCCGGCCTGCGCCTTGTTTGCGGTCCAATCTTGCCGGTTGCCGTCACCCCGCCGCCCCGGCTGTAGTTCATGCCGACTGCCGGCCGGGGTTTTGCATTCCGGCTGCCGATGCGGTGCAGTCATGGCCGGGCGGCAGCCGGCAGTCCGGGCAGAACTTCCCGCCGCAGTGCGGGAGGTGTCGGGGTGGGTGCATCCGCTGCCGCAGGGGCCGGACCGTGTCATCGCATTCCCGAGGGTCTGCGGGGTAATGAATACTGTTCTGTAACCGGTCAGATCACCGGAAGTACAGGACCGGTAACCCTGCCCGTCAAACATCTTATGGCGTACCGCACCGGATACGTACTGCATGGGGCAGTACGTGAAAGGCGATGTCCTCCTTGCTCCGGTTGCGCTGGACGACCGGACCCTGCCCAAGGCCCGGCCGGCCGTGGTGATAGGGACGGAAGAGCCCGGCAGCGTCTCAGTCTGTCCGGTGAGCAGCAAACCGCCGTCGGATGCACCATGCATCCCGATCTCGCTGGATAATTTTTCTGAAGGGGGACTTGACCTTTTTGGCCAGAGCTATGTGATGACATCGCGGGTGCTCATTATCCGGAGCGGGGACGTGATCGGGAAGAAAGGCCGGCTTACGAAAGAATCGCTCGCGGAAATTGCAGGAAGTGTCCCCAAAGCCCCGCAACCCGGTCCGGCACCGGCAGAAAAATCCAAAAGAGCGCGGAGGGGCCGGTAGCGGGAGCGCATACACGGGTTTATCCGGGGTTTTCACTGCCCGGTAGAGAGCCGGCCCCGGCGCAACACCGGTGCATCAGCATCCTTATTATCCGGTGCGATGAGGTTGTTGGGATGGACATTGCACAGGCAATTGCCGGACTGGAAGAAAAGGTCGGCCGGATCTCCCCGGTCCAGAAATTCCTGCTCGGCACTGACGGTTCGGTCACCCAGATCCTTGAATCGATCACCGGGAAAAAAGTGGTTATCAGGACCCTTACCCAGAAGGTCATTCCTGCTGACCGGACTGTTGCGGACAACCTGAGCATTGCAAAAGGCGACCCGGTCAATTTCCGTATCGTGGAGATCCGGACGGAAAAGGGCGGGGAGGTGCTGATCTACGCCGTATCCCATACCCCGGTTAACCGTCTGTCGCCGGCGTTTAAGGACGACCTGATGAAGGCCGATATTCCCATCGGCAGGATCATCAAGCAGCACCACATTGAGGCACGGCGGGAGATCCTTTCTGCCTGCGTCAACCCGGCCACGGACGAGATGAGCCGGGTCTTTGCCATCTGCAAAAACGAGCCGGTCCTTGCCCGGCAGTACCAGATCATCCACGCGGGCAAACCGCTCATCTTCATCGAGGAGCAGTTCCCCTACAACCGCTTCCTCGACACGCGCCGGGTCATCATCCGGACCCCGTCCCGGGTCCATGTCACCTTAATCGACATGCACGGGGGTTCCGGCCGGGTGGACGGCGGGATCGGTATCACCCTTGACGAGCCCGGCATGCTGCTGGAGGCTGAGCTTGCACCCGTCCTTTCCGTCAGCGGAGGCCCCGCAGTCCTCCAGGAGCGGGTTCGCGGTATCGCAACGGACGTGCTGCAGAAACTCGGGGCGGGCGGGAGCGTTTCGATCACGGTCCGCGGTTCCTACCCGTCCCACGCGGGTCTCGGGAGCGGCTCCCAACTCGGGCTTGCCGTTGCCCGGGCAATAAGCGAACTCCACGGTCGCCATCTCCCGGTAAGGGAACTCGCAAAGCTCGTTGGCCGGGGCGGGACTTCCGGCATCGGCACGGCGGCCTTCGAGTACGGGGGATTCATCGTCGACGGGGGCCATCGCTTCGGCCCCGGTTGCGAGAAGACCGGTTTCCGCCCGTCCGCGGCATCGCGGGGGATAAATCCGCCGCCCATTATCGCACGCCACGACTTCCCGTCAGACTGGCGTATCCTCCTCGCCATCCCCGATCTCCCTGCCGGGGCAAGCGGGGATCGGGAAACGGATATTTTTAAAAATCACTGCCCGGTCCCGCTTTCGGAAGTCCGGGAACTCTCATACGAGGTGCTGATGAGAATGCTGCCGGGGATTGCCTCCCATGACCTCGATCTCTTCGGGTCATCCGTCAACGCGGTCCAGAAACTCGGGTTCAAGAAGGTTGAACTTTCCTGCCAGTCCCCGCTTGTCACCGATCTTCTGGATGTACTGCGGGATGCGGGTGCCGCCGGTGCCGGCCTCTCCTCGTTCGGCCCCGCGGTGTATGCGGTTGGCGATACCGGTATGACGGGGATCAAGCAGGCTGCAGAGAAGTTCATGCAGGAGTCGTGCGGGGGTACCACGCTCATCACCACGGCCCGGAACAGCGGTGCGGTAGTAAGGGTGGCGTGATCTCCTTTTTCCCAAAGGGGGTGCCCCGTTCCGGTACATGTTCCGGACGGCAAAACAGGGCGGGTACAAGAAACCTTTTGGTGACAGCGCCCGGGCAAAAAAAATCCGGAAGATTATTACAGGTATGACAGTACCAGCGGCTCTTCCCTGACCATGTAGGTCCTGCCGGCACTGGTGAGGTAGACCTGCACGACATCTGTACCCCGGGTGCCCTGAATAACGATCTCATCGCCGCGCCGTGGCTTCCGGCTGTTGTCGTTCATGTACTGCTGGACCACCTGCCCGTTGCTGAGGGTGACCTTTATCATGATATTCTGGACAAACACCTCCCCTTTCCCGCCGTTATAGAGCAGGTGGATCGAGGAGTCCGGCCGCTGCTTGGAGAGGACGAGATCCACGTACTGTTCTGCAGGCAGCGTCTCGACCGGCAGGAGCGTGGGGGTGTCCGTGACCATGGACGCCGGGGGGGTCGGGAGGGGCGTCTGGACGGGAGTCTCGGCGGGTTTGATCTCGGCATCCGTCGGGCTGGTGCAGCCGGCAAAGAGCGCACAGAGTAAAAGCCCGAAGAACGCGGGTATGACGAGGGATTTCTGCATACTGAGTGCTTTTATTTTTGTGTATTTCTTCTTTTGTGCCCGAAAATTCAGGGTGATTGTATAAATCCGGTTTATTTTGGTTTATTTCCCCCGGCAACGGTTCCGGGCATAAAAACAGGATAAAAACGCGGGATCGAACAGTTAAATTAAAAAGGACACCCGGATTAACTTTACATATCAGGAGTATAAGGGAATGTTCTGTCCTAAATGCGGAAAAGAGACTGATGCTTCCGGAAAATTCTGCCAGTGGTGCGGAGCCGATATTGGCTCGATCCCGGCAAGCCCCGGTATCACCCCCGAAGAGGGGGAAGGCCAGGATATCGGGGTTTATGCCGGCCTCGGCAGGAGATTTGTCGCGTTCGTGGTCGATATTATCATTATTTTCCTCTTTGACCTGGTCGCAATGGCCGTGCTCGGCCTGACCCGGGGTATGCAGAACTCGTACTATTATTTCGTCCAGCATGTGCCCTTCGAGCAGCTGACCACGGAAGGGACCATGGGCGCCCTGATCGGCTCCATCGTCGCTGCTTACGGTATGCTCCTCATCGTCATACCGTGGCTGTACTTTGCCGGTTTCGAATCCTCCCGCAGCCAGGCAACTCCCGGCAAACTGCTGATGCACATCGTGGTCACCGATATGGCCGGCAACAAGCCCACGTTTGCCCGCGTCACGCTCCGGCACTTTGCCAAGTTCGTCTCTACCCTCATCATCTTCATCGGCTTTTTACTGATCGGCCTCACCCAGAAACGCCAGGGCCTTCACGACAAGATCGCCGGCTGCCTTGTGCTCCTCCAGGACTAAAACAGTTCTCATACATTTTTTTCCCCTTTAAAATTTTGTCCGGGATCGGAGGTCCTCTTCTGACATTTATGCCAGACCCCGGGGAAAAGGATCACGGGTATTTGACCTTCATCCAGAGCAGGACGAGGATCAGGACAAACGTGATCACGTTGGCCGCAATAACCGGCATTGAACCGGTCCAGATCCCATAAAGGGTCCAGAGCAGGACCCCCAGGGCAAAGAGGATGAGCATTGCAGGCGAGAGATCCCGCGTTTCTTTGAGCTTCCATGCCCGGATAACCTGCGGGACAAAGGACAGGGTAGTAAGGGCCCCGGCACTATAACCAACGAGAACGATCGTATCCATGGGATCTCTTCCGGAACTATACATCCTTTAACGATTTTAAACCGGCAGGGGTTGTTGCCCCTGCTATCAGGCAGATCCTGCCTCCGCAGGTTCCGGTGAGAACTGATCGGCGGCAACGAGCCACTTCCGACCCTCCTTCACCAGGAATACCATGTCCCGGCCCCGCATGGTCTGCTTTACGGTACCCGTGGCAAACGTGATCGAGAAGAAGTACGTGACCACGGCACTTTTCCCACCGGTATGGAGCTGCACCCTGAAACCGGATTCCGTCCATTCGTGGATGACCGCCGCTTCGGCAAACCGCCGCCACCCGGCAACACAGGCATCCCGTCCTTCAAGCCGCCCGGGTGTTGCCGGCACGATGGCAACGGCATCGGGATGGATGTACTGCCGGAACTGTTCTTCATGCCACCCTGCAGTCCAGCACCGGTTCATCTCCCTGACAACGGTCTCGAGGTTACGTTTTTGCGAAGTATCGTCCATGATAATCTCCGCACGATAAGGGGAGACGACCGGGTAAAAAGGAACGGGACGCAGGGTGTGAAAGTGCCTGCATACCATGGGATCAGAATTTCACGCGGGGTGCTTCGCTCTCCCGCATGTTGTCTGCCATGGTCCAGAAATATGCTTCGCCGTGGGCTATGCGGAAGATGGCGATGTCCCCGCCGTCAGGTGCCGCCGCCAGCAGGTCTTTCACCCACGGCCGGTCGCACAAGAGCCGTTCCTCGAGGGCCTTGTCTTTCAGGAACTCGGCCTTCCCGGCAACCCGCAACATCGTCCCGGCTCCTTCGCCCTGCCTGAAGAAGCAGAGCTCCAGCTTCGGGTTCTTCTCCAGCTGCCGGCAGACATTCTTGGGTGTCCCGGTATGGTAGTAGAAACCGGTGTTGTCACAGAACCACATTGCGAACACCCTGACCCGCGGCTGGTCTCCTTCGGCCGTTGCGATGTACGTCAACGGGTTCTCGGTTGCAAACTTCACGCATGCAGAAAAATCCATGTGTCTGCCTCATGAATGCAGTGGGAGATAATGAAAGAAAATGGTTGCGGGAGCACGCAGCTGCCAACGGGTCGGGCGGGAGGGAGATGACGGGGATTCTTCGGGAGGTACGGATATCTGCATGACATTCCTATTTCCGGGCGGTTGCCTTGAAGAACGTATAACAGAAGACACCGTCAGGTCCGGTCGTGCGGAAGAGTGCGGCAATTCCCCGTTCCCACGCCTCCCGGCTCATCAGACCCTGTTTCTCCACATTTGCGCCGACGCCCTCGACCATGGCCGTAAACGTACGTTTCGTGAACCCTTCCACAAGCCCCGGCCGCGAAGAATCGGCATAGACCATCCGCGGGGAGACCCTGACGTCCTCAAAGCCTGCCGCGGCAACCAGCGGGAAGAGCTGCCGGCCGATGAGCGCGTTCCCGCCACCCCGGCGCTGGAGTTCCACGAGACAGTCAATTGCCCGGTGAGCATCCGGGTTGTCCGGGTGGAAATATGCAGAACCGTGGTCTCCTTCGATCACGGTGATGGTCCCCCCATCCTTCAGGAGCGGGCGGAGCTGTTCCAGTGCTCGCCGGGGATCCGAAAGATGCTCCAGCACGAAGCAGACGAAGATATGGTCAAAACTCCCCTGTTCAAACGGGAGGCTGAAGATATCTGCCTGCCGGAAGGTAACGTTGGTGATGCCTTCTTTCCTGGCCTTCTCTTCCGCCTTTTTCAGGGAATCCCCTGAGATATCGATCGAGGTAATCAGTGCTCCCGGGCTGTTCTGTGCAAGGATCACGGTCTGGGCACCGATGCCGCAGCCGGCTTCGAGCACCCGGGAACCCGCGGGAAAGTGCGTGTCATGGTGGAGGAGATCGGTCAGCGTCCGGGCCTGGTCGGCGAGCCGTTCCGATTCGCGTGCTGAATACCCGTGGACATAACCGTTCTCCGGGAGGGGGTTTTCTGGCATAGGCAAGCGATCAACTCCGGGACGGGGCCGGTATATCGGGACCAGCCATCTGTAGTTATTGTACAATTATGTTACTCAATGCACAAAAATGCACGCTGTCGGGAAAACACCGGGACACGGGAAGAGATCGTGCAGGACACTGCAGAACCGGAACAAGGAACCGGAAAAAAATGAAGGCCAGGGCCGGGATTCTAATCGTATTCCCGGAAGAGCGCAGGGTTCTGCCGCCGCATCCACCAATGCCGGGCGAGAAAAACACCGCCTGCCAGCACACCGATCGCTGCGATGACAGGAACCACAGTCACAGGTGACGACGGGGCAGGCGGTGTTGCGGGGGTTACCGGCGGGACTGTGGTCTGAACCGTGACCGGTGTCTGAGCGATACCAGCCTGCATCGGGCTGCTTACAGGTGTCACCTGTATTGTACCGGGGTTGACAGGAGTTGTGGCAACCGGCGATCCGGCGATCGCAAAAAGCGAGAACCCCGAATTCTGTGCCGAGAAGTATACAGTCCCGTCCTTGGCAGAGAGCACCGTGGTCGGCAGGGGGATCCAGCCGTTCGCGGTCTGGTGGAACAGAATGATATTTTCCGGTACGATCTGGTGCTGGTCGAGCCATGACTGCGGTACCGAGAAGAAGATCCCTGAACCGGTGATTGTACTAAACCGTGCGGGGACGAGGTTGAAATACTGATATACGGTCCCCGGGGGATAGGGACCTTCATCCGGCCGGGGCTTTACGGTTCCTGTCACAATAAGGCCGGCAATTCCCGTGCCGGTGATAATCACCTGGCTGACTGCAGAGGAACCACCAACGTTGACGGTATTTGTCACTGAGGGAAGCGCCGCCGGTTCAGGGTCATCCGAACTGCCACTGTCGTAAAAAAAAGAAGGCTCGGTAGGGGGGACGACTGTCGTGCCCGGTGCGGTGATCGTAAACCCGTCTGCCAGTTTCCCGGCCCGTCCGTCCGGGTTCGTTACGACGACATCCCAGGTACCGGCGGGCCGGCCGGTCAGATCGAACGTACAGGTTATATTAGTACTGTCTATCACGGTAACACCGGTTGCCACGATATCCGCGTACCCGGTATGGTTCAGTTTCACTGCCGGTGCGACAGTGGTATTGAAGTGCAAACCTGCAAGATTCGTGATACTGACAGAGGTGGTGTTGAAACCGGCTGCCGGCCTGATGCCGGTGACGACCGGACCCGGCACCGTAACAAGAGTAATCGTGTAGAATTGGGAAACCGTTTTGCCGGTATAGTCTGCTCCCCCGCTCCGGTAATTGGCTTTCATAGTATTGAGCGTAGACTCCACACCGACCACATAGGTACCGGCCGGGTAGAAGTAATAGTGATCGCGGTCGAGGAGGCCGGTTCCCCAGTACGCTATTATGGAGGAGTCGTGTATATCTCTACCCCAGAAATATGGCTGCATGCCAACCCGCTGGTTGAGCAGGGAGATGGCAGTCGTGTTATTCTGGTAGAGATAATTGTAGCGGGCAGCTTTCTCATTTTTCACGATAATAGTGATTGTCCCAGGTGTGCTGTCGGTGATATCCTGCCGGTACTGTGTATCAAATGCGGGATACATGTTGGTATCAATGCGGAACGTCAGTCGCGCTCCCTGCGGAACGGATTTACCTGTAACATCACCGGTATTGCCACCCAAAAATCCCCTGTCAAAATCCCAGATCTTGATGCCAAGTGCCGGATCTTCCACATCGAACACCAGGATGGGAGATCCCCCACTGTCCACAGCTGCCATCCCTGTCGAGGGATCGACCAGATACCAGCTGCCGGTATACCCGATAAAGTCTTCCGGAGATACCAGGAGGCTGGTTTCCCGCCCTGCCAGATTGATTGTCTTAACGGGCGGGGATTGGGGAATTCCATATGCCCACCAGCCGACAACCGTGCCCTCCGGTGAAGGCGGAGGAACGGCAAGCGCGTCTGCCGACGCAACCGCATCTGATACATCCAGCCCCTGCTCACCGAAAAAGACCGTCCCCCCCCGGCTGATCCGTTTCAGGTCATTGTTCACCGGTGCCGGAACATCCGGGTTGATACGGGGATGATAGATCACCTGGTCAGCCTCATCTGTAGCTGCGGGAACCGGAAGAATCTCCGGTACAACATTTACAAGGACTTCATCAGAATGGGCATCGTTCTCTGCCCGGATGGTATAGGTCCCGGGTTTTGTATCGGGAGATGTCCTGAATTCCACGACTGCAAGAGTGGAAGAAGAGGTCACGACTTTTGCATAATATTCGTTCCGGGTTACATTGACGGTCGATGGCGGGACATCGTCAAGCACGGTCTTCCCCCCGGCACCGAGAACCGGATGGGCACCGATCGCGTAAGGTCCCTCGGCCGGATCCTGGTACACGGGTGCGGAAACCAGG
>Ga0209099_1001307_pt1 | contig 25401 bp, 20 predicted proteins | sample AD_JPNHW2_MetaG_FD_184430 | JGI IMG/M metagenome (GOLD analysis project Ga0209099, IMG submission 184430) | Active sludge microbial communities of municipal wastewater-treating anaerobic digesters from Japan - AD_JPNHW2_MetaG (SPAdes) (version 2) | ecosystem: Engineered > Bioreactor > Anaerobic... | reverse complement strand
GCGGCCATTTCCTGGCTCAGTTTGGCGTCGTAAAGCATTACGGCGCAAATGGCGCTCTGCGTGGGCTTAATGTCGAAGCCGGCGGCAAGCATTTTTTCTGCAAAATAGGCTGTGTTTTCGTGCAGTTTGTCCTGTAGTTCGTTGGTTTCGCTCATCATTTCCACCATCTTGATGCCAGCCGAAGCTACCAGCGGAGGAATCGAGTTGCTGAACAGGTAAGGGCGTGAGCGCTGGCGCAACATGTCGATCACTTCCTTTTTGCCGGTGGTGAATCCGCCGATGGCGCCGCCGAAAGCTTTGCCCAGGGTTCCGGTGATAATCTCGATCTTCCCTTTAAGGTTATAAAGTTCAGTAACGCCGCGGCCTGTTTTGCCAACAACACCAGCGCTATGGCTTTCGTCAACCATGATCATGGCATCGTATTTATTGGCAAGTTCATGAATCTTGTCGAGTGGGGCAACGTTGCCGTCCATGCTGAAAACGCCATCGGTAACTATGAGTCGGAAACGCTGTGCCTGGGCAGCCTGGAGCTGTTTTTCAAGGTCCTCCATATCTGCATTGGCGTAGCGGTAACGCACGGCTTTGCAGAGGCGTACGCCGTCGATAATGGAAGCATGGTTGAGAGAGTCACTGATGATAGCATCTTCTTCGCTGAGCAGTGGTTCAAACACTCCGCCGTTAGCATCAAAACAGGCAGCGTAGAGGATTGTATCTTCTGTACCGAAAAAATCGGCAATCTTCATTTCCAGTTCTTTGTGCAGGTCGGAAGTACCGCAGATAAACCTTACGGAAGACATGCCGTAACCATGACTGTCGAGGGCTTTCTTGGCAGCGGCAATGAGCTTGGGATTATTGCTGAGTCCCAGGTAGTTATTGGCACAGAAGTTTAGTACTTCGGCACCGGTATTGATTTTAATTTCGGCACCCTGTGGCGAAACGATGATACGTTCACGTTTAAACAGCCCGGCTTCTTCGATCCCGGTAAGTTCTTTCTGGAGGAAAGATTGAAATTTTTCGTACATAATTAATTGTATTTAAAGACGTTAAGTAGTGGAATTGTTTTCTGTATAACAACAGGCAAAGATATAAATTAGTATTATCACGAATGTTTTTTACTGATTATTTGAAGCATGTTTTTTCCGAAAAACTCTGAAAAATCCTGGCGGTTAATCGGTCGGCATTTCCAGGTTCACAATACATGAAAATACTCAGTGAACTACTTAAAGTCGTGTGTAAATTTCATTACTTTTGCCCCGCCATTGTTAATTGAATAACAAAAATAATCCAACTAATTCATGAAAAATATTCTCGTAATCGGGGCAGTCGGACAGATCGGATCGGAACTGACCCTTGAACTCCGCAAACGTTATGGCAACAGCAATGTGGTTGCCGGTTACCGTTCAACGAAACCCACCGGCGAGCTGCTTGAATCGGGGCCTGCCGAAGTGGCCGATGCTACCAACGCCCAGCAGGTTGCTGACGTGGTGAAGAAATATAAGATCGATGCCATTTACAACCTAGCCGCTATTCTCTCGGCTGTGGGCGAAGCCAAACCACTCATGGCATGGCAGGTAGGTATCGGCGGACTGATGAACTGCCTTGAAATTGCCCGTGAATTTGGTTGTGCCGTTTCTACGCCCAGTTCAATCGGCGCCTTCGGCGGCGGCACTCCGCTCGATAATACACCACAGGATACCATTCAGCGGCCACAGACCATGTACGGCATCACCAAAGTGACAGGCGAACTGCTCAGCGATTATTATTTCAAGAAATTTGGTGTCGATACCCGCTCGGTACGCTATCCCGGCATCATCAGCAACGTAACGCTGCCCGGCGGCGGCACCACCGATTACGCCGTTGAGATATATTACGAAGCCGTGAAAAACGGTAAATATACCTGCCCGCTCGGAGCCGGCACCTTCCTCGACATGATGTATATGCCCGACGCTATCGATGCCGCTATCGACCTCATGGAAGCCGATCCTGCCAAACTGAAACACCGCAATGCCTTCAACGTTTCAGCCATGAGTTTCGACCCTGAAATCATCGCTGCCGAAATCAAGAAGCACATCCCCGGATTCACGATGGATTACCAGGTTGAGCCCATCAAGCAGGCAATTGCCAACTCATGGCCTAACAACATGGACGACAGTTGCGCACGCGCAGAATGGGGCTGGAGCCCAAAATGGAACCTTGAAAAAATGACTGTGGACATGCTCAAAGCCATCCGCGAAAAGAAAGCCCATGGGCTGATTTAACTTGTTTGAAACCGAAAAGGGAGGCATCTGTCATCTGGCGGATGCCTTTTTTATTTTTAGACAAAACAGACTACTGTATCTCCTTCGTGATCACTTTGTGTGTTTTACGTTTCCGCGTGGTATGGTGGTGAAACTCATCGGAAAGGACACTTATACTCCCGTCCACTTCGAGTATTGCGAGGTCAACCTGTTTCAGCGATGAAACACCATGCTCGCGGATGGCTTCCATGAGTTCTTCCTCCGTGAACCGGGCCTTCTTCATGTTTGCCTCATTCATCTTGCCTTTATAAACAAGCATGATATCCTGCCCCTGCACCACATGGCGAAATGCCGGAAAATAATAGGCAAGCAGTTTCAGCAGGTAATTTACCAGGAACAAGGTTGCCGCTGCCAATAGCCCTCCTGCCAGCGTGGTATTACTGCCAACCATCGCATTCTGCACGGCATTGCTGATGAGCAGGATAAATACGAGGTCGAATACCGATAGCTGAGATAACTCCTTTTTACCGAAAATCCTGATAGCCAGGATGATGAAAAGGTATATCACCACCGAACTGGCAATAATTCCAAGGTACTCATTCTTGAAAATTTCCATATATGCAGTTTTTCAGAAAGTCATAATACATGTCGCTACAACAGGCACCTGCAGGGCTCAAATGGTTAGGACGAAGGTAAGGGTATAATGTTCATGTTTGCTTTTTTCGCAATTTTGCATCCTGAAAATCACCTGTTCATGACCATTGCAGCCCTCGTTTCGGGAGGAGTCGACAGTTCGGTAATGCTTCATCTGCTGAAAGAGCAGGGATATGATCCGACCATTTTTTACATCCGCATCGGGATGAAGGAGGATGATCATTTCCTTGACTGCTCGTCAGAAGAAGACATTGAGCTTACTACCTGGCTTGCACGGCATTACGGATTGAAAATGGAGATTGTTCCACTTCACAAAGAATACTGGGACAATGTGATGGCCTATGCGCTGGATGCTGTGAAAAAGGGCCTTACACCAAACCCCGATGTGATGTGTAACCGGCTGATAAAGTTCGGGGAGTTTGAAAACCATTGGGGAAAAGACTTCGACAAGATTGCCACCGGCCATTATGCAACCACGGTTGAGTCGGGAGGCTTTACCTGGCTTGGAACCGCTAAAGATCCTGTGAAAGACCAGACCGATTTCCTGGCGCAGATCACCTATTCACAACTCAGCAAGCTGATGTTTCCCGTGGGAAATATGATGAAAAGCGAAGTTCGTGCCATTGCCCAAAGTCAGCACATGCCCAGCGCTCACCGCCGCGACAGCCAGGGAATATGCTTTCTCGGCAAAGTGAATTACGTGGATTTTCTCAGGAAATACATCGGTGAGAAGGAAGGCAGGATAGTTGAACTTGAAACCGGCAAATTTCTTGGCAAACACAAAGGCTACTGGTTCCACACCATTGGCCAGCGTAAAGGACTCGGGCTCAGCCAGGGGCCATGGTTCGTGGTAAAGAAGGACACTGCAGAGAATATACTCTATGTTTCGAACGGCTACGACCCCATGACACAGTACGGCACCGAAATCCGGCTCGCCGATTTCCATTTCATCACAAAAAGCCCATGGGAAAATATGGAAACACCACGGCCGGTGAGTTTTAAAATCCGCCATACACCAGATTTTACCATTGGCACCATCATGAAATCAGGAGATCACCTGCTGATCAGTTCCTCAGTTCCCGTTTCGGGAATAGCCGGTGGACAGTTCGGGGTTGTGTACGACAGAAACCATACTATCTGCCTGGGAAGCGGCGTGATAGACTAATCAAGTAATCTTTCAAAATATTCTGAAACATCAATGAAAAGAGCTTTAACAGTCCCGGTTGTATTCCTCTTGCTATTGCTTGCTGCCTGCCAGCCTGACAAAAAATATATGCTGGACCATCCTTTCGAAAATAATACCTGGGACAGGTTCAATAAGCTGCAGTTTGAAATGCCCGGTGACATTAAGCCGGGAAACTATGACATCATTTTCACTGTAAGATTACAGGAGAGTTTCGAATACGACCGGTTTCCCATTTTTGTCACGCTCAATACATCTTCGGGCGAAGAACGGATGAACGAGGTTGAACTGAAAGTAAAAGACAACAACAGATTTTATGGCACTACAGAGAACGGACTGCATGTGATTTCTCAGAAACTTTGGGAAGGATTGCACATTGCCGATACCGGGGTAAACATCATTGCCGTTGAAAACCTGGTTCCAAAGGTTCAGACCTTTGGGGTAAACAACGTTTCGGTTGAAATGAAAAAAACCGGGAAATAATCGCCGGATATTCTGCTAAGCCAACAGGCGCAATGCCTCTTCCCTGTCGAGTATCAATTGCTGCTGAAGCTGTTCCAGCCCGCCGAATCTACGTTCGTCGCGTATTCGCTCTACAAAAGACAACCTGATATTTTCAAAATAAATATCGTAATCGAAGTCGAAGATATTCACTTCAATCGTTTCGTGGTCGGCATTAAGGGTGGGCCTCATCCCGATATTACTCATGCCTTTGAAGATTTTACCGTTCCATTCCACCAGCGAGGCGTAAACTCCCTGCGAAGGAACAATTTTATAAGGCGCTGACGGATTGATATTTGCCGTCGGGAAATTAATCAGCCTGCCGATTTGGTTGCCCCGGTACACAGGTCCGCTGAACGAATATGGATAGCCGAGCATACAGTTCGCCAGCCTTACATTACCAGCCATGATCGCTTTGCGGATCGATGTTGAACTTACATCGGTCCCGCAATGGCTCACCGCTTTCACCTGTTCCACCTCAACGCCATTATTCATACCCATTTCAAGCAGCATGGCATAATCGCCTTCCCGGTTGCGGCCAAACATGTGGTCGTGGCCGGTAATTATTTTCCCGACTTTCAGCGTATCGAACAAAACGGATTGAATGAATTGCTTTGGGTCGGTTGCGGCAAAATGCTTGTCGAAAGATATCACCACCACATCGTCAACGCCTGCCATTTCAAACCGCCGAAGCTTTTCGTCAAGCGTCTGAAGCAGCTTTACTGACTGGCTCAAATCAAGTACCAGCCGGGGATGCGGCTCAAAAGTAATGACGACAGAAGTAGTATTTAGCTCCCTGGCTGATGAAACAAGGTGCCGGATGATCTCCATATGTCCGCGGTGAACACCGTCGAAAACACCCATCGTTGCCACCGGCCTGCTGTCTGACTGATATCCCTGTATAGAATTGAAGATTCGCACGAGAGTGTATTAACGATATATGCCAGGGCTACCGAAAACCTGAAACAGAAACTATTTGAGTATTAAACAAGTTCGTTTTCAGCCAGGTAGGCTGCAATCTGAACCGCGTTGGTAGCAGCACCTTTGCGCAGGTTATCCGATACTATCCAAAGATTCAGTGAATTAGGCTGCGATTCGTCGCGGCGTATGCGCCCTACAAACACTTCATCACGCCCTTCGGCATACTTTGGCATCGGGTAAATCGACTTTTCAGGATCATCCTGAACTACCACACCTTTGGTTCTTGATAAAATCTTGAGAACTTCCTGCAGATCGTATTCATTGTCAAATTCAACATTCACTGACTCTGAATGTCCGCCGGTCACCGGCACACGAACGACAGTGGCCGTCACATTGATGGAATTGTCGCCGATGATTTTACGCGTTTCATGCAGCAGTTTCATCTCTTCGGAAGTGTAACCATTGCTTTCGAAAACGCCTCCATGCGGGAACAGGTTGAGGTCGATGGGATGCGGGTAAACACGCTCGCCATTGATGCCAGCCCGTTCGTTGTTCAGTTGCATCACGGCTTTTTGGCCTGTTCCGGTAACCGACTGGTAGGTTGATACCACCACCCGCTTTATTTTAAACGCTTTGTGAAGTGGTGCCAGCACCATAACCATTTGGATGGTTGAGCAGTTGGGGTTAGCAATTATTTTATGCGAACTGGTAAGAAGCCCTGCATTTATTTCGGGAACAACCAGCGGCACATTATCATGCATACGCCATGCCGAACTATTATCGATCACTGTGGTTCCGGCTGCGGCAAACAGAGGTGCAAACTCGCGGGAAACAGAGGCTCCGGCTGAAAAAATTGCAATTTCAGGCTTGCGCTCTATGGCTTCGGCGATGCTGATAACCGGATACGGCATGTTGTTGAAATGAAGTTCCCGCCCAAGCGAACGTTCGGATGCAACAGGGATAAACTCAGAAATTTTATCAAAGCGTAAGTATCGCGCCTCTTCCAGCACTTTCATCATTACACTTCCAACCAGGCCTGTGGCTCCAACAACAGCAATATTCATTTTTTTGAAAATTTTTAAATCGGAGTGCAAAAATACTATATTTACCCTCGGGCACGTAACACAGATCATTCTATATGAAAAAACTCTTTTTAGTATTCCTGTTAATATTAAGCATCAGTATGAATGCACAGGTCACTGACGATTTTTCGGATGGCGATTTTACTTCAAACCCTGCGTGGACAGGCGATGTTACTTACTTCAAGGTGAACACATCCTATGAACTGCAACTGAACTCAAGCGGCGACAATACTTCAGCCCTTGCAACAGCCTGCACTATGGCCGATTCAATGGAGTGGAACATCAAAGTGAAGCTTTCGTTCAGTCCTTCCGACAACAACAATGCCCGTATCTACCTGATTTCGAACCAACCGGACCTCAAATCGAACCTGAACGGTTACTATCTGAAACTTGGGGAAACAGGTTCAAACGATGCCATCGAACTCATCAAGCAGGCAGGGAATGTGCACACCTCATTGTGCCGCGGAACTTCGGGCTTGCTGGCCAATGCTTTTACTGTAAGGATCAGGGTGATACGCGATCATTCAGGCAACTGGAGCATTTATGCCGACCCGGCCGGCGGAACCGCCTACCAGCCGGAAGCTACCGCTACTGACAATACGTTTGCTACATCATCCTGGTTTGGAGTCTATTGCAAATACACCAGCAGCAACAGCACAAAGTTTTATTTCGATGATGTGTATACTGGTGACGTGATCGTCGATAAAACTCCGCCATCGCTGCTCACAGTCAAAGTATTGTCGTCAAATACAATTGACCTTAAGTTTTCCGAAAGCCTCAACCAGGCCAGCGCTGAGAATCTTGCTAATTATAACATCGACCAGGGGATGGGCAATACTTCGGTGGCAGTGCGCGATGCACAGGACTTTTCACTTGTTCATCTGCTCCTGGCCTCTGATCTTAACTCAGATGTCGTTTACAACTTATCTGTAACGGGGATCAAAGACCTGGCCGGTAATGTAATGCCGGAAACACAATTGCAAGTTGGCTGGCACCGGGTCAAACAATTTGATGTGCTTATCAACGAAATAATGGCCGATCCAAACCCGATGGTGGGACTTCCCGACGAAGAATATATTGAGCTCTATAACCGCAGCGCTTTTCCGGTTGATCTTGAAAACTGGACACTGAAAGCCGGCAGCAGCCTGAAGACCTTTCCTGCATTCAATCTTCCTGCCGGTGGTTACCTCATCTTAGGTTCAGAAGATGCACAGAGTGCATTGTCAGTATATGGGCTGTTTTTCGGGTTTTCAAGTTTTTCACTCGTTAACACAGGGACAACCCTCACCCTTTCAGACCCTGAAGGATATGTCATTCACTCAGTTTCTTATACTGAAGACTGGTACAGCAGCGATTACAAAATGGAAGGAGGCTGGTCGCTTGAGCAGATTGATCCGATGAATCCGTGCGGTGACAGATTGAACTGGACAGCTTCGAATGATGCATCGGGTGGAACACCGGGCAGAATCAACAATGCCAATGCACCGAATCCCGATCATATATTGCCGGCAATCCAAAGGGTTGGTGTTGACAGCCCCACGCTGATCCCTGTCTGGTTCACCGAATCCATGGACAGCACAACCATTTCCGACCCGGCTAATTACAGTATTGACAACGGCATCGGCAGCCCATCAGCATTGCTGCTTTCGGGCCCAGGTTACAGGAAAGTCACTATGATCCTGGCAAATCCGATTGTGCAGGGAACCGTTTATACCCTCGCCATCACCGGATCATTTGCTGATTGCGCAGGTAATATTATCTCTTCCTCCACCTCAGCACGGTTTGCAATTCCATCAGTTCCCCGCTCAAATGACCTGGTTATCAACGAAGTATTATTCAACCCTGCACCGGGATGTGCTGATTTTGTGGAGATTTTCAACCGGACGGGTGATGTATTTGACATGCAGCAACTTATACTTGCCCAAAACGATACCGCGACGCTGCAATTGACCGATGAATCTAGTCTGAGCAGTGAGTCAAGGCTTATCCTGCCTGGCGATTACCTTGTAATAACAACCGACACAGCGGCTGTAAAAGCGTTTTATAGCACTACCAATCCGGCAGGTTTTGTCCAGGTGAGTGATATGCCTTCCATGAGCGATACCGAAGGTTCAATAGCACTGGCACTTAAGACCGGCGAAATTATAGACAATTTTGCCTATAACGCTGCTATGCATTATCCCTTGCTTACGAATACCGAAGGCGTTTCGCTTGAACGCATTAATCCCAACCTCCCTACTAACCAGGTTTCAAACTGGCATTCAGCTTCGCAAACAGCAGGTTTTGCAACACCAGCTTATCAAAATTCGCAGTTTGGTGTCGTTGAAAACCCTGACAATGAAATATTGCTTTCACCGGATGTATTCTCACCTGACAGCGACGGAAAGGATGATTACCTGACGATTGCCTATTCATTTGACGAGCCGGGATATAACGCCCGTGTGACTATTTTTGATGCCACCGGGAGACAGGTGCGTAAACTTGTCAACAACGAATTATGCGGAATATCGGGAGCTTTTACCTGGGATGGCATCACTGATGACAATATCAAAGCCGGGGTCGGCAGGTACATTGTTTACATCGAAATTTTCGATCTGAAAGGCAATGTGAAGCATTTTAAAAAGACGACCGTGCTGGCCGGGAAACTCTGATTTTGATTATTTATGGGCGCAGGCAATTGATGCTATGCTCACCCGCACACCCGGCAGGGCAAGCAAAGTATTGGCGCAAGACTCTATTGTGGCGCCTGTGGTAACTACATCGTCAACCAGTAAGATGTGACGTCCTTCGAGGTTCGCTGGGTCAGACACTGCAAATATCTCTTTCACATTTTCCCATCGTGCGAACCGCGACTTCTTCGTCTGCGTTTCGGTGGCAACCGTACGGACAAACGACTTCGCATCCATCCTTATTCCCATTGCTTCAGCCAGGCCGATAGCAAACTGTTCACTTTGATTATAGCCGCGTTTCCGCTGCTTTCGCGGATGCAGCGGCACCGGGACTACAGCGCTGATTTCGTGAAACGAGGGCTGATCCTTTAACTCGTTCCCCAGCAATTTCCCCAGATAAATGCCAATTTCTTTCTTACCCCTATACTTGAGCTGATGAATAAGGTGCTGTACTTTGCCGCCCTTGCTGAAATAATAAAGCGCTGTGGCTTGCTCAATCTTTACTCTTCCCCAGAATACCTGATCAAGCGGATTGCCCGGATGCAGGTGGTAATTTGTTTTAGGAAGATCATGAAGGCAATGGGTACACAAAATCCTTTCGTGCTTAAACAGCGAATTGCCGCAGGCATAGCAAGTGTTTGGATAGAAGAAAGAGATGAAATCTTCGAGAAGAGATAATATTTTCATAATGCGCAATAACTGAAGAAACGATCAACTCCAGACTCCGGCAATTTTTGTCATGCAAAACTTACAGGCTCCGTTCACTAAATTATTGGCCAAAACTACAAATCCTTTCCGTTGGATCACTGTTTTTTTGCACTTCGGGCAAATGGTATTCTCCAGATCTGTTCCAGGAACATTCCCTACGTAAACATATTTCATCCCTTCCGAAAGGGCAATATTGCGCGCTTTTTGCAAAACCGACACCGGCGTGGAAGGCAGCTGGGTGAGTTTATACATGGGTGTGAAACGGCTGAAGTGTAGCGGACAGTCATCCAGGTTGTTCTTCACCATCCAGTTGCACATGTTCTTAATCATAGTCAGGTCATCGGTCCATGCAGGGATAACGAGGTTCGTGATCTCGAGCCAAACGCCTTCATCTTTGAGCACCTGCAAGGTTCTGAGCACTGGGGCAAGTTTCCCCGAATTCAGTTTTAGGTACGAAGCTTCGGTAAATCCTTTAAGGTCGATGTTGGCAGCATCAAGGTATTTGCTCAGCATCCTGATCGGTTTCTCATTTATGTAACCGTTTGATTTATAAATGTTCCTGATCCCTTTGCTGCGGGCAATCACGGCTGTATCATACACATATTCATAAAATGTCGTAGGCTCCGAATAGGTATAGGCTATGCTTTCGCAGTTGTTTTTAATGCACTCATCCACCACCCTGGCGGGCATCAGGTCATAATTGGTTGTCTCTTTGGGACTTTTCTGAGAAATTTCCCAGTTCTGGCAGTTGAGGCAAGCCAGGTTACAACCAGCCGTTGCAATTGAAAACGCGCGGGTTGATGGAAGGAAATGAAAAAAAGGTTTTTTCTCGATAGGATCGATATGAACGGCGCAAGGGTTGCCATAGGCAATGCTGTAAAGTTTGTCGCCAATATTGATGCGGTTATGGCATTTGCTGGTTTCCTTGCGTTTGAGGGTGCATGCGTTTGGACAATTGGTGCATTCCACGCCTCTTTCTGTAACCTTGTAATGATACGCTTCACGGCTCCACTTCCAGAGGGCTCCAGCTGGAGTTGTTGCTTCAAAAATACTATTCGCTGAGAGAAAAGAGCGGTTCATGCCACAGGCAATACAGCCTGCAGTTACCAGTCCCGATCTTATGAATGCTCTTTTGTCCATGTGAAGCTTGTATTAATTACAAAGTTAAAATTATGAACAGGTCAGCAAGTGACTATTTATGCAAATGACCTTCTCTTTATAATCATAACAGATGCTGAAAGCAGGCAAAGGAATACTGTTGCTGCCAAAGTTCTGAACAAGCCAAGTTCAGGGATCAGGAAGATGCTTACCATAAGCGCTCCCAGGGCTGAACCCAGCAAATCGAAACCGTAGAGAGAACCTGCAACTGACCGGACATTACCCCGTTTAACCGCCGATGAAACCTGGAAAATGAGCCCTGTAAGTATGGCTATTACCAGTAATATAAGCCCGAAACCAAAGTGAATGATCACGACTGCCCCCTGGACTTTATGAAAGCCAAAGATTACCCCCAGAACTGCCAGTGCGCCTATTGCCATGAGTGCCTGCAACCTTACAAGCATCATGTACGAAGGATTTAAGAAATAGTGGCGGCCCAACACCGCACCAATTGCCAGCCCCAGCATAAACAACGTAATATACATACCCGCAGCAATAAAAATGTAGCCATAGAGTACCTGGAAGGCCAGCAGAACGGCTATTTCAGAGGCAGATGCCGCAAAACCTGCCGAAAACATTCCAATACTGATGCCATCGCTCCTGAAAAGCACAACCAATAATAGTATCAACAGCATTGCTGGTATTAAACGCAGGCTGACACCGAAATAGTCAAGCCAGTAATCCAGTTGACCTTTAAATGCAACTGGTTCAAAGTCATGATTGACGGGAGCGCCTGCATCCAGGGCTTTCATCACCAACCGGCTACGCTCACTCACCGAGTGGTCGTCAAGGTAATAACTGTTGACATATTCCGTCTCTATTCCCCTCACTTCCTGCAGCGCAGCAACATTAAGCCTGATTGGGCTGTCAGACGCGAGGAAATAATTCCTGTCACCGGGAATGACCGTCACATTTTTGAAAGCCTGCTTCAGTGTCGCATACATCACCGACTGAACATTGCCGGAGCTGAAGCCCATGTAATCGGCTGTGGCCATGAGGCTGAGTGAAACCACTCCATCACCTGCCAATATTGGTTTCAACAATTCCAGGAACTCCAGCGAATAAAAACGGTTGATCTGCAGTGTGTATGGATCAGGCATATCAAGCAGGATGACATCGTACTTAACAATTTTACATGCACTATGCTGGCAGTATTTAGCTTTATCACTGATTTCCCGCAGGTGAATAACCGGATCACCGGCATAGGTGGTCAGCCGTTTGTCATTAGGCAGTCCCAGTGTGTTTTTGGTCTCGCGCAGCAACCAGGGATTCATTTCAAGGCATTCAAGCCTTTTGACCCGGTATTTCAATATCTCGCTGATAACACCCGGGAAACAGCCGCCGATGAGCAGGACATTTTCAGGATTCTCATGCTGAAGCATGGCATAATGGACTGTTTCCTCATTCGAAATGATGTTGTTACTAGTGTAAATGAGCGTGTTGTTCTCGTAAAGATCCTTTTGCCCTTCACTTTCAGTAAAGACGATGTCGCCGAAAGGTGTGTTTGTGTATTTCAGGATTTCCTGTCCCGGTAACAGCAGTCTCCTGGTGATGATGTCAGGGTTCAGAAACAAAATAAGGCCGGCAAAAGCGAGTCCGGTCACCAGAATCCTCATCCACAGACTTTTTCTCCTTATCCTGTTAGCCAATAGCGCTAACAGGATGGCATTCAGGGCAATAATGACTGTGAAAGCAGCGAAAGGCCTGAGAAAAAACACAAGTACAAAGTTGAACAAAGCGCCTCCCGCCACGCTCCCGATGCTCTCCCATACATATACCTTACCGATGGAGTTTTCGGATGATCGTGATGATAAAATAGCCGTCAGTTTTGTGAAAAGCAGGCCGGAGGCCATGCAAAACGGCGCCAGGAGAAGCAATGACGTAAAATACACTCTGAACACCCCTGCCATGCTGCCCATTGTGAACATAATGTTATGCAAGACATCCATGGCGAACAGTGTAACAGGTGCAGCCACTGCAAGTGCCATGATTGCTGCTATGGAGCCTGCCTCCCGCATCTTCAGCCTTCCGGTGAACCGCCCGAGCCAGGCACCGGCACCAGTCAGCAGCATCCAGTTGGCCAGCACAATGCCAATAACCAGCTCGTTGCCATTGAAAACAGAAAGGAATTCTCGCAGCAAAATTATTTGTGACGACATGGACGTCAGTCCCAGACAGAATGGCAACAGCAAAATCAGTCGCCCTGAACCTGAAACATCACGGTGATCATCACTGGTGCTGATCTCTATCTTCTGTACCTCATCAACTGACTTTATTGGTCGGTTTGGTTTGAGAATGTTCAGGTAATAAGTCAGGTGCCATGAAAGGTGAAGTATGGCGATTATAAGCAATGCGATGCCAAAGTCAACATGTAATTTCAGGTAAGATGCGGCTACGGGTAGGTCGAATTTGTAGTTGACCTGGAGAGCAAGCAGAAAACCCAGGCCGGCTGCACCCAGGAATGCGGCAAGTAAAAGTAGATTCCAAAATTTCCGGTGAGCATCCTTTGTGATCACGCCTGACCTCATGGCCAGCCATGTTGCAAAATATACAACAAGGCTGAGAACGGGTATGGTGAGAACGGCGTAGGGGTGGTCCATCAGAGATGCGAAAACAGAATTCTTAAATCAATGAATAATAGGTCGACTCTATTCCGAAAAAACGTAAGCCTGGTAAGTATATATCTCCGTATCCTTGTCTTTCCAGCCATCCCATCCGATACCGGCCTTATCACGTGCACAATGTCCCAGAAAATCCTCCAGTCCCCAGCCTGTTTCGGTTGCTACCTGCGGCAGAAATGTGCCCCCACGGCTCCCTTTCCGGATATAAATCCCATCGCGGCCAAGTTTTATCTGATTCACTGACGAAACTTTCTTCATCGGGGTGAGTACCGATATTTCGATCTCTATATCCTTCATTTCTTCTGGCTGCACCTGCGAAAACCGGTAATCCTGTGTCGACGATGCCACAGCCATCTGCTGGACAATGCTGTATAACGGTTGGTCAGCATCGAAATGTCCGATACAGCCTCTCAGATCACCATGTTTTCTAAGAGTCACAAATGCCCCGGCTTTCTGCAACAGAGCATCAGGCAGTTTTACTGATGACACATCCGGGATCTTGCTGTTTTTAAGGTACTCATTGATGGTGGCCCTTGCAATGCCCAACAGTTGTCGCTTTTCCGTATCCGTCAGGCTGAAGCCTTCTTCCTGCAAAGGACGGTTTACAGTGATACCCCAGTATCCCACAACACGGTCTTTTTCGCCATAAGGCGAATCACCAGAGTTGCGGTAAACAACCCTTTTGAAAGTAACATCATCTTCATCCTCTGTCATATAAATCAGTGTGAGCACCGACGGCCACGAACAGCAGCCGGTGGCAAGGTTTTCAACCCCTGACTTCAGGCAACTACTTACAGCATCAATCAGTTTACCGGGCTTATTCGTACAGATAGCATCTGCAATGTTCTTATCAATCTTCACGGCATCATCATAAGCCGGGTAATGCGAGAAATCAGTGCTTATCACAAAGAGATTTTCGTCAGTAAAATATGGCTTCAGGGCTTCAGAAATCTTCCTGCACACTGACGGGTCCTGGGTTCCCAGGAGTATGGGGACTATTTTCACACCTTTTTTCAGAAAATACTGAACAAACGGCACCTGCACCTCCACACTGTGTTCGTATTGCTGGTATGAGGGATCGAACGACATAACCTTGTTTTCCTGGCTGAGTTTGCGGGCTGTTTCAAGATCAACAGGCGCTTCACCGAAAGGTGTGATATAATTGCCGATGCTGTAAACCGCAGCACCGGCATAGGAATTACGGTGGCTGCAACCGATGATAAACACGGTTTTGTAGTCCTTTGAAGGATCGGCCTGGTTAAAAGCGGCTGCCGCCACTTCACCTGAAAAGACATAGCCCGCATGCGGAACTATAATGGCTTTTACCTCAGCACGATTTGCTGCTTCAGGTGCTTTGGCAAACATCTTTTTCATGGTTTGCTGCAACTCGGCTGAGGTACCGGGATAAAATTGCCCGGCAACAGCCGGCTGGCGGTTAATTAAAGTATCGGGTGTACTCATGATGACGGTGGGATTTGTGCCTGGATGGCAGGCTGAACTCACACAGAGCATCAGCGCTGCCGCTAAAAATCGTACTTTTGCCGCAGTGGTTTTCATACGATAAAGTTACTTCAATTTCAGAAAGGTATCAATAGCAAAATGGCATTTCACGATCTCATCAATACACGTCAGAGTGTAAGGAAATATTCTTTCAGGCCTGTTGAAAAAGAAAAGCTGCAACGCTGTCTCGAAGCTGCACGAATGGCACCGTCGGCAAGCAATTCACAGCCATGGCATTTCATCGTGGTGCAGGAGGAACCCACCAGGACTGAAGTTGCCAAAGCTACTTTTTCGGGTGCAGTGAAATTCAACAAATTCACCATGCAGGTGCCGGTTCTTGTGGTTATGCTGCTTGAAAAACCGAGGATGCTTAACCGTATCGCTATGATACTGAAAAAGAAAGAATGGAAACTCATTGATATTGGCATCGCCGCCGAACACCTCTGCCTGCAGGCAGCCGAAGAAGGGCTGGGAACCTGCATGATGGGCTGGTATAATGAAAAAGAACTGAAAAAAGTGCTGAATATCCCCGGCGATAAGACGATCGGACTGGTGATAAGCCTCGGTTATGCTGAAGAGGGATATCCGCTGCGGAAAAAGATCAGGAAACCGATAGAGGAAATTGTGAGTTATGACAGGTTTCAGGGTTAAGCAGATGCGCGCATGAAGTACGAATGAAGTGCAAACGAAGTTTAAAGTCAGAAGTTCCCGGTTGTTCGAAATCAATTCTTCATTCGTTTGTTCAAATAATTTCTGTCAAAATCCACTTTAAATCTCATCTGCCAAAGAGATATTCTCTCTAATTTTACACCGTATTCCTTTCAAAATCAATCCTACGGAAACATGAAGAAACTTATTCTCCTGCCTGCATTATTGCTTTTAGTGATTGCAGGATGCAAACAGCCTGCCGTAAAGTCGGGCGCAACGGTTTCGTTTATTAACCAGGCAACCATGGACAAGGTGATCAAGCAACTTACCGATTCATGCGGCGAACAGGCTAAATTCCGCATTGAACGCGGGGTAAAACAAGCTGCATCTCTCTGGCAGAAAGAAGACGGCTCTGCCGAAGAATTTTCTGATTTCTGCACCAATAACTTTATTGCCGATTCAGCGAAACTGCAAATTCTGTTCGAAAAACTGCAGAATGCATTCGAAGTGCTGTACGGCAACTTTAACAAAATGGGAATGGATCTGCGTGTACCTGTTGACCTCGACGGCCCTGAGCTTACACCGGTAGATGAAATCTTTGCCTCCTTTTCTCCTGCAGCCCACCTCACCGACGACCTTTTCCAGAACAAAATTGCTTTCATCACTGCTCTTAATTTCCCGTTTTATTCGCTGGCCGAAAAAACCGAACAGGGCGCTGCCTGGAACCGCACCCAATGGGCATATACCAGGATGGGTGATGTTTTCACCTCACGCGTGCCTGCCGAACTGAACCAGAAAGTTTCCGATGCCCTTGCAAAGAGCGACATGTATATATCGGAATACAACATCATGATGGGCAACCTGGTGGATGCATCGGGGAAAACCTATTTCCCTGCCGATATGAAACTGATCAGCCATTGGGGTCTGCGCGACGAACTGAAATCGCATTATGGTAAACCGGATGGACTGGAAAAACAAAAGATGGTCTATACAGTGATGAAGCACATTATTGACCAGAGCATCCCGCAGGAAGTGATCAACAGCAGCGAATACCAGTGGAATCCAGCTGACAACAAGGTACTTAAAGGTGGAAAAGAAGTGACTTTCAAACCTGAGCCCGATACCCGTTACGAGATGCTGCTCAACAACTTCAAAGCCATGAAAGCAGTAGATCCATACTATCCCGCTTATCCGACATACAGCCAGCGTGCATTTGAACTGGGCATGGAAATCCCCGAAGCCGATGTGGAGAAATTATTTATCAGCCTCATCACTTCGCCTGAGATAAAGCAGGTTGGTGACCTGATCAGCAAAAGGCTGGGTCGTAAACTTGAACCTTTCGACATCTGGTACGACGGTTTTAAAGCGCGCAGCAGCATCAATGAAGACGAACTGACCGCTAAGACGACCAGGCTTTATCCCGATGCCAAAGCCTTTGAAAAGGACATGCCGAATATCCTGCGCAAACTTGGCTGGAGTCCCGAAAGAGCCGATTATATAGCTTCAAAAGTCCAGGTTGACCCTGCCCGTGGCTCGGGACATGCTGCGGGCGCCGCCATGAGAGGCGACAAAGCCAGGTTGCGCACACGTCTTTCACTGCAAGGCATGAACTACAAAGGGTACAACATTGCCACCCACGAATTCGGCCACAATGTTGAGCAGACCATCGACCTTTACGACATAGATAACTACATGATGCAGGGCGTTCCCAACACCGCCTTCACTGAGGCACTTGCCTTCCTTTTCCAGAAACGCGACCTCTACCTGCTGGGAATCAGTGACAATGATCCGAACAAAGAACACCTGGCTGCACTCGATGCTATCTGGTCATGCTACGAAATCATGGGTGTTTCGCTGGTGGATATGCAGGTCTGGAAATGGATGTACGACAATCCCAATGCCACTCCTGCCCAACTCAAGGAATCGGTGATGAGCATCGCCAAAGATGTTTGGAACAAATATTATGCACCTGTTTTCGGCTCAAAGGATGAACCTATACTTGCCATTTATTCGCACATGATCGACAACCCGCTGTATCTTTCGAACTACCCGGTTGGCCACCTGATTGATTTCCAGGTGGATGGTTACATCAAAGGTAAAAACTTTGCCGGTGAGGTTGATCGCATCTACAAACAGGGACGGCTTGTGCCGCAGGTTTGGATGAAAGGCGCCGTTGGCAGCACCATCTCGGTGGATCCGATGCTCAAAGCCGTGGACGAAGCGCTTACCGTAATAAAGTAAGAGCGAAACAGACAGATACTTTCTCAAAACCATTAAGATGGCCGGCAGGCGGGCAATGATAATGCCTTCCTTCGGCCATCTTGTTTTTTTTGCTGAGAGATTTACATAATCTCCCTTTGCACCTATGCGCCTCAGCGTGAAACAGCTTATTTCGCCAGTTTCTCTCTTGCTTCCTCAGGGCTTGCCACAAAAACAACCCTGCCATGCTTATTGCTTTCCCGAATGAAATCACGAAGGCTTTTGCTCTTCACTTCCTCGAAATCACCGATAATGGCAAGCCTGGCACGGTAATTCGAAAACTTTTGAAGTATCTCACCTGCCAGTCCTGACTTCAGGTCGAAAAACTCAGGAACAATATTCTCCTGGTGAAGGATGATGCGGTCGGCTCCATTGTAAACGCAGTTAACCATCAGATCGAGCGCATCCTGGGTGGTACGGATGAGGATTCCGTCGGCAGTAATTTCAGCAATATTGGTTCCTTGTGTGGTAATGATCTCAGTTTTCATGGCTGTGAGGCTTACTTGTTATTGAGAAAATACTTTTAAATTTTAACCTCAAAACCCAGGTCGATATCGCTTGCCGGCAACCCTTTGATTCCCCAGTTTTCGAGTTGTGGTTCATTGATATAAATGAGAATATCACTTTCTGAAATTCCCGGGTCATGTTTCAGGTTATTGAAAATCTCCCGGTACAACTTCCGTTTAGCTTCCAGGCTTCTCCCTTTGAAAGCAGTGATTTCAATGATGGTAAATTGATCCGTCTTGTTTGTGTTTCTTTCAAAATTCTCTTCATCCAGTTCATATATCCGCTGATTGCGGTCGTTTTCCGGAATCCTGAACGCAGAGACAAGCGACTTGTGGACCCCTTCAAGGATTGCCTGTTTGTAAGCTTTTCCCTTCCCTTTATATATTTCTATCCTTACCAGTGGCATCGTATTCTGATATGGTTTAAGTCATTACAACCTATTGCTTATCGACCTGATCCATGCTGAAATTCAGGGCTGCAGTTTCATCAAACTCCTTTTCCCAGCGGGCAATTACGGCGGTGGCAAGGCAATTGCCGATTACGTTCACGGCAGTACGAGCCATATCCATCAGCTCATCAATGCCCAGGATGATGAAAATCGGCCATGCCGGCAGGCCAAAACTGGCAGCCGTTCCCAGCAAAATCACAAGTGAAGCCCTCGGCACGCCAGCAACACCTTTGCTCGTAAGCATCAACGTGAAGACGATTAGCAGCTGCTGGCTCAAGGCCAGATGTATACCGGCTACCTGCGCGACAAATATGGTAGCCAGCGACAGGTAAAGGGTTGTGCCATCCAGGTTGAAACTGTATCCGGTCGGGATGACGAAAGCGACGATTTTACGCGGCACCCCAAACTTCTCCATCGACTCCATGGCAATCGGTAAAGCTGATTCGGAGCTGGTGGTGGCAAAGGCTATGGTGGCGGGTTCAGAAACTGCCCGGATAAAATTCCTTACTGGTATTTTTAACAATAGAGCTACCGGCAACAGCACACCCAGCAGGAAAATGAGCAGAGCCATATACAGCGTGGCAAGCAGCTTAAACAGGTTGCCAAGAATTCCAAGCCCCATATGCCCGACCGAATAGGCAATGGCGGCAAAAACAGCAATGGGTGCCAGGTACATCACCAGGTTGGTGAATTTAAACATGGCTTCCGAAAGGCTCTCGGCAAAGTTCACCATGCGCCTGCGGTGTTGTTCGCGCAACATGGCCACCGCAATACCGAACAAGATGCTGAAAACTACGATTTGTAAAACCTGACCTTCGTAAATGGCTTTTGCAATGTTTTCAGGAAAAATATGAAGGACAATTTCTTCAAAAGTCTGTGGCTTAACTTCAGGGACCGACTGCTGAGCCATTTCAGGCGGAATGACAACCCCGACACCGGCTTTGCTCAGGTTAATAGCAAACAAGCCGATAAAAAGCGCAATAGTAGAAACCACTTCAAAATAAACAATTGATTTCCAGCCCATTCTGCCCACCTGCTTCAAACTTGAGTGCCCTGCAATACCTACTACAAGTGTGGCAAACAGCAACGGAGCGATGATGGTTTTCACCATCCTCAGGAAAATCTTACTGAAAATATTCAGGTGAACGGCAATAGAAGGAAAGTCGTGCCCGAATTCGGCTCCCATTACCATGCTGATGAGTATCCAGGTAGTGAGTGACTTACGCCGGAAGCCGTACCAGACAAGCATAACAATGGCTAACCAGCGGCTGATGGCAAGTGCGAGGCTGCCTGAAACCCAAAAGCGGTAGAAACTGCCCAGGTTGAGCAAAACAACTGCCGAAATGACCGTTAAAGATAGAAACAGAAATCGCCGGGCCGATAATTTCATTTGTTCTGAAAGAAGACAAATGTAATGAATTCCGGCGCCGGCATGGCAATTCAGAAAATCTGCATTTCAGGAAAACTCCTGCTTTATTTCCAGGCCCCGAGAATCAGTCCCATTAGTGTAAGACCAACAGTGAGATACCCTCCATTGATAAGCATGTAGCGTGTACTCCTGAATTCGAACTGACCGAGAATGAATATCGCCATGGCTACCCAGCCGAAACCAGCAAAGAAACCGTACATCGCTCCTTTTGCAGCATCAATTTCGGGTGAATTAAGCATAAGGCCAAGATTCAGCGCCATAATGAAAGAGAAGAGCAAGGTCAGACCGAAGGTTTTAACCATGTTTGCCTTTCGGGTGTCATCACTGGTCAGACCAGTTTCTTTCATCCACATAGTTCCAAAGAATTTAGGATTGTACCAAAGGGCGCCTAAAGCAAAAAATGCCAGTGCTGAAATAATGATTGCCAGCCAGTTTAAGGTCGAGAAGTCCATAAGATGTTGGATTTATTGTTAATGAACCGATTGATTATCAACAACAAATAAGTACCGGAATTGTTTGCGGCTATGCTGCCAGACGATCAAAACGGTGGCAAATTTATGCAGAGATGCTTATTGCCTGCTGCCGGTAAAGGTCCTGCTTTCGGAAGCCGGAACCAGCCAGCCGTCATAAACCAACTTTCCTGAAGTGTTTCCGGTGAGCGTTGCAGTTGCCCTGCCTGAAGGCGAAACATTCATGAAGATTGTGTAAAATCCAATGGTTGATGACATGTTCCAGGTAACTGTGAACGAACGGTGCTTTTTATCTTTTACGATGTTATAATTCGAAACTTTCCCTTCTACCGTTAACCCGCCAACCCCGTTGTAACCAACTCCAAAGTTGTTGCCGGTTTGAACAACCGTTGCTGTTGAATCAACCATCACAAAGTTCAACGCTGCTACTACAGGCCTCCTGTCGAAACCATTCCCGAGATAATCGGCTTCAAGTATAAATGACTTATCATTAAGAAGATTATGCATTCCCTGGAATTTCATTTCTTTTTCGGCTGCCTTCTGTTCCTTGGTTTTGGGAGTGTTTTTCGTTTGCTGCGCTGCAAGGTTCACTGAGAACATCATTGCGAGCATTATTATTGCAATTGTTTTCATGGCTGTAATTGTTTTCTTTACCATAGGAATGCCGCAATAAATGTACCAGAAAAAGTTTTTTTGCCCCTCACAATGAAGGTTTTAAGAAAATTTCAGAAGCGGGAATATTTGCAAAAAACTTAGGAACTGAATCGTATTTTGCAACAATAGCGGCTACTTGTATTCCAGTATTTCGGCTTCTCCGCGTATTATCATCACACCGTTCATGGCCAGCGAGTCCAGATCGTTAACAATAGGATAAACCGAAACCGGGCCGATCTTTTCAATCCTTTTGAGTAATTGCTTGCTGAAAAACCTGCTGTTCATGATTGCTCCCATTACAAGAATAGCGTCAACATTGCCTTCAAGCACTGTAGCCATGGCACCGATCTCCTTGGCAATCTGGTAAACCATGGCATCAAGGATAAAAGTTGCCTGCTCATCGCCTTCTTCAACCATTGATAGTACCTGGCTGAGCGATTTTGTACCCAGGTAACCTGCAATTCCGCCCTGCTCAGTAACCAGGCGATGCATTTCTTCTCTTGTATTTTCCCCAGTAAAGCAGAGGTCAATAACCTGGCCTACAGGCAGGCTTCCTGTTCGTGTCATTGAAAAAGGGCCATCGCCGTCAAACGCCTGGTTCACATCAATGACCTTGCCGCCGCTGTGAGCCCCAACCGAAACGCCACCACTCCCGATATAAACCACGATGAGTTTGAGGTCTTTATAATTCCGGTTGATACTTGCAGCATACTCACGCGAAACATATTTATGATTCAGGGCATGGAAAATGGAAGTTCTCTCAATTTGCGGCAAGCCGGAAACCCTTGCTATTGGCTCCAGTTCGTCAACTACCACAGGATCGGCCAGGTAAGCCGCTGCGTCAGGAAGCAGGGAGGCGATTTTATCACCGATCAGTCCACCAAGGTTGGTGGCATGGCGCCCCATCACCCCGACTTTTAAGTCGCGTTTCATGGCTTCATTTACCTTATAAATACCTGATCTTACGGGCTTAATAAGGCCTCCGCGAACCATCACTACGGCTATTTCCGAAAGTTTAATCTGGTTATTCACCAATTCTTCCATAATCATTCCGGTACGGTAATCAAGCTGGTCAGTAACATCTGTAAAGGCTGCCAGGTCGCCGGCTTTGTGTTTTATCGACTTCAGGAAGATGAGGCTGGTATTGCGATAAACGGCAATTTTAGTTAAATCGGGCTCGGGATAAACTACCAGGATGCTTTTCATAGAAAGACGAATATTTGATTACGATCATCAAAGTTAGAACAATTTGTCTTGGACTATCAAATGAAATATCGAAATACCTGCATTTGACCGGCTAACAGGTTGTAAATATGTCCATAAACCTGAACATTCGGAGATTCTGAATGTTTAAATGCTTCAAAAAAAAGCAAACAAACACCACACGTCATGAAATCACTTTTTACAATTTTTATCACAACCATTCTCATTTGTTTCACTTATCAGAGCAGCAGAGCCCAGACGCTCACCGAAAACGAACAGAAAATCGAGAATGCGGTAAAAATCTATAATGAAATAAAAGCCGAAGTAGGCAAACTGCAGGTCAATACCCAGCGAACCCAGTCTGATCTGAAACAGGTTGAAAACCGCATTAAGGAAGGGCTTGCAATACTCTCAGGCATTGCTGATCCTGAAACTGACGACCAGGCAAAAACCATCAGGTACTTTTCAACCAATCTCAGCTATCAGAATGGTTTCTTATATGGCATATATGGGCTGAACAGCCGTATGGTGGAACTGCTTACCCCTTGCAAGGAGTTTTTCGACCAGGCAGGCCCTTCATATTTTCCTTTGCGCTATAAATTCAACAGTAAAAACTTCATTATCAAGTACGAAGATTTTAGCTATTCACGGGGCCAGTTTTATGCAGCGCTTGCCGAAGGCGCCGTAAAACTCAGCAACTATACCCTTGCAATTGAAAGCAGCCGGCAGGCAGTAAGCTTAACCGAGGATGCTTTTTTAAAAATGCTTTCGTACAATTTCCTGCTCAATACGAAATCAAAGCTCGAACAGTTTGACAATGAAATGGTTGAACAATCACTAAATATGATTGCCGGTTATGTCAATCTCAACAGTGATGACAGAAAAATGGTTGATTCGTTCGATATAGATTACAAAAAGGGATGGAGTCACCTCACTGATGCCTTTGACAAAAATTCATCAAGCGGCGATGCAGCAGCAGTGTTTTCAAGAGCCGCTGCTCTGCTCGTTAAAGCCGGCGATAAAGAACTGTCTGCCGCAGCTTACCAGAAAGCGCTCGATGCAGGCAACAGGGATAAGAATTTCCTGTTTGACCTTGCTTCGTCGGGTGAATACAGCAGCCGCACCCTCAAAGGCAGGGCATGCGACATGCTTGCAGCAGCATCGTCACTCAGCTGCAGCGAAATGGACAGGCTTGCCGCTTTGTACCGTGACCTTGGCAATACCAGTCAGGCAGAAAGCTTTAGCAATAAAGCCAGGAAATGCAACCAGCAGGCTGCCAAAAGCGCTTCACGATCGGCTGGTGGTGGCGTTCATCTTTATCTTGGAACCTACCCGCTGAGTTTTATTAGTCATAAAAACTACCGCGACTATGGCGGTGTTGCCGGCATTTCAGCCGGAAAGTTCATGCTGCTGGGATCCTATATGAAAGTGCAGAAAAACAAGTATGCCTGGACTGACATGTTTTTCAAGGAGGTAGAAGACAATTCAAATGATAAGTATTACTGGAGCGGCGAGCAGATTGATGTTACCTTCCGTTTCAGCCCGGATGCCTTCCGCAAAAAAAGTACAACAACCTATTTAGGTCCGCAGTTCGGTTACTCAAAACGAAAACTCACGGATATGCACAGCGATGTCACTAACCTTAGCACAGGTGTCACGCAAACAGCACTGGTATTTAACCCGCTGGATACTTATTACCAGCTTGCTTTCAATATTGGCCAATTTGTGGGTGGCAAAGCTGTTGGCATGGACTTTAACTTTTCGCTGGGTGCCTCATACGGCATGTTTTCGCTCGACAATCCAGACTACAATCTTGATGATTTTACATACAGTCACGGCTATCTTGATAACCGGGAAGAGTGGCACATCGGGATGGTGATGAGGCTTAGCTTCACCCTCGGTCTGTACCTCTGACAGCACTCTGCCGTCCTTGGTTAGTCTGAAGGTTTTCACTGAAGTGAAAATCCTCTTTGATAATATGAAGTTGTACATTTGAAGAACACATTCCCCCACTTCAAATGAAACATATTTCCATCCTCTTTCTATTCACGGTTCTTACTTCAGCCGCAGCCCATGGCCAGCGCGATACAATACTTCCGATGATGAATCTTTGTGACAAAGGCGGGTGGAGACTCGTCTTTTCTGATGAATTTAACGGCAGAAGCCTCGATCGCAGTAAGTGGGTAACCTGGTATCCATATTCAAACGACGGCAGCGACAATTGCGATTTTTGCCGCACCCATGGCAACGAAGGCCAGGTATATTCAGACGCGAATGTTGAACCCGGCGGGGGAACCCTAAAGTTGATTGCCCGTCGTGAAAAAGCAACCTGGTTTGATGCCGGGCGCGATTTCACTTCGGGTATGATCCATTCGAAAGAAGCATTCGGACAAGGAAGGTATGAGATCCGTTGCAAACTTCCCAAAGGAATGGGCTTCTGGACTGCCTTCTGGATGTTTGGTGAAAAAGCTACCGAAATAGATGTGCTGGAAGCCGGAATGCAAAAACCACGGCACATGCACATGGGGATTAAAACATGGACTAATGGT
>Ga0209099_1001306_pt1 | contig 25438 bp, 30 predicted proteins | sample AD_JPNHW2_MetaG_FD_184430 | JGI IMG/M metagenome (GOLD analysis project Ga0209099, IMG submission 184430) | Active sludge microbial communities of municipal wastewater-treating anaerobic digesters from Japan - AD_JPNHW2_MetaG (SPAdes) (version 2) | ecosystem: Engineered > Bioreactor > Anaerobic... | reverse complement strand
CAAAAATTATGACGGTTTTACCCTCAACGTTGCGCTCGCCTATGGGGGAAGAAACGAGATTGTCCTTGCTGCACGGGACATCGTGGCAGCAGTCCGCGAGGGTAAAATTACCCCTGCCGCAATCGATGTGCAAATGGTTGAATCCCACCTCCACGAGGGAAAAGGTATTCCTCCGGTCGATCTCATCATCCGGACCGGAAACGAGTTTCGCACCTCGAACTTCCTGCCGTGGCTTGCAACCGGCCATGAATCTGCCGTCTATTTCTGCGCCCCGTACTGGCCGCTCTTCAGGAAGATCGACCTGCTGCGTGCCATCCGGATCTACGACCAGCGGGTAAGCGTAAAAGCGCAATAACCCTGCTTTCCTCTACTAAAAAAAAACTCCGCGAACTATTTCGTCTAGTATATGTCCCTGAACACACCAGATGGAATAGGGTGAACCTATGGGTGCGGAAAAGTCAGCAGGAACCGGGTGGCAGCAGACGCAGGTCCTCATGCGGTCAGATATTATTGCAGCTGCAGAGCGGGAGCATCTGGATATCAGCGAAGAATGCAACAGGGTGCTTGCGAAGCGTCTTGGGATCGAATACCAAACCCCTCCAAAGACCCGGCCGGAGAATACGTCCCGCGTCATTATCGCCCCGGAGGGTGTTTTGTCAGAACAGGCAGGACACACCCCGGCAGCGCCGCCGGTCATCAATGCCGAAGATCCTACGGTGCCGGGAAAAGTAATCCGGGAGAAAAAAGAGAAAAAAGCCCCGGTGGTGACAAAACCGCTGGCCCCCCTGCCGGAAACGGTCCCGCAGCACCACGAGTCTTCCGCACCGTCTGCAGTAACCGCCCCGGTAGCGCCAAAGACCGGGCGGAAAAGCAAAAAAGAGGACCCCATAAAGCGGTTCGTGAGTACCCGGCTCGTGAGGGAGACCGAGGAAAGCCCCGACGCGATCATCGCAAAGGACGAACTCTACCAGCGGTTCGAACGCTGGTGCCGGGACCACAATTATACCACGATCCCTGAACGGAGGGCATTTACTGTCGCGCTCAAGAACAAGTATGCGCTCGCGGAACGGACCGTTGGCGGTGTCCCAAGCTGGACCAGTATCCGGATAAAATAGAACTTTTTTCCTTACTTCCCGAACCGGCGCATACGGGACTGGTAATCGCGCAGCACCCGCAGGAAATCCACACGACGGAAATATTTCCAGTTGACGTCCGAGAAAAAGAGTTCCGAGTAGACCGACTGCCAGATAAGGAAATCCGTCAGATGGTCGCCGCCGGTCTTGACCACAATGTCCGGATCATACCGGAATGTCAGGCAGGACTCAAGCGTTTTCTCATCGATCTCTGACGGCTGGATCCCGTTCTCCGCAAGCCTGCGGATGCATTCCGTGATCTCTTCCCGCCCGCTCTTCCCTATGGCGACCACGACATCAAGACCAGCGCCTGAGACTTCCTCGGTTGTGCCATAATGCAGCACCAGCCGGGCAACCGAAGATATTTTTTTTATCTCCGGCAGGAAGCGTTCCAGTTCTTCCGCTGAGAGCTGGTTGATGTGGAAGGTCAGTCCCTGGATCGCTCCCGGTTTTTGTGCGTCTGCTGACTGGTTTTGCCGGGCGATGAGAGCATTTAACTCAGAACACCAGCCGGTTACCTGCACGCACTTTTCGGGTGCCGCCGCCAGATCGGCACCGCTGATCATGAAACAGATATGGCGGGGTAAAACCCGTATCTGCGAGAGAAGCATCCGTTCATAGATCCAGTAAAACATCTCTACTACTCTTTTGCGAGCGAAGGTTAAGATGATTTACCTCTGCTGTTCCCGTCGGAAGGCAGATATCAGGGGATTTTTCCTGGCCGGCGCTGGTCTGCCGGCAAAAGCACTTATAAACCCTCTCATGAAATGATCACACAACAGATGTACTCCTATAAGACTGGGATTCCCCAGATCGATCAGGTGACCGGGGGTTTTGATGCAGGAACAAATCTCCTCCTGCTGGCACCCTCCCTCAGTTATGCGGAACAGTTTGCATATGCCCTGACAAAACCCATGCCCGGGGAGTATACGATTATGCTTTCAACAAACGAGCGAGCTTCTGAAGTAATCGACCAGTTCAAGACTGTCGGCGCTGATAAGCATTTTGTCGGCGTGATCGATGCGATTACAAAAAGCTCGACACCGTCGGTTTCCGACACCGAGCGGTTTATGTTTGTCACAAACCCGACTGACCTTACCGGGATCGGGATCAAATTTTCCCATATGGTTGAGATGATCTTCGACGGGACATTTTCCGGCGGAGTGTCCGGACTGTTCCCGCCCCCGATCCGGTTCTGTGTCAATTCGGTTTCAACCCTGCTGATGTACCGTAAACTTGAAGTGCTCTACCAGTTCCTTCACGTGATGACGGCAAAACTCAAGAAAATCGAAGGATTTGGTATTTACATCCTTAACAGCGAGGCATTTGATGAGAGGACGATCTCGCTTATCAAGCAGCTCATGACGATCGTAATTGAGATCAAGGTGGAACGGTCGGACAATTATTTTCGGATAATGGGCGTCCGTGGGATAAACGCAGACTGGCATAAGTTTACGATCAACAAAGGACAGGTGGTTCTGGCATTATGATTTCAACCGGGATGTATGGAATCGATGATATGTTGGGCGGGGGGATACCGAAAGGTAGCCGGGTGCTCTACAGCCTCGAACCCGGGGTTGACGGGCAGCTCTTCATGATCTCGACCCTCTATGAAGCGCTCGAAAAAGGAAAATCCTGCCTGGTAATTATACCCCATACAACAGTCGATGCGTTTCTGAGCGACATCGCACAGCTCCGGGGTAAACCCCTTCCCTCAACGGAAAAGAAGATCGTTTTCCTGGACAGCGTCGACCGTGAACGGATACAGCGGCGCGCCGGTAAAGGAGGTGCGGCAGAACAGGACTGGAAGGCAAGGATCAAAAAACTCTGCACTGACCACAATGTTGAGGTTATCTTTGGCTATTTCGACATGATCTATGAGGATTTCGGCCTGGAAAAAGGCCTTTCCCTGCTCTCGCGAAATTGCTGCCCGCCGGAATCCACCATCATTATCGAGCACCTCAATTTTGAGCAGGATAAACTTCTTGATTCTTTTGCTGTGAGGAAATCATTTGATCTTATCATTGCGATCAAGTCCTCGTTCAGTCCCCTGCCGCATTTCAATTACTTCACTATCGTGTATACTTCGTGGTCGACCCAGTTGCGCCGATCGGTACCCTTCCTCGTTAAGAACGGCCGTATTGTGCCCTACATCCCAAAAATAGTCGTAACCGGGCCGCCGGAATCCGGTAAATCCCGTTTCGTTGCAAACGCCACAGAACTGGGGATGTCCGTTGACAGAACCGGTCTTGGCGGGGACGTAACGACTGTTGCCATGGACTTTGGGTGGCTGCACTGGCAGGACTTCGACATCACGCTGTATGGTACCCCGGGGCAACCCCGGTTCGACCCGATGCTCCCGGTGATCCTGCATAATGCGATGGGCGTTGTTTTACTGGTGGATGCAACAAACCATGAACAGCTCCCACGGGCCCGCCATCTCTTTAACACAATCACAAAAATGCACGTGCCAATCGTCGTTGCAGCAAACAAAAAAGACCTGCCGGGACTCATGAGCGAAGAGGAGATCCGGAACGGGATCGGCATCACTAAGGATATCCCGGTGTTTTTGATCTCCGCACAGCAGAAAGACGATGTGCGGGATGTCCTTGAATCGCTGGTGGATTCCATTACCCGGTTTATTTACTGATATGTGCAAGGGAGATATCACGGTAAAAACCGGCATCCCCTGTTATTAAGGAGAATTCCGGACATGCTCACCTTTATCGGCCTTGGCCTCTATGACAAGCAGGACGTATCGGAGAAGGGACTTACTCTCATCAGAAAAGCGGATCACGTCTTTCTGGAAGGCTACACGTCCCGGCTCATGGGGACGACTCAGGAAGAACTCGAAACGTTATACCAGAAACCAGTCAGGCTGCTGCGTCGGGCTGATGTGGAACAGCACCCGGAAGAACTGCTTGACTGTGCGGCACGCGGGAACACGGTCTTTCTCTGTGCCGGTGACCCGATGGTCTCGACCACCCACGCGGATCTCCGGATCCGTGCGGCAGACCGGGGCATCCCCACCGTTATAGTCCACGGGGCCTCCATCGTAAGCGCAGTCTGCGGCCTCTCCGGGCTCCAGAATTACCGGTTTGGCAAATCCTGTTCAGTGCCGTTTCCGCAGGCGCACTGGTCTCCCACATCTCCGATGGACGTGATTATTGAAAACCAGAAACTCCGGCTGCATACGCTCGTATACCTTGACATTCAGGACGACCGGTACATGACGGTGAACGAGGCAATTGTCCTGCTCGAAGAGATGGCACGAAAAAAACAGGTGACGATTCCGCTGTATGTTGGTATCGCCCGGGCCGGCTCTGACGCACCGGTAGTGCGGGCCGGTACAGCCGAATCAATCCGTTCTGTGGATTTCGGTTCCCCACTCCACGTGCTGGTCGTTCCCGGTGAACTTCACGATATGGAAAGAATGTATCTTTCGAGGTTTGCCGGTCTATGCTGATTGCGGAGTGTGGGGAGCTCTTGTCCTGCGAACTTGATGCCGTCACGGTTACACCCCCAAAGGACACGCCGCTTGGGGCACTTGCCGGTACCGTCCGGGGCATGGCACGTGCCTATGCAGACGATGGCAGTACGTTCTTTAAGGGAGGGGATATGGTCAATGCGCTGGCTGCATATTATTACGGCTTCGGCTGGCTGCATTTTGGTCTCGTGTACGGTCTGCTCTCCTTTCCCGGAAAAAAACCGGTCACCTGCCCTTTTTTTGGACCGATGGAAACACTCCCCCTGTCACTTGCTGCGAAACTTGACGAGAAAACCCGGAGATATGCCCGCCTGCTCGACACGGCATGCGGCTCTGTTGTGCTCGCGCCCGAACCGGAAACGGCAGGAGGCATGTTTGCCCGGCGCGTTATTGCGATTGGTACCTGCTATGCCCGGGGCGGGGAGGGCAGCCTTGCCGCAGGTGCAGAGGAGGAGGCCCTCGCACGTTTCAGCTATGGGCACGGGTGGGTGGATGCCGGGGTCCGGGCCGGTCTGTTGGGCCTTACCGGCAACCGGGAGATCTTCACGATCTGACGAAAAGGAAGTCGTCGAAAAATGGGTTTCCAATAAAAAGTGTTTATACTATGCCTCATAACCCTTTAAGATAAAACAGGAAGATCGCACCGGCCGGGGGTATCATGGAAAAATCGCAGAAGAAATGGCTGTATATTTCCATCGCGTTCTCCCTAGTGGTACTGATCATCATCCTTTATTTTACCATCAATGAGAATACAATCGAATACCTCAAAAAGATAAACCCCTGGTTCCTGCTCCTTGCATTTCTCACCCATATTTTGACCATGTGTTTCTGGGCAATGCGGGTGAAAAAGATGTCCGGGTCGCTTGGTTACCCGATCAAGTTCATCTATTCCTTAAACCTCGTTTTTGCAAACCTCCTTGCTGCGGCGGTCACGCCTGCACAGGCCGGCGGCGAACCAGTCCGGGTGCACGAGTTATACAAGGCGAAGGTACCGCTCGGGGATGCAACCGCGATCGTGATCATGGAGCGGGTGCTGGATGGTATTGCCCTTGCCGCTCTTGCGGCGTTTGCGATGTTTGCCCTCACCGAGCAGTGGAAGAGCCTTGGGGCGATTTCGGATGTCATGGTCTATATCACGTGGGTCTTTGTCGCCGGGTGCCTCTTACTTTTCTATCTTGCTATCAGAAGGCCCGATGTGATGAAGCGGGTGGCAGTCCGGGCTGCACGGTTCTTTACCCGCAAGTGGGAACCGGCACGCGTCACGATACTGCTCGAACGTATAGAACGGGAAATCGTAAACTTCCATGCCGCTGTGCTCAAATTTGTCAGGACTGCCAAAGGCGGCCTTGCCTGGGGAATGGTCTTTACCCTGCTCTACTGGGTCTCGGAGATCGTGACGGCCTCGCTGATCCTCATGGGTCTTGGACAACCGCCGCTGTTCTTTGAGTCGTTTGTTATCCAGCTCATCCTTGCCATCCTGATGATGCTCCCGTTAACACCGGGCAGTTCCGGTATCGCTGAGATCGGGGCAACATCCATGTATGCCCTTTTTATCCCCGCAGCAATCGTCGGGGTATTTGTCGTCGTCTGGCGTATCGTGCTTTATTACTTCAATATCGCTCTGGGGATCATATCCAGTCTCATCATCGTCCGACGGGAAGCCCATAGCCCGCCATAACTCTTTTTAAAATTACAGTACCTGCCGCGTGCCGACCTCAAGTCTTATTATACGGCAGAGTAATGTCTCTGCACTGACATGCAGCCGGTAAAGTGCGAAGTCCGGGGGGTGTTTGTGGCCATAAGCGACACTGCCACCGTACCGGCGGTGGTGCTGACCGATGACGCCGGGCGCATGCTGCCGATATTTATTGGTCTTTGGGAAGCGGTCTCCATCAACGGCGCACTGAATAAAGAGGTGACTCCCCGGCCATTCACGCACGAACTTTTCCTGGATCTTATGGGGCGTTTCTCAATTTGTGTCCATCACCTCCAGATTGATAGTATCGACGACGGGGTGTATTACGCACAACTGGTTCTTTCTGCAGACGGCCGGGAAGAATGTCTTGACTGCCGCCCGAGCGATGGGATCACCGTTGCCCTGCGTGCCAACGCTCCAATCTTTGTCGATGAAGGGCTGCTCGCCGCCGCAGAGCAGGGAGAGTGCGTCTCAGAAATGGTCGATCTCCAGACGTTCCTGCAAAAATAAAAAGAACGGGTAACAACAAGAAAAGAACCGGCGATCACTTTCGCCGGTGTTCAAGCTCGCGGATAACGTCTTTTAAGTCGATATTTGCGGCACGAAGCGCGACAAGGATGTGGAAGAAGAGATCTGCCGCTTCCTCGGTGGTACGCTCAGGCACCCCGTTTTTAACGGCAATGATAAACTCGGTGGACTCCTCGCCCACCTTTTCAAGTACCTTGTCGATCCCTTTTTTGTCTCTTAAGAGCCGGCTCGTGTACGAGCCCTCGCTCGGGTTCGCTGCCCGTTCGCAGATAACTTCCCAGAGTTCCCGGATCACCCGGGGGTCGACCGGGTCGTTTTCCCCGGGGCTCATGATTCCTCCTGTGCGAGCAGGACTTCCCCGATCTCGATGCCGCAGAAGCGCCGGCAGAGGATGCGCGCTTTTTCGATATTGCAGCCGGCCTTCCCGATTGCGATGCCAAGATCGTTTTTCTTGTTGACAAGGACGTTTACCGGGTTGCCCTCTGCCCCTCGTTCAATTCCGACTACTTCGGCCGGTTTAAAAATATTCGCGATGAATGCATCCGGCTGCTCGGCGTATTCCACCATCTCAATACGCCGGCCAAGCACGTTCTGGAGCCGTTTTATATTGTCGCCTTTCTTTCCAATCGCAAGACCCATATCACCCGGCCGGATCACATAGATCACCCGATCAAACCGGTCGTCAATCACACAATCAAGTGCTGTCGACCGTGTAAGAATCCGTAGTTCTTCAATATACCTTCGCTCTTTAAAGCCGATATTGCGTTCCATATCAAAATCAATCCTATTGTATCCGCAATTTTTCAATTATTCGATACTTGGATATATGCTGGTCCGCATGGACCGGATACTTGTTTGTTGGCTTATGCAATAATCAGAAGCTGCTTGCGTAAAAAAGTTTGGAAAAAAAGTTCGTTAAAAAAAAGGAAAGGAGGGATCAGCGGAAGTTGTACGTTATGGAGACCTGTGCGGTGACCGTAATGTCCCCGGACTGGATGGGGGTTGAGGAAATGGTTTTGCTGCTTGTAGCTCCAACGGCAAGATTATCGTACCGGTTATAAACGACAGGGGCGTATCCCTGGCTGATATCTGCTGTGTTTGTACCGGTGATCGTAACATTCAGTGCAGCAGCTACCGTGTCGGCATCGGATCGTGCATTGCTGACCGCCTTTGCAAGTGCCTGGTTGCGGAGTACCTGGTACTGGTCATCGGACAGCTTAAATTCGATGGAATCAACCCTGTTTGCTCCGGCACTTACCGCCGTATCGATCATCTGTCCGGTAAGGTTCGTGTCCTTGAGCGTGATACGGAGGGTGTTTGTCACCTTGTAGGTCTTGACCGTGCTCGAGAACACTCCCTTATCTTCCTGGTATACCGGGGTAATGGAATAATCGGTTGTCTTCATCTGGTCCCGGGGAACACCGGCTGCTGCCAAAGCATCGACAACGTTATTCATGGTAAGCGAGTTGCTGGACTGTGCCGCTTTGACATCGGAGTTTTCAGTCTCTACGGAAAAACTGATGGTAACACGGTCGGGAGTGCCGGTTACTGTTCCGCTCCCGCCTACTGAGATCACATGGTCTGCAGGTGTATCTGCGGCACCAACTGTGCCAATCATTGCCATGGCAAATATTACCAGGGCACAGGTTAATACAGCAATTTTTTGCATGGTTTATCAGGCCAATAATTGGAGAGCGGGATGATTAAAGATTACTTTGACTGCGAAATTATTCGTAATTATCAAAAAAATCCCGGATAATGTCCCCGGATAACCCGTCCCCAAAGTACATGTGCCGGCAGAACCAATAGTTCAGGCGATAGAGCATGGGAGCAACAATCGTCGAGAAGATCTTCTCACGGAAATGTGGCAGCGATATCAGGGCAGGCGAAGTGGTCATGACACCCATTGATGGGGCGATGATCCACGATATTACCGGCCCGCTTGCCATCCAGAAGTTCTACGAGATGGGAGGAAAACACGTCTTTGATCCGAAGCGTGTCATCATGCTCTTTGACCACCAGATCCCGGCAGATTCCCTTGAAGCGGCAAAGAATCACGTGTACATGCGTAAGTTTGCCGCCGAGCAGGGCATTCACAACTACGATATCAACGAAGGGGTCTGCCACCAGGTAGTCTTGGAGAAAGGACGTGCGGCACCCGGGGAGATTGTAGTCGGGGCCGATTCACATACCTGCATGTATGGGGCGGTCGGGGCATTTGCGACTGGTATCGGTTCGACAGATATGGGTTTTGCGCTGAAGTTCGGCTCTCTCTACTTCAAGGTGCCGGAAACGATACGGGCCGAGGTGTCGGGGAAGTTCCAGAAACGAGTCGGGGCAAAAGACCTGATCCTCGCGATTGCGGCGGATATCGGGGCCGACGGTGCGACCTACCAGGCAATCGAGTTTTCCGGCAAGACTCTGGCAAAAATGGACATGGCAGGCCGGATGACCTGCTGCAATATGGCTATAGAAATGGGCGCAAAGGCCGGTATCGTCCCGCCTGACAAGGTCACGTGGGAATATATGAAGGGCAAAAGGAAGTTGAAACCGTTTGACCTTTCAAGTGACGATGACGCGAAATTTGCAGAGAGGCGGACGTATTCTGTTTCGGATCTCGAGCCGCAGGTCGCCGTCCCTCACAATGTCGACCAGGGGGTGCCGGTCAGTAAAGTTGCCGGGACTCATATCGACCAGGTATTCATCGGCTCGTGCACGAACGGGCGGTACGAGGATATGGCGGAGGCGGCAGAAGTTTTGGGCAGGAAGAAGTTCCACACCGGCACCCGGGTGCTCGTCATCCCCGCATCCCGTGACGAATACTTAAAGGCGCTCGAAGCAGGGTTCATCGAAAGGTTCGTGAAAGCGGGAGCACTTGTCGAAGCACCCTGCTGCGGGCCGTGCATGGGCGGGTCGTTTGGCCTGCTCGCACCCGGCGAGGTCTGCCTTTCGACATCGAACCGGAACTTCAAGGGACGGCAGGGCAGCACTGAGGCATCGGTATACCTCTGCTCGGCGGCAACAGCGGCAGCGAGCGCAATGATGGGCGAGATCACCGATCCCCGGGAGGTGTGACAATGAGAACCTGGAAATTCGGGGATAACATCGATACGGACGCGATCATCCCGGGCCGGTTCCTGACGATCTACGACCCGAAGGAACTTGCAAAGCATGCCTTTGAGGGTACGCGGGACGAGTTTGCCAAAAAGGTAAAAGACGGTGACGTGGTGGTCGGTGGGAAGAACTTCGGGTGCGGTTCCTCGCGTGAACATGCCCCCTTAACGCTTCTCGGGGGAGGAGTACACGTAGTGCTGGCAAAATCGTTTGCCCGCATCTTTTTCAGGAACTCCATTAACGTCGGGGTGCTCCCGGTGGTCTGCAAGGATACGGATAAGATTCCCGACGGAGCAAAGGTCACGCTCGACCTCAAAAAAGGATATGCAGTAGTTGACGGCAAAAAACTCGCCATCGAGCCGGTGCCCCCGTTCATGCAGGGGATCGTTGATGCAGGCGGTCTTGTGAACTACGCGAAGAACATAAAGGAGGTGCCGGTATGTACAAAGTCGCGGCGATAGGCGGGGACGGTATCGGACCCGAGATTGTAACCGAAGGAAAGAAAGTGCTGGAAGCCGCCGGCGAGCGGTTCAACTTTGAGATAGACTGGACGGATTTCGATATCGGTGCAGACCGTTACCTTGCAACAAAGGAACTTCTGACCGAAGACGACCTCAAAGAACTCAAAAATTTCAAGGCGATCTATTTCGGTGCGATTGGCGACCCCCGGATCAAGCCGGGTATCCTTGAGAAGGGTATCCTGCTTGCACTCCGTTTCTCGTTTGACCAGTACGTGAACCTGCGGCCGATCCGGCTGCTCAAAGGCGTTGAGACACCGCTTGCGAATAAGACGTCAAAAGATATCGACTTCGTGGTTGTGCGGGAGAACACCGAGGATTTCTATGTCGGTATCGGTTCACGGTTCAAGAAGCACCAGAAGATCGAACTTGAGGTTCTCCGGGACCTCTACAACGTGAAGTTTGGCCTTGATGTCGAGAGCGATGCCGAGGAACTGGCCTACCAGATCGGAGTCGTGACCAGGGAAGGGTCGCGCCGGGTACAGACGTACGCGTTTGACCTTGCGCAGAAACGCAGAAAGAAACTCACATCGGTCGACAAGGCAAATGTTCTCTCCGATGTATACGGGCTCTGGCGTGACGTCTTTACCGAGACTGCAAAGAAGTATCCCGATGTCGCTACCGATTTCAATTTCGTGGACGCGGTTACGATGTGGTTTGTCAAGAACCCCGAGTGGTTCGATGTCGTCGTCACTCCTAACATGTTCGGCGATATCATTACTGATCTCGGCGCGATGATCCAGGGCGGTCTCGGGCTTGCCCCGGGCGGCAACATCAACCCGAAGGGCACCTCGATGTTCGAACCGATCCACGGCTCGGCCCCGAAATACAAGGGCATGGACGTTGCAAACCCGATAGCCACGATCTGGGCTGGCTCACTTCTGCTCGATCATCTTGGGGAACACAAGGCTGCGGAAGCCGTGGTCAGGGCAATCGAGAAGAGTATAAAAGACGGCGTCGTGACAAAGGACCTTGGCGGGACCGCGGGAACAAAGAAAGCCGGGTCGTATATTGCCGAGTGCGTGAAGAAGGGAAAGTAAAATCCTCTTTTTAGTATTTTCTTATCCTGTTTTTATTCTGACAATTCGGGTTCTGATCGGTAGCAGCAGATATGGACATACCTTCTCAAAGCCGGTTGGGGGGGTCACGGGATTTTTTAAAAACAGGTGTGACCCCCCCAGCCCGCTTTTGACCAGGTACCTGGTGTTTCCGTCGGAAAATGGGGGTCTTTTGATCGAAACAATACAGATAACTGGGGGGGTCGCACCCATTTTTAAGATGACCCCCCTCCCCCTCAGAGTGTGCCGGTCATGGTTTTCCACTCCATTCAACGGCATATTTTACCCACGGATCTTGTCGTTGAGTTCCACAAGATCGTGGAATTATGTGATTGTAAAATAAGCGGGTTTGCTGTCAGGGGGGTCGTGCATGATCCAACGGTGACCTCCCCGGTTTTTGGTGTATTTTTACGAACTGACTGCCCCGTCCGGTTCCCCCGGGAACACTGCCCGGCCTGTTACCTTTGGTTGTCTGGGATGTCTACGGGGGTATCATCCCCATTTTCAATTTTTTCATGCGAAAACAGGGATTTGAGTGCGGAAAAAGGCCCTTTTCTCTCTTCTTCAGCCTGATCGTTCCCGCCCTTTTTCCCGTAACCTTTCAGAAGGATTTCGGCTTCAACAAGCCCCTCTTCGACTCTCTTCTTCTCCGTCACATCCACAAGGTACCCTGCAATTGCAACGGTCTTTTTGTTCTTTACGATCGGGATCTCGTTGACCTCAACCCAGATCTTTACACCGTCCTTGCCGTAAAATTCAAGCCTGTATGGTGGTTCACGCCGTCCCGATGAGATGGCTTTGAGGGTCCGTTCCAGTCCTTTTGCATTGAGCGGGTCATCGGTCAGGTAATCGGTCCACAGTCGTTTGCCCGAACGGGGAGTACATCCGAGAAGCTCCCTGATCCGGGGGCTCACGTAGAGCAGTGCATGATCCGGTGTATGGGTAAAATACATCGGCGTCCCGCTTTCGAGAAGGAGCACCAGTTCTTCATCGCGCTTTGTTATCTCCCGGTGCTCCCTCTTGAACCGGGTCATATCCCGGCCGGAAGCAATGATTGCGGTTACCCCTCCCTTTTCATCAGTTATTGAACGTGCCGACCAGCTGATACAGCGTGACCCTTTTTTTGAAGTGATCCACTGTTCTACCTGGCAGGTATAGGGCGGCCGAAAGAGATTTGTCATCCGGGTCGCCATGACCTCCGAGTAATGCTCGTCGGTTGCCGGCATAAAGATGCTGCCGGCCAGTTCATCTTTTGTCTTTCCCACCGCATCGCAATATGCCGAATTAACAAACAGGAGGCGTCCCTCGGGACTAAACTTGACCAGCAGATCCTGCTGGTGCTCCACCAGTTCTTTATAGAGTGTATCATCATCTGCACTCATTGCCGGTCTCCCGTTTGGTGAGGGGGCAGTACCCGACTAAAAAAAGACCCCTTCATTGTAAGTACACGTTTCTTTTTTGGACTATTAATATTGCACAACACGATCCCGGAATCTTTCCGGAATACCTGCGAACACATAAAAAAGGAGAGGGTACGAGAGAGGGAGTGCGCGAGATTAGACAAGTGCACTGATCTGCTGCTGGCCGTTTACCCTGCGGTCTTTCCAGACCGGGGATGACGGCTGTTCGGGAATCCTTACAATGGTAGCAAGACGCTCCCGCCCGTAGATGACCGATCTGAGGGCAAGAAGCGAAACCGTGAAGTTCCCCGCTTCGAAGAGTTCGATGTTGAGGGCTTTACCGGATGCCGACACCTGCGCAAGCCCGCAGGTAGTTCCCAGGTAGTAGTTCCACTCACGGACGAGTGATTCCACCTGAACGACTACCTGCCGCCCGGACATTCCCTTTGCCAGATCTGCCAGACGGATCGCATACCGGGCACCCAGAACATGCAGTTCCACTACTTCATGGATCCTGCTGTCACGGTCAATCGCTTTGCATCCTGTCCGCTGGATATAACCTGCCTTCTGCATCATACACGACCACCTTCTGTCGTTGTAGTGCATCTTGAAAGCGCAGTATATAACCCGGGGCCGTGCGCGGAGTGAAAGTGAATTAATAAAAGGAAGTTCGACATTTTCCGGGGTAAAATATCAACGACCGTGGACCCGGACCCGTACTTTTACGTCTTTTTATCCATGCATGCATTCAGGACGTCCTCAACAAAATGGAGTGTGCCTGCGGTACCCGCAAGAGAAGGGTGGGCGAGCCTGATACGTCCACGGAGCGGGGGAATGATTCCAACGAAGGTGCAGTCATCGCTCACTGATCGTTCAAACGATGATCCAATTACAAGGTCCGGTGAGACTTCCGTAATCTTCCGGGCAACCTGCTCAAGGCCGGTCAGTTTCTCAACCGGGTACTGCGTAGCTGGCAATGTGGGGGGGTCGTTCCGCGTCCCTATGGCGAGGATCTCTGCATCGAGATATCTTTTGAGCGTATCCGCTGCAAAAAGCGCATATGCAGTACCGGCAAAGATCGCAACACCGGGGGGATCGTAGCGGTGGAGGTACTTGTCGCACGCATGGATCACCCGTTCCTCCTGTACATCAAGTTCGGCAAGGACAAGATCTACATCAGCACCCTCATGTGCCGAGGCAAGCTTCTCAAATGTGGCGCGGAGCGACGGTATCCCAAGCGTCCCGCCAAGATACTGTCCAACACCGGAGGCAAAATCGTCATTTGTGCCTATAGTCAAAGGTGCTGCATGTCCTGCCATCTCTGCCCAGTCCCGGCAAAACACCGTTCCTACGGGAATACCTGCACGGTGCAACAGCCGGGAAACCTCCTGAAGGTTCCCTTCATAAAACGGGTCTGATAGGGACACTCCGTCAATATTGACACCCCGTCTTTCAGGGTCGACATCCGGGGCAAGTGCGGCAAGGGCCACCCGGTATCCTGTCTCCAGTTCCCCGGCAAACCCGGGGCTGTCGACAAGGATCACATCGGTGCCGTCAAGCATCGATTTTATGTCCTCCCCGAGCACTGCCGGGACACATGTCGTGATGACAGCGATTCGCCCTCCCTTGCCGGAGAGATCGCCGATCACCTCGCGAAGCCGGTCCCCGGACCCGAAGACAACCTCGTTTTCAAGGATAAATGTCCCATGCAGGGGAGCGTGGAGCAGGGTCGCAGGATAATAATAGCATCCGCTCGAACCGTGGATGACGACCGAGATCCCCTCAAAGCCGGCAAGACAGGCTGCAGCCCCGGTCATCGCACAGGGCCAAAGGGGGGTCTCACATTCAGGCATGGAGCGCCCTCCTCCACCGGTGAAGCAGCCGGCGCACACCGGTGATCCCGATTGGCGGTGTCACGGGTACCGGTACCGGGCAACCGGAGGATGTAATATCAAGCCGGAGCGCATGTGCGATATCCTGTGCCGCCCGATGCCCCTCGGGGTCTGGTGGGGGTGGGGTAAAAGAGACCCCGGCTCCTGCAAGATCCGCAAAATCATCGATAGTTTCCTGCCGGAGCATACGTTCCTCTTCCACCGCATGCCGGCAGTCTGCCCCACAGGCACTGGCCACGGATTCAAGGAACGCGACAGTGCCGGAGATCCCGACCGGATATGCAGGAATATAGGGCGTTCCGAAACGCTCTTTCAAGGATTCACCAACGGGTATGAGCGAAGGATCGCGGAGCACATTGAGCCGGGCAGCGCCAAGAGATGCAATACTGTCTGTTGCAAGGTCGTGTACGAACCGGATGTTCACGGACAAGCCGAGCAGGGCGAGCAGCCGTGAGACTTCGGCGAAGTTCTCTTCAACCTCGTATTCGAGGTTCTTTTCGCCAATGAGATTTACTCGCCCGTTTCCTTTGGCCGGTCCCGCCATGCCGGCTAATGCAATAAGCGCGTTATTGACGCCGGTCTGGAACGATCCACCAAGGAAACCGGCGGTCGGAACCACGATGACCGGCACCCCGGTCTTCGAGCCACAAACCATCCCGACGTCATCGCCGATAGTATCCACAATGCAGGTCGAGAGCACAAAAACCGCCCCGGGATTGCGTGCGATTACTGTGTCAAGCGTACGGTCAAGCGCACCCTCTCCTCCAAAAATCACATCGGTCTCTGAAAGCCCGGTCGAGACAAGCGGGGGAAGGGCGATCTGGTCGTTGTCAAGGCTTGTCGCATGCAGGAGGGAAAAATTGTGATGCGTACAGCCCTGCGGACCGTGCACAACAGTGATCGCGTCGCGGACATGGGTGGTGACCGAGAGCGCACCTGTCAGGGTGCATCCGGCGGATCTACATGAATTCGATGGCAAGGGCCTCAAGGTCATCGATCCCGAGCGGAGTGGGGATAGTAAAACGGGTGTTCTCCATGATATGTGTGGCAAGATCGCGGTATTTCTGCGCCTGTTTTGAGGCAGGATCATACTCGATCACGGTCTTACGGTTCAGCTCGGCCAGCTGAACGACACGATCGCGGGGAATGAACTGGACGAGATGGCTGTTGACCCGGCGGGCAAATTCATCCACCAGTTCTTCCTCTTTTGGCTGATTCTTTGCATTGCAGATGACCCCGGCAAGCCGGCACCGGCTCTTCGGGCGGGCACTCAGTCGCTCTATCGCCTTGCAGATGTTGTTTGCGGCGTAGAGGGACATGAGTTCTCCTGATGTCACGAGATATACTTCCTGTGCATACCCCTCCCGCATCGGCATGGCAAACCCGCCGCAGACCACATCGCCCAATACATCGTAGACAATAACATCGCCGGTGAGCGTCCCGAACTTCTCAAGTATCTGGAAGGTGGCAATGATCCCCCGGCCGGCACAGCCTACACCCGGCTCCGGCCCCCCCGCCTCCACGCAACGCACTCCGTTAAAACCTGTATAGACCACATCGGCGGGACCCACAGCAGCAGCGCCCCGCTCGCGCACCTGGTCCATCACGGTAGGGATCAGCTTCCCCTGCATCAGCATACGCGTACTGTCACGCTTGGGATCGCACCCGATCTGGAGGATATCGTGCCCTGCAAGCGAGAGCGCGGCGGAAAGGTTTGCCGATGTGGTGGACTTCCCGATACCGCCTTTTCCGTACAGGGCGATCTGTTTCATCACCGTACTATGGGGCGTCAGTTTATATTAGATCTCCTGAAGTTAAGAAAAGTGTATTTGTGTTTGTACTGCCTTTTAATCGGGACCCCGGAACAGTGCCATAAACAGCACCACAACCGGGATCACTTCCAACCGCCCGACCCACATCACAATAATAAAGATCCATTTCGAAACAAACGGCATGTCAGGAGAGACGTATCCCGACGTGATCCCACAGGTGGAGAACGCGGACGTGATATCAAAGAGGACGTCGGTGATCGCGTAGGAGGTAAGGTGGAACTGTATGACGGCAAGCGTTGCCACAAATATGACGATGACCGAGAGAATGATCACAAGCATCGTCTTTGCAGTTTCCAGTTCTGCGGTCGCACGAGGGATGACACGCCCTTCGCTTTTAAAGGGGATCAGGACCTTGCCGCTCACAAAAAGCCGGCGGAACCACCAGATGAGCGCACGGAACCCGAGAACCACTCTTTTTAATTTGATGCCCCCGGAAGAACTGCCGGCAGCCCCGCCGATAAACACCAGCATCAGAAGAAAAAGAAGCGTCACGCTCTCCCAGGTCTGGATATTTGCGATCTGGAACCCGGTTGTGGTCAACGCAGATACCGCCATAAACAGGCCCTGCTCAAGGGCAGGGACGATGGCTGTATTCCCGAAGAAGATAAGATCGTAGGTCAGTACTGCCGTCCCGATTGCCACGACTGCTAAAAAGAGCTTGACCTGCTCGTCGCCAAACAGGCTCCAGCGCCGTTTCTCCGAGATCAAGTAATACAGGTGGAACGGGAGCGCTCCTGCAATCATAAGCGGGATGAGCAGCAGTTCCAGGAAGACGTTATTATACGCAAGAATGCCGCCATCGTGGACGGTAAACCCTCCGGTGGAGATCGTGGTGAGCGCGAGGTTGACCGAATCCCAGAGGGAAAGGCCGGTAAAGAGGATAAGCCCGATCGCAATAAACGTGAGGAGCCCGTAGATTTTCCAGATCGCCCGTCCCGTCGAGATAATGCTGGGCATGAGGGGTTCTTCCCGGCTCTCAGTACGGTACAGTTTTCCCTGGAAGAGCCCGGTACTGCTTGCAAGAGCGATGACAAAGGCGATGATCCCGATACCCCCGATCCACTGCATGAAAGAACGCCAGAAGAGCAGGGTGTGGGGTGCCGTGTCAAGGGACTGCATCATGGTAAACGCGGTACCGGTCCACCCTGCCATCCCCTCAAAGAGCGCATCGGTAAAACTCATGTGGAGACCGAACATGAACGGGATGCCGCACACCATGGCGCAGGCAAACCAGAAGAGGGCAACCGAGCAGAAAGCGGTTGAAAGCCGGTTTTCACGCTCGTTTCTGGGCAGGTGTGTTAAGAAAAGTCCCAGGATGAAAAAGGTGAACGGCACGACAGCCATGGGCAGGAACATATACCATTCCGAAAAAAGCACCGTGACTACCAGCGGGATTGCGGTAAGAGGGGCAATTAAGAAAAATATATCTCCGACGTCGGCAGCAATCGTCGAGAGATATTCAAGCCGGTGCATCACTAGGTGTTTTGTCACTGGTGCTCTATGAGCGTTTGCCTTTTTAAAAACACAAAAAAGGGATGGTGAAACCGGAGGCGGCGGGCGGTTTTATGCCTTGTTCGTCCACAGTCCATGGACACTACAGAATTCCCGGACCTTCACATTTATGTCACTTACCGGGAATTCTGCCTCTGCTTTCTCACCGGGCCTGAACTCCCGGACATAGACCTTTCTACCATCACGCACCTCAATCCATTCGATGTAATGCTTCTCCTCCATCGGGTGAGGCACGGAACCGACCTTCACGAGAATTCCTCCGGCAGTTTTCTCAATGACCGGCACATGTTTCTCCTTGCCCTGATCTGCGGTCTTTTCCTGCTGGAGCACCATCGGCTGCCCGCAGCAGACAAGCGTCCCCCCGGATGCATGGACGACCTTGATAATATTCCCGCAGACGTTGCACTTGTAAACCTCGGAAAGTGTTGTCATATCTGCACCACTTTACACGATGTTGATCTCTTTATGCTTCTTTAAGATTTCGTCTGCCAGCCGGTCGAGAGCCAGCATCGTCGCTTCGTCGGGCTCACCCAGCACCATGACCGGTGGGATTACCTCGACTTTAATGTGGTCGAGCATCTTTGTGATCGTCTCTACACTCTTGCCGCCCCACCCATAGGAACCGATTACGGATGCAAACCGGGTCTTGGGCCTGAGTGCGTTCGCGAGATAGGTCGCGGAGACGACCGACGGGTGCGGGCCAAAGAGAACAGTCGGTGTGGCGATCACAATGGTTGCCGCATCGACAATGGCGGATGCGAGGTCGCCGATATCGGTCCGGGTAAGATTGAAGGGCTTTGCCACGATCCCCCGGGTGATGAGTGCCCCTGTGAGGTAATCCACCATCTTTGCGGTGCTGCCATGCATCGAGACATACGGGATGACAACCTCATTTTTTACCGTATCCGATGTCCAGTCCGCGTAGGCATCAAGAATAAACTTCGGATTTTTGTTGACCGGGCCGTGGCTGGGTGCGATCATCGCCGGGGAAAGTCCACGCACTTTATCTATGTAGCCTTTGATGCTCCCACGGAACGGCATCATGATCTCCGCATAATACCGCTTTGCCGAACGATATGCCCATGCTTCATCGGTTATGAAGAGCTCGCTTGTGGCGGCATGGAACCCGAACAAGTCACAGGGAAAGAGAATCTTATCTTCAAGAAGGAACGTGATCTGGGTTTCAGGCCAGTGCGTCCACGGGGTGATGAAGAACTGGAGCGTCCGGTTGCCAAGTGACAGTTTTTCTTCATCCGTGATTATCTTAAAACGTTCCTGCGGGACGTGCAGCAGGGCAACAAGGAGGTCCCGGCACTTTGCGTTCGTAACCACCTGAGCGTCCGGGTAGAACTCGAGGATCAGCGGGAGGGTACCGGAATGGTCCTGCTCGGCATGGTTGATCACGATATAATCGATGCGTTCGATGCCCAGCTTTACCAGGTTTGAGATGAGGTCATACTCCTTTGCAGGGTCAACCGTATCGATGAGTGCAGTTTTTTCGCTGCCCCTGATGAGATATGAGTTATAACTCGTCCCTTCCGGGAGCGGGATCAACTCATCAAAGATCCGCCGGTCAAAATCGAGGGCACCAACCCAGTGCACTCCAGAAACAATTTCACGGGATACCATAACAACCAACAATTACTCCTCTTTTTTGAACTGGTCCTTTGATGCAAAACAGACCGGGCAGGCCCAGTCCGCCGGCAGACTGGCAAATTCGACACCGGTTTTAATGTCCTGCAGCGGTTCGCCTTTTTCGGGATTGTAAACATGCCCGCAGATGGTGCATACGTATCGGTCCGTAAAAATCACTCCTGAAATTTGACAGGTAGAGTGTAGATTATTGCAGGGAATAATCATTTCGATACTGCACAAAAAAGTTTGCCTGTCAATATATGACGTTATACCCTTTTTGTGGAAATTAAATGTTGTCTGCCAGGGTCAACATGCACGAATTATCGCTTGTCCCCGTGAAAGAACATAAAATATAATATGCGATAACAAAATGCCCCCGGTCCATGGTCATCCGCTGCCGAATATCATGTGGAGACCGACTCCCAGCATGAGGATTACAAAGAGCAGTTTAATTTTTTCCGGGGAGATCGTATGGGCGGCACGGACACCCAGCTGGGCAAAAGGAACGCTTGCCGCCACAAGGACGCACCAGTACGCGACATTGACATATCCGAATGAATATGGCGGCCGGCCGGCAACATCAAGACCGTTAATGATGTAGGCAATAATGCCGCTCGCTGAAGAGCAGAGCATAAATGCCGTTGATGTGCCGATTGCATGGCGGAGAGGAATACCCAGAAGAGTTGTCATTACCGGTACCATTACGATGCCGCCACCGATGCCAAACAGTCCTGAGACAAGACCAAATACAAAGCCCCACGGGAGATACACCCAGGTCGTTTCCGGGATACCCCCCTCACGAGGGGATGCATGAAATAAGAACATTCCTACCGCAGCAAGAATGAGCAGCACCCCAAAGAGGCAGGCCATGAGCCTGCCGGGTGTGTGGGTGGCAATGGCCGCACCGGTAAAACCCCCGATGATCCCGGGAACGACCATCAGTGCCAGGGGACGCAGCAAGACACAGTGCCGGCAGTGATGGCCCCAGGTGCTGGAGAGTGCGGTTGGCAGTATCACCGCGAGGCTGGTGCCAAATGCAACCCGAAGCGACAGTGTTGGATCAAACCCGAGGCTGGTGAGTAACCAGTACTGAACGGGGACCATGAGAAAACCGCCGCCAATCCCGAAAAAACCGGAGGCTAACCCTATTGCAATTCCGGTGATGGTAAGGACCAGGGCGGAAAAAAGGAGGATATCCATTCAATCACCGGAACTATACTGTCCGTGAATTGGGTATCAATCATGTAAAAAATTATGCAATGGCGCTCATAATCAAAAATCCAGAACACAGGTGTTCTGTGATTCATGGGAACCCGAGGAAAGTCCGGGTCCCGGAACCGTTATCATTCGCTTTTGAGGTCATTGTGCCAGGTCCCGGCGAGCAGAACAGGGTTATTTTCCCGGAAATTTTACTGTTTTATAATTCCGGGAAAAATACCCGTGGATTCCCACCAGTACACCAGTAGTAAGAATCCCGCAAAGTGCAACCACAGGATTGACTGGGACGAGATATGCCTGATCGATGCGGGAGTTTTGCAGGACGACAAGACCCGCGGTGATGACGATTATGGTTGCATAGATGTCGCGGACAGCAAAGAAAAAGACTGCAGCAACACACCCGACTGCAAAAAACCCGGTAAACATCTCCTGGAGATCAGCTCCTGCAAACAGTGCTGACATTGATATGGCAAAGATGAGCCCCGTTAAAAGAACACCGGTAAAGACGGAGATTATCACCCCGCCGCTGCGGACATAGGCCTGGACATGAGTCCCGACAAGTACCCAGCAGATCATTACCGCTGCGATAGCTGTCGGGAACAGGAGAATAAAGAGCGCGGCACCGGTTACCCTGTCCGGACCCTGCCCTGATAAGCTCATGAGGATAAACCCGACATAGACCGCAAGGACCGTCAAGGAGACCGCAGCAACCGTGCGGCGCAGGGACCGGAAGCCAATCTGGAACATGTTGACAGCACCTGAAAGGAATGCCGCCCGGATACGCACGATAGGAACGAGAATTCCAAGGACAATACAGGAAAGAACCGTGTAAATCACAAGACCCGGAAGAGTGGCTTTCTCGAAAAGGGGGGGATTTCCTGCGAGAAGGTAATTCTCCAGCAACCAGACGATCACATTCAGGAGTGGAATAAGGATCAGGGTCACCCCGTCAGATCGCTTTTTTGCCTGACCGGGGATCTCCGCTCTGTTTACACCCGGGTCCTCCATGCGCTCATTCCCTGTTTTTTAGTTTACCGGTTACTGAAAAATCCGGCCGGTTCTGTGCCGGGTTAATCGTTACCTTGCCGCCTCAAAAAGTTCGCGGATCCGGCGAGTGCGATCATCTGCCGGTAAACGACGGACCGGGCACCGCTCATCGAAGGTGGGAAGAGCCCGCTCGTAGAACACTCCAAGCGCGATAGGCGCATCGCGGTTGTAGTCCCATTCCCTCGCTTTTGCACATGCCTTCTCAAAATCCGAAGTATCGTGGTCGGCAATGTCGTAGACCCGGGACTGGTAGTATTCGGTCATGTTAAAGAAACTCGCGCAGATCTGGAGGACATCGATGAAAGCAAAACCTTTGTGGTCGATGCCCTGCCGGATCAGCTGCGCGAGCCCGGGCATCTTCCGCGTGTAGCCCCGTGCGATATAGGTGGCGCCGCTTGCAAGCATCAGTTCGAGAGGGTTAAACGGGTACTCGGTCGTTCCCGCAGGTGTAGATTTTCCCTTGAACCCAAGTGGTGATGTAGGAGTGTATTGTCCGGTGGTAAGCCCGTAGACCCGGTTGTTGTGGACGATCATGGTGAGATCGATGTTTCTTTTTGCGGCAAAGATCAGGTGGTCGAGCCCTTCGGCGTACGCGTCCCCATCTCCGGCGCAGCAAATGACTGTAAGTTTCGGGTTTGCAAGTTTGATACCCGTCGCTACCGGGATCGTCCGCCCGTGGAGTGTGTAGACACTGTTGATATTGAGGTAATCGGCGATCTTTGCATGACACCCGATACCTGAGACGAGCACTACGTCATCAAGGGATCGCCCCTCTTTTTCAAGACCCGTAAGGACATCCTTGAGCGTGTGCTGGATAGCAAAGTTGCCGCAGCCGGGACACCATGTGTTCTGTGCAGGAGTGATCAGGTTCCGGGTCATAATGCGATCACCTCCTTAACCTGGGGGAGCAGTTCATCCGGTGTGAACGGCCGACCGTCATATTTCAGGATAGTTCCATCAACCCGCCCCCCATGTTCACGGACAAGCGCCGCCAGCTGCCCGGTGGCATTTTCCTCGACTGAGATCAGGTGCAGAACTCCCTGGCACGCGGTGGCAAACTGCTGATCTGGGAAGGGAGAGAGCACCACCGGCTGGATTACCCTCAACCCCAGCTGCGCCGCCACTTCATCGCAGGCATTCCGTACAGAACCCCAGCAAAGGAGGGCAGTTGTGGCACCAGTTACACCCCGGACACTGACACACGGGTATTGCTTCATCGCTTCCCTGATCTGCGCCTCCTTTTTCCGGCGTTTTTCGGTCATAATAATAACATCCCTTGCATCCTCTGTTGTGATCCCGTCCTCGTCGTGAGCATAACTGTTCACCTTCACGATGGCATCTATCCTGCCAGGGAATGTGAGGGGTGATATACCCGTCGGTGTGTCAAGGTATCGCTGGTAGGGTGCCAGTCCGTCCCAGAGTACAGGATCGGCCGACGGCAGGTCAGGGAGCCGGTTGTAATCGACACTGTATGTTCCCTCAGACAGGGTCTTGTCGGCGAGCACAAACGCCGGGATCTGGTACTTCCCGGCAAGATGGATCGCGGCCACAGACCAGCGGTACGCCTCGCCAGCGTCGGCAGGTGCCACGACAAGCCGGGGGAACTCACCCTGCCCGGCATGCAGGACAAACTGAAGGTCTGCCTGCCCGGTATACGTCGGGAGCCCGGTGGACGGCCCGGTTCTCTGGGAGACCACGATTACGATCGGGATCTCTGCCATACCGGCAAAAGAGAGCCCTTCGGTCATCAGGCAGAACCCTCCCCCCGAAGTACCGACTGCGGTTCTTGCACCGGTTACGGCGCTTCCTAAACCCATCAGGATGACCGCTATCTCGTTTTCCGGGTGAATGACCGTTATCCCGAATCGTTCTGCATTCCCGGCGAGGAAGTGGAGCAGGGTTGAAGATGGTGTCATCGGGTATGCGATATAGGTGGAAAGGCCGCCGGCGACAAGGCCGAGTCCGATTGCTTCGTTCCCGGAGAACAGGCTGTGCGGTGGATTTGAGAGCGCCGGTACCGGGCGGGTGGTGTTGATCTGGTTGTATGCCCTTCGTGCAACCCGGATATTTTCATCTGCCGCCTTTGGCATATGGTGGTTGAAGACTTCCTGAACAACCCCCCAGGGAATTCCTGCCGCTTTTGCAAAGGCGCCAATCATCGCGGAGTTCCCGGTGATGGTATGGGCGGATTCTGCTGCAAGAATTGCCTGTAAGGAGACAGTCTGTCCGCTTTTTAGTGATTTTACCAGGTCCGCGTTTGCGACGACGGTACAGTCCGGGCAGTGGGGGAGATGCAGGTCGAGCGTCTCCTGGTTGAGTGCAACAAGATAATCAATCCGGTTATTGTGTGCCCCGACAGGCTCATCAGCGGCACGTATTACGGCAAAATTATGCCCCCCTCTGATGAGAGAGGGGTAATCGGTATAGATATAAACAAAATAGCCGAGATGGTTAAGCAATTGTGCGACAATCGCCCCGGCATTATTGATCCCATCCCCGGCCTTTCCCCCGACAAGCACGGATACGTCCTTCATAACAAGTGCCCTCACATCCCGGATGCTTTCAGGAGGGTATATAGGTTGGGATAGTGACGGGCATGAATGACGTTAAAAAAAGTCAGGTCTTCTGGATCATAGTTTCAAGCAGCGCTTTCATCTCGTTGATCCGGTAGGGTTTGGTAAGTTTGCCGGAAAAGCCGTAACTGGTATAGTCCTGAACAATCGGATCGTTGGCGTAACCGCTCGACACCACTGCCTTTACGTTGGGATCGTAAATCCGGAGTTTCTCTATTGTTTCCCGACCGCCCATACCTTCTGCGATGGTGAGATCGATGATAACAAGATCAAAGGGCCTGCCCGCTTCCTTCTCCTGTTTATAGAGCTCAATCGCTGACGCGCCCTCCTTTGCAAACGCGGCCTCATACCCGAGGAACCGAAGTACTTCGCGGGAGACATCGAGAATTATTGCCTCATCGTCGACCAGGAGCACTTTTCCTTTGTCTGCCATTGCCTGTCCTCACTTGAATTATACTTCGCGCACACGCGCTATATATTTCACCCGGTTCCGTGGTTATGACCGGCTGATCCCGTCCTTGAAAGACGTGCGACAGAAAAGGTGCAGTATACCGTTACCGGGCTTTCTTCTTCAGCGCTCGCAGCCGTGCGGCTTCTTCTGCATCCTGTACACGCAACAGAAAAGTCCCGTGACAGGGCTTGGTATACGGGAAGATGACAAAATCCCCGTCAAGACCGATAGCAATCGGGGGAACGCCGATGGTATGAACATCGAAAATCTTGAACCCCGGCTCGACATCGATCGATTCGGGAAAGTTGCTCCGGATGTATTCCCGGGACTCCTTGAAGGACACA
>Ga0209099_1001304_pt1 | contig 25467 bp, 22 predicted proteins | sample AD_JPNHW2_MetaG_FD_184430 | JGI IMG/M metagenome (GOLD analysis project Ga0209099, IMG submission 184430) | Active sludge microbial communities of municipal wastewater-treating anaerobic digesters from Japan - AD_JPNHW2_MetaG (SPAdes) (version 2) | ecosystem: Engineered > Bioreactor > Anaerobic... | reverse complement strand
AGCTCGTTGACGGTGATGTCCCTGCCGGGCGTCATCAGCACGACGCTCACCATCCCGGGAACATTCTCGATGGCCACGACAACGGCATTGTTCCGTGCTGCTTCCAGCTGCACTATGTCAGAAAACCTTGTATCCATATACACTCCAGGTGAAAAGAAAAAGTGGCCCGCTTGCGCGCCCACTTTTCGCTTTCCAACAATATGAAACGTCCGAAAGCAGCGCCTCCGGACGTCATGTCGCTCAGTTGCCTATCACGTTCATGACTTTACATTGAACAGTATATCGAGGAACGCACGATTGACAACCTCACGCCCCTTCGCATCAAACTGCAGTTTCTATGAGTAGACTACGGCTTCTGGCCCCAGAATCTCTTTCAGACGCTTGAGAAGGTCGGGGGTCACTGTCACCCAGTAGCGGTTGCCCACCTCCAGATGGTGGGTGCCACCGTTCTGGTAGAGGATACGCCAGTGCTCCTTGCCGGGATAGCGCTGTGTCAGGAGCAGCACATTCTTGAGCACGTCGCCGTTCACCTGGTCTTCCTTCATGGTGATGCTGAGCACGGGGCGAGCAACCTGTCCGGCGCTTGCCGGTCGGCTCTCAGCGCTCGCCTGTTCAGGCGTCACAAAGTCGACGAACTTCCTGGCGTTCAGCGACAGCTCATCGCCGTCGTGCCGGACCGTGGCCTGCAGGACAAGCGCCCCCTCGCGGCCGAAGTACGGCTGAAACTGCGCAAGGGCGAACTCGAAAATCATGAGCTCGAGCTTGCGGCTGTCGTCCTCGATCATGCACTTGCCATAAGCGTGCCCTGCCTTCGACTTGGCTGTCTTGGCGCCTGTCAGGAGACCCATGACGGTCACGCTCGCTCCGTCCTCCAGCTCCGCGCAGTCGGAAACGCGCACTGCCTTGTACTTGGCGAGGAGGGGCTCGTATTGCTGGAAGGGGCTGCAGAAGCAGAAGAACCCCAGCGCCTCCTTTTCCATCGCGCTCACGCTTGCCGAATCAGCGGCCAGAGGTGCGCCCTGCGGTTCCTGCACGGCTCCGCCAAAGAGGCCGCCTCCCCCTTCCTCCGCGACCGGGGTCCTGCCCGCCTTGACGGTCTGACTGCCAAACTCCGCAAGAACGCGCAGACGGTCTTCGCCCAGACTGTCAAACGCTCCAGCCTTGATGAGGCACTCGATCGACTTGCGGTTCACCTTGGCGCTGCCGGAACGCCGCTGGAAGTCCTTGAACGTCGAATATGGCCGGTTGGCCCGCTCGTCCATGATTTCATCGATAGCCTTGGAGCCCAGGTTCTTGATGGCCAGCAGGCCAAAGCGGATGCCCTGCGAACCATCCGCCTGCTGTTCGACGGCGAATAGCTTGTCGGACTTGTTGATGTCCGGCGGAAGGATCGGGATGCCCTTCCTGCGGCATTCGGCAACAAGCTCCTTCAGCCGCTCCTCATCACCCATGCCCGCGTTGAGAAGGGCGGTCAGGTACTGTACAAGGTAGTGGACCTTGAGCCAGGCCGTTCTGTAGACCAGGATCGCGTACGCAACGCCATGGGATTTGTTGAACCCGTAGCCGGCAAAGAAGTCGATGAGGTCAAAGACATCCTCTGCGGTCTTCCTGGGCACCCCGCGCTCGACCGACCGGTCGACGAAGGAGGTCCGCTGCTTGGCCAGGATGTCCGCTTTCTTCTTGGCGACGCCCTTGCGCAGGATGTCCGCTTCCTGCAGCGTGAAGCCGGCCATCTGGTTGGCGATCTGCATGATCTGTTCCTGGTAGACAATGATGCCGTAGGTCGGCCGCAGGATGGACTCGATGCTGGGGTGATAGTAGTCAACCCGCTCCCTGCCGTTCTTGCGGTCGATGTACTTCTGGATGCCACCCGCCTTGATGGTGCCCGGGCGGTACAGGGAGATGATGGCTGTCAGGTCTTCTATGGAGGTCGGCTGGACGCCTGCGGCCACGCCTTTCATGCCGCCGGATTCCATCTGGAACACGCCTACGGTGTCGCCGGTGCTGATGAGCTTGTAGACTTCGGGGTCGCTTGTGTCGATATGGCTGATGTCAACCGTGACTCCCGTCTGTTCCCTGACCATGTTCACCGTGTTCTGGATAACCCCCAGGTACGAAAGGCCCAGGAAATCCATCTTCAGCAGGCCGAAGGCCTCGATGAAGTTCTTGTCCCACTGCGTGATGACGTTGCCGTCCTTGTCACGCTGCAACGGAAGATAGTCGGTAAGCTCCCGGTCGGCAATGACGACGCCCGCCGCGTGGGTGCTGAAGTTGCGGTTGACCCCCTCCAGCTTCATGGCCGTGTCAAACAGTTCCCGGACTGTAATGCCGCTCAGCTTCGTGCCGTCATTGTACATGGTCTTCAACTGTTCCACAGTCGTCAGCGCGTCTGCAAGGCCAGTGCCGAAGGGAATGAGTTTGGAGATCGTGTCGGTGTCCTTGGGACTCATGCCCAGCGCCCGGCCGACGTCGCGCACCGCCTGCTTCGCTTCCATCCTGCCGAAGGTGGCCACCTGTGCGACAGAGGATTCCCCGTACCGCTCACGCACGTACTGGATGACCTCGCCCCGTCGTGCATCCTCGAAGTCCATGTCGATATCCGGCATGGAGATGCGCGCCGCATTGAGGAAGCGCTCAAACAGAAGGTTGTAGGCCAGCGGGTCCACCTCGGTGATGCCGGTTGCATACGCAACAATGGAACCCGCGGCCGAGCCGCGCCCCGGTCCCACCGCTATACCCTTGCGCCGCGCAAACCGGGTGAAGTCCTGCACGATCAGGAAGTAGTCCACGAAACCGCATTGTTCGATCGTCTCGAGCTCCATGCGCGCCCGGGCGGTGGCCACGCCCTGCTGCTCCGGCGGGTACAGCTGCTCAATGCCGTCCATCGTCAGCTTCTCGAGGAGAAGCCGGTTCACCTCGGGGTCCCACGGCGTCGTCTGCCCAACTTCCACGTAGCGAGGCAGATGATAGCTGCCCGTCGGCATCTCGACAGTACACATGTCAGCGACAAGCTGCGTGTTCTGGATGGCCTCCTCGTCCCCGGGCAGCCGTTCCCGCATCTCGTCCTCTGTCATGACGTGGTAATACGGCCCATTGAAGCTCATGCGGTCCTTGTCGGTCATCTTCTGCAGCGTTTGCACGCACAGCAGGACCTCGTGGGCGTCGTAGTCTTCCTTCCGCAGATAGTGGCTGTCGCAGGTCGCCACAGTCTTCGCACCAATCGTATGCGCAACGCTGCGCAGAACGGGAAGGGCGCGCAGCTCCTCCTCGATGCCGTGGTTTTGCAGTTCGATGAAGTAGTTCTCCTCTCCGAAGATCTCCTGATACCGCCGCGCAATCGCAAGCGCCTTCGCCTCGTCCCCCCGCGAGGCAGCCTCCGCCACCTCGCCCTTCAGGCAGGCTGACAGCGCAATGATACCTTCGTGGTACTTCTCGAGGGTCTCGTAGTCCACACGCGGCTTGTAGTAGAAGCCCTCCAGGTAGCCCACGGACACAATGTGGCTGAGGTTCTGATACCCGTGAAAGTCCTTGGCGAGCAGGATGAGGTGGTTGGGGAAGCCCGCCTCCCGCTCCTTCTCCAGACGGCCGCCTGGTGCAATGTAGACCTCACTGCCAATGATCGGTTTGAGCCCAGCTGCCTTCATCTTCTGATAAAAATCCAGCACGCCGTACATGTTGCCATGGTCAGTGATGGCGCAGGCCGTCTGCCCCATCTCCTTGAGGCGCGCGACGAGCGGCTCGATCTTGCACATCCCATCAAGGAGGGAGTACTCCGTGTGCAGATGCAGGTGGACGAAGCTCACGAGGCCCTCCTATTGCGCCGGGAAGCGGGCCGCCGCCGCGGAGGAGTCAACGCTCGTGACCTCAACCACCGCGTCGTAGACGAAGTCGAAGAACGTCTGGGAGCGCGCATTCAGCACAATCTTCACGGGAATGCCGGCAAGTGCGTCCTTCGTTCCGACCGTGACGGTTGCGGTGGCGGTCACCTCCTCGCCCTCGAAGGTGAACGTTCCCTCCATGCTCCACACCGAACACGCCTGCCCGAGGGCCTGCACCGAGGTCTGCTGCTCGATGGTGAACTGGCGCGGCGAGAACGTCGCTGGCAGTCCGAGCAGGTCTTCGCAGCTTTGCTGGATAATGCGGGCTGCCGCGGCGGCGGTGTCGCCCTTCAGAACATAGGAGCCATGGTCATAGACGTAGCCCTGCCCTCCACGGACCATGAGCGCGGCGGTCGGACTCCGCGGGTCGCCGCTCAGCACCAGGATGTCGCTGCCGCTCTTGACAACCGTTCCGTCGAAGCTCTTCTCCTCACCCTTCAGCGTGCGGTGGTACGAAGCCTGCAGCTCATATGCCGGCAGGGTTGCCAGCGACGACAGCGGCAGCAGCTGCCCCTCCTGCAGGACGACCTGCACGGGCTTTGCTCCCTTGCCAACGACAAGCTGGAACGTCGCGTCGGCGAAGCCCTGCTTCGTGACACGCCCAGCGTAGGTTCCCTCGGCGAAGCCTTCGACGACGAAGGTCCCGTCCTGCCCAGTCGTCGTCGTGACATTCCACACCGACACGGTCGCCCCCACCACAGGCCGACCGCCGGACGTGACCGTTCCCGCACCCAGGTACAGCGGGTCCAGCTTGATGGAGGCGGGCAGCTGCGTGAGGTCTGCGGTCTGCAGGAATGCCTTCTGATAGCCGGAGGCCGTGACGGCAACCTGCACGCGGTCCTGCTGGATGCGTGCCGCCGCACGTCCGGAGCTGTCCGTCGCTACCGACTGCGAGCCGCTTGGCCCCGTGAAGGTCACCGCCGCATTGGGAATACCCTTGCCGGAGTAACTGGAGAGGACGCTCAGGGAAACGGGAACCTGGCGTGCGCAGCCCGAGACAAGGGAGACGACAGCAAGGAGTACAAGACAGAACGCAATGGTACGGTGCAACGCGGGTGTTCTGATCACAAATCAACCTCTCGGAATGCGGGTTACGTGCCCGCCCATCGTGGTGCGCGTATCGAGGACGGATACAAAAGCGTCAGGGGCAAACTCGGCAAGCGTCGCATTGAGCAGCCCGATGTTCTTGCGCATGGTTGTCGTCAAGATGATGGTACGGTTGCTGTCCATCCCCGAACCCGAGATCGTTGTCACGCCGAACCCCCGGTCGCGCAGGTGGTAGGCCAGGCGGTACGCGTTCTCGTTGGGAATGATGAGCCACGTCTGGTTCCCGATGGCAAGCTTCTGTTCCAGCCAGATGCCGAACAGCGCGCCGGTCGCGTAGCCGATAGCGTACCCCAGCATCTTGTAGATGTCCATGCTGCTGAGGACGCGCGACAGGCTGACCAGGTACACGATGACCTCGAGGAATCCGAAGATGAAGGTGTACAGCTTCCTGCCGCGGACCAGGAAGTTCGTGAACAGGGTCGAGAGCGTCATATCGATGAACTTGAGACCGAGCACGATCAGAAACGACTCGGCTATGACCCAGAACTCCGCCACACGGACCTCCTACCCTGGACAAGCAACATCAGCAGTATAGCGCCCGCCAGGCTGTGCACAAGACAGCGCATGAGAAGGCCGGTCCGGGAGGCCAGGCGTGTTGAAATGTTGCACGGGTGTGGATAACATGTGAGCAGTGTGGATAGCTTCCATGCCTGCAACCATGTGGGAGGGCTTGTGTCCGTAGCGGTGCGTATCGAGTTTCCGGGGGCGGTGCACCTTGTGTCCAACACCGCGGACATGTTGAAGGATGGGCTTGCCGAGACCTTTGTGGCGGCCCTGCAGAAGACTTCCGCTCTGCTGCGCTGGGACGTCTACGCCTGGTGCGTGCTGCCGGACAGATACCGCCTGATTGTCCGCACGGCAGGTGCCGACCTGGAAACGGGCATGCGTCAGCTGGCTTCTGCCTGCACCCGCCACCTTCCCCAATCGGGGGGACACCGCGTGCCAGCCTTTTCGCACCCGTACTGCGACACCCTGCTCGACCCCGAGGGGTGGCTGCTGCCGGCGTGCCGCTCGGTGCTTACAGAACCTGCCAACGCCGGTCTTGTCGCAGCTGCAGGCGACTGGGCGTGGAGCAGCTACCGTGAAACCATGAGCGGAAAAGGACCCCTCGCTGCCTGGTTCAGTCCGGATGACCACGCCATGCCCGCGGCTTTCGACACGTTCCTCCGGGCGGGCTCGCCTGAAACTGATCCCGTATGCCTCAGCAGCCCCCAGGAGGTTCTTGGAAGCCCGGCTTTTCGTCAGAGTGTTGCCGAGCATCTTGTGGAGCGGGCATCGGAGCCCGGCGTGGCTGCGGCGCTCATTGCCCTCACGAGACCATCGCTCGCGGAGATCTTCGGCAGCGACGCCAGGCGTGAACGCACACAGCTTCGTCCCCGCATCGAGGCCGCAGTCCGGCTGGGCTACTCACGCGCCGAGATCGCGCGCCAGCTGGGGGTCCACTACACAACGGTTTCCCGCTGCCTGCGGCCCCCGGACGCCCCCCGGAGGCAGAAGTCTCGCTAACCCGCGGGGCCGGCCCTGCGTGAACGGGCGCCGCAGATGGTGAACCCGCGGCGCCCCAGGCAGTTCCCGTTGTGCTGACAGCGTGTCAGGTTGTCGGCTCCAGTGGTATGACCAGCCAGCAGATGAGATACAGCAGGACCCCGGTACCCCAGGCAATGCCCAGCAGTGCCCACGCAATCCGCACAATCGTGGGGTCGATGCCAAGGTACTCTGCCAGCCCCGCCGCGACGCCGCCGATAATCTGGTTGTGCGAACGGTAGAGACGCTTGGGCCTCGCCTGTTCGGCGTGCCGTGGCGCGTCCTCCTTGTGCTCGCACGACGTGGGTTTCTGACCCGCCGCAGCGCATGAGGAACAGCATACCTTGCCGTCGACCATGACTACCTCTTCGCGCGCAAGCGCCTTCCCGCAGACGGTGCAGACGGCCACCGCCTCTTCGTCTGGCCTCTCGAAACTCTTCATTTTCTCTCACCCCCTCTCACCAGAACGGCCAGCCCGAGAACAAGGAGCAGGACGCCGACCGTCGACTTTCGTATGATGTCCACGATTTGTCCAGAGAAGACCTCAAGGCCCGACATGAATGCCAGACAGCCTATCAGGGCCACGCCAAGACCCCAGACGACGCTGGTCCTCGACGGAGTTCCCTGCACGGAGTCGTACATTGCCGCCGTGAGAATGGAAATGCCTGTGGCCAGAATGGCGGCGCCGGCGAAGGTCGTGAGCCCGAAGCGCACCACGTTCAGCACCTGCAGCAGGACGATGATGCCCAGAAACGAGAACATGGCGCTCCAGAAGACCATGTCCCGCACCTGCCGGTGAAACCCCGATACGACGCCGTAGATGCCGACAAGAATGACAAACGCCGAGAGCGGGACAAGCACGCCGAAATGGTAGCCACTCTGGGGAAAGGCGGCCAGAAGAAAGTGCACACCAAAGACGATGCAAAGCGACCCCAGTACCACCCTTCGGTCAATTCCACTGCTGTTCATTGCTGCACCTCCACGAGTTGAATCTGTCCTACCACGCTGTTCATGTCAATCCTGAGCCGTCCCCCGCCTTCCGCTGTCCCTGCTGCCGTCGTCCACGTGCCGCTGCCCGTCGCTGTAAAGCTGCCCGGCAGCACGTTGCCGATGACCGTCCCCACCACGACCTCCGCCGACCGCGTTTCCGGAATCCGCAGCACGCCGCTTCCGACTGCCGCACGCACCACAACCGCACAACTGCCGGCCGCCGGACCAGCAAAGTCCAGTGTGTAGTCGCCGGTCATGCTGTCTATAAGGATGCTCTCGACCCCGAGGTTGCCCAGCCCTTCCGCCACAAGCCCGCCTGTGATATGGCTGAACTCCATATGTTCCACGGAGCCGCCGTCCTCAGGAACCTGTACCTGCAGGGGCGAGGACACACCCCCGACATGCAGCTCGGCAAGGTCTGCTCCCTCCAGGACAAGCCTGCCCTTTCCAACCAGCGTCAAGGTGAGCGAACCACGCTGTGGCGTTTGTATCCGCAGCAGGGAGCCGCCTGGCTGCCCAGGGCGCGCGGGCTGCAGTTCAAGCCCCACCGTCCCCGGCCGTGCCCGCGAATCGCGCCTGAATCCCTCTCCTTCCACGGTAACAGCAGGGGAGACCTGCGCAGAAGACGATGACACGACAACCTCGAACCCGTCTCCGGCGACGGCGAGGGCACCTCCCGGAAGCTCGAGGACACTACCCTTCTCCAGGGCTGCTCCCGGCCGTTGGCTGAGGGCCTTGACGGCCATCCCGGCCGCGACAGCCCCGCTAAGTACGAGACCGCCAGCCACCAGCGCAACAAGGGTACGCGAGCACTTCATGTTCCCAGTCCCCCCTGGCGCCGGAACATGTGCGCACTCAGTGCCAGACTGCCAATGACAAGCCCGCCCGCTCCTGTGACAATCACAAACATCAGCAGTCCACGTGCCGCCTCGAGATTCGGCCCCACGGTCAGCTGAAGAAGGCGGGCCACCAGCTGCGAGTGTGCCGCAGCAGCATAGCAGAGGCGCAGGAACGCCCCGATGGAAACGGCCGCAAGTGCAAGAGCAACCAGCAGCACGCCCAGCGGTTCCCCGTTCCGCATACGCTTCCCCAGAACCCGTTCCAGGATGCTGCAGGGTGCCTGCTTCTCCTCCTGCGCGGACTCCCATGCGTCGATGCGTCGCCACACGTCTCCCGTAAACCCCGGCGGAGGCGTGGCATCCGATTCGACCGAGAGGGCGGCCCACAGGCTCCGCTCCAGCTCATCATCCGTCCGCTGCTTCACGTGCCTCCTCCTCGTTCCCATACAGCGCCTCAACCTCCTTCCGCAATGCCAACCGTGCCCGGAAGAGCCGCACCTTCGCGGCGCTCTCCGTTATTCCAAGACGCGCCGCGATGGTCGCCACGGTGCACTTCTCGTTGGTAAAGACAACGGTGAGCAACGATTTTAAACATAATGCCTGAAAAGCCCGTAAACACGGCACTTTGTCGGATTTACCCTATCGGGAAAGGGAGGATTTTGCGGCACCTGGTGTTTATTTGGTGTTTTAATTTACGAAATGCCATTCAACGAAACGCTACTGCAAACAACGAACCCCGACCTATGAAATGAGTTCTGCTCACCTCATCAGCGGGGTTAAATTTGTGCATAACACACATTCGTTCGTCGGCCTGCCGTCTGGCAATTCTATGCCCAAGTTCGCGGATACCACTTGTAATTCACGCTCAAATGAGTGATATATACAGTACCGCAAAACGCGGGAATAAAACTCAGGAGGGCAAGGATTATGTAACTACATTTCAACGTAACAGGCGAGTGGCGCAAAGCCCTTGTTCAAGCAATCAGCGAGATAACAGGCAACTACAACCTACATGGCAACAACTGCCATATCGCAACAAAGTATATGCTACATACCTGTAAACAACGGAAAAGTTTATTCTTTCTTTCCACCTGTAAACAGCGAAATCAATCTATCCCAAAATGTTTCATTTTTGACCTCGACTTCTACACCCTTCGTTTCTTCAGGTTTTTCAATCCCGTCGCATTTCAACACAAACTGAACCAGATCGGTATGCTCGTTTTTGGACGAGGTGAAAGAAATCGGTTCAAAGTCCAAGCCTGTATACTGATCCAACATATCATCAATTTCGGATTGTATCTTGTCCGGCATTTTAGCCGTTTCATCACTTAATTCGGTGGTACCGTCATGCAGCTCGGCCACGCCGTCATAAAGCTCACCGATACCATTTCTAAATGAAGACACCCCGTTATGAAAATCGGCATAACCGGAGGACAACGCACCAACGCCATTCATATAATTTCTTAACCCGCTATGGAATGCTGCATAGTTTCTATCTAATTCCGATAACCCCGCCGAAAGTTGCGCAAGCTGCTCCATCATATCCATGCCGGACAGTGCATCGCTTATTTTTTCCGACATGTCATCAAGCGTAGCTGAAATCGTATCAATGGAAGCGGCCAGCGTGTCTATTGTGGAGCCTACGGCGTCAAAAGCGCCTTTTACCTGATTGTAAGTCCCCTTGACGGTTTGGCCTGCCGTATACGACGCGATAAGCTGGTCAAGTAAAGCATACTGGCTTGGATCGGTTTGGGTATATAGCTCCGTAATTTGCTCCTGACTGACCGTTGCGTCCGGAATCCCTTGTATGGCTCCATCCAATGCCGCATAGGCTGATGTAAATCCATTCTTCAACTCGATCAAACCGTCTGATATGCCCTCCAGCCCATCGGCTAATTGCGACAAGCCCTGGGGAAGCTGGGTCAGATCACCCAAATCCATTTCCCCGGAGGCTCCGTTAAGAGACGAAGCGATCTGTGTCAAAGCACCGCTGATTTGTGAGGACGCCTGTAAAAGCTGCTCGGAATTGTCACTTAGCTCGGAAAGGCCGGCTTTGATATCGGATGATCCATTTCTTAATTTGTCTGAGCCAGTCTTTAATTCGGCTACACCATCAGCTAAATCACCCACCCCATCATTCAGATCGGAGATCGCGTCAGACAGCTCGGTAAAATCACTTATCATACTGTCTGTATCCGGCATCTCCATGTTCATTGAGAAGGGCACGGCGGAAATGTCAATTCCGGTCATGGCAAAATCCCTGGCTGTTGCGCTTAGGGAAATATCCGCATCCTTGCCCGGCATTACCGTATATGCGATTAATTTATTTTTTCCCGCGCTGGCAACGGTAGCGCCCGCCGCATTGATGTCGCTGCATTTCTCGGTATCCAGCGTTATAGAGATTTGCAACATATAGTTTTCATTAAAAGTCGAATTCACAGCGGTGTTCTTTTGAGTCGTGATATGAATCTCAATTTTACCGGATTTTCCGGCAAGCTCCTGTGGTGCTGTTTTAACGCCGTTCAGAAAGTATGATATGTCAAATATCCACGGGAGTTCCGTTGTGGTCATGTTCCCCTGATAATAGAAATTTTCAGCATTGGTTTGAAAGGTAACGGCATCACCGTTTTGCGTCATTAAAGTCGTATCCGTCAGATTTTTTACCGACGTATAATCGCCATAATCCGTGATGCTTCCTGCCTCGGCAATCGCAAAATGATTAACGGCGTACATGGCGCGGATGCTGCCGTCCGGCGCGAGGATAGCGTAAATGACCTCGTCCTTGCCCTTTATTTCTGCATTGCCCGAGGCGCTGACGGCAGGGCCGGAGACAGCGTTTCCGCTCGCTGCAAGCGACAGACTTGCCGGAGTGAGCGACAGCACTGCGGCCAAGCTAATGGACAGAATGGTCTTGAATATTTTAGATTTCATCATATATACCTCCCAGTAATCTTCAATGTTCTATTTAGATTGGTGAAAAAATTTTGTCTTGAAGGTGACCTTTTCGATCGCTTTATCAAACACGACCAGCAAGGTGGGCAGAAAGCATACCACCATGGCAAAGGAGAGCAGCGTACCCCGTCCGAGCAACAGACCTATATCGGCAATAGCGCTGTTCGATGACGTTGCAAACAGCGTAAATCCGGCCGTAGAAAGGGTTAGCGCCGAAACGAGTATGGATTTGAAAGACCCGCCAAGAGACACGCTGATCGCCTCTCGCTTTGGCATTTGTCTTCGGTTTCTCAAATAAGTGTTTGTCAGCAAGATGGCATAGTCTACCGTTGCGCCCAGTTGTATCGTGCTCACCACTAAGTAACCCAAAAAATTAATCGGAGTGCCGCTGAAATAGGGAATGGCCAGATTGATCCAGATACCCGCTTCGATGGTAAGCACCAACAAAAACGGTAATGTTGCCGACTTGAATGTGACCAACAAAACAATAAAAATAGCGATAACGGCAATCAGATTAACAACTACGTTATCTTTTTGAACAATACTTTTCATGTCATATAAATTGGCGCTTTGGCCGAGTGTGTAAAATGTCTCTCCATAATGTGCTTTCGTTTTTTCATTGATATTCTCTACGGTTTTGAACGCAATATCGCCTTCCGCAGGCGTATCCGTATATACGATAATGCGGGCGTAGTTTTCTGAGTAAAACTGTCCCGTTATGTCGTCGCCAAGGTATTCAGGGGGGATGACCGCGCCTACGTTTGCGGCGTATGACATTACGCCTGTTATACGGTCAAGCTGTTCGAGTTCATCGCATAGCATCTGTTCTTTGGCTACATCACCTCGGGGAACCAGCAATGCCATGACGGTTGATTTGCCAAATTGCTGCTCAACCGCGACCGTATCTCTGCCATAACGGGTATTGGGGTCTACCGTATCGTTTCCATAAAGAAAGCCGGTGCGGCCTTGCCCTAAAAAGGTTGGTACTATCAAAATAGAAACGATAATAACCGCCGGGACAGCGATTTTCGATAAAACCCTGTTGACGTTTCCAAAGCTGGGCATAAATGCCCGGTGTTGTGTTTTATCAATCATCTTGTAAATGCAGAGGATGAGTGCCGGAAGGAAAACCATAACTGAAATAAAGCTGAAGATAATGCCCTTCGCCAGATTGATGCCCAAATCGGCTCCTATTCCGAAGTTCATAAATAAAAGGGCTAAAAAACCAAACAGGGTGGTTGCCGCGCTGGCCGCCACGGTTGACATGGACTCTTTCATGGCATGCCGCATGGCGTCTTCTACATTGGTGTATTTTTTTCTGTTGTCTTGGAAACTGTGAAGCAGGAAAACGGCGTAGTCCAACGAACAGGCCAATTGTAAAATGGGACTTATCGAATTTGTCATAAAAGAGATTTCGCCAAAGATAATATTGGTTCCCATATTGATGACGATGGAGATACCGATCACAAGGAGAAACAGCAACGGCTCAAGCCATGACGCCGTTGACAATACCAATATGAGAATAACGACGGGCAATAAAATCGCCAATGCTTTTACAACGGTTGATGCGGTTGTTTCCTGGATAAATACTAAGGCAGGGGCTTCGCCTGTAAGCGCGTTATCGCTGCCGATCAGATTCAATATATCGTTGCACGCCTCTTTCTCGATGCCTTTGGCGATTGTGACCGAGAACAAAGCATTGCCGTCTTTATAGAAGCCCTCGATCGTATCCGTATCGCCCATTTCAAGAGGCTGTTTGATGTCCATCATATCATCCAGCCACATAACCTGCGTAACGCCGTCGATGGAGGCCAGCTTTTGCTTATATTCCAACGCTTCCGTAAGAGAGACGTTTTTAGCCATAACGCTTGCATTCGGCATAGATTCTGTGAATTCACTGTTCATGATATTGAGCGCCGTGGTGGATTGTGCGTCCGGAGGCAGGTAGTCAACCATGTTATAATTGACATCTACAAAAAGCAGAAGAAATAAACACACCAGCGCGACTGCAATGAATATGACAATAACCGGTTTTTTGTGCCGAATAATGATATTTGAAAATCGATCCATAAGAATCCCCCTAATCGCGTATTGCAAACCATACCATATTGTATTATAATATGCTTAGTGTATGGTTACAACCACTAATGTTAAGTAAAATGGTTTGATGTCCGACAGGTGATATCAAAAGTGACGGATTACGGAGAATGAGGTGAAAACGTGGAAAAGAAAAAAATAGATCAGCGAGTCAGGCTGACACAACACCTTCTGAAAAACGCTTTGGTGCAACTGATGCAAGAGCAGCATATATCCAAAATTTCTATCAGGGCGATATGTGAATTTGCGGGAATTAATCGCAGCACTTTTTATGTGCATTATACCGATCAATATGACCTTCTGAAAAAGGTTGAACAGGAAGTCCTGGACAATTTGAATAAATATCTCGGCAAACAAGATTTAAGTGATGAGCGCCCCATATCCATTCAGATTTTAATAAAAGTTTTAGACTATGTGAAAGAAAATATGGAGTTGTTTAAGGCGCTGCTTAGCGAAAACTGTGACTTTGCCTTCCAAAAAGACTTAGTTGCGTTGGCGCAAATTATATCATCGCAGCAAAACCAATTGTTTGACTTGAGAACACAGGAATATATTAAGATATTTGGCTTTACTGGCACAATCAGTATGCTGCAAAAATGGTTGAATGACGGTGCGAATGAATCACCGGCGCAGATGGCAGAGTTTATTATACAGATAGTTTATTACGGAATAAGCGGTTTAAAAAAGAACACATTTAATCCTTGAAAAAAACGTGTAAAAGTGCACACCCCAAATAAAAAATGCACCTCCCAACAACAACCCCAGGCAGGGGATGCATGATTGCACGATAATGGTTCAAATTTCCGGCCAAAATGCCGTCTCTTAAAAGATGAATTTTACCCATAAACAATGAAAAAGCAAGCTATAGCGAGTGGCAATAGTGCGAGCAAGAAATACGCCCGGCGGTAGGGGCGGTCTACATCCCTACCACTTTTGATTAGGACAGCGCGCTTGGCCTTTCGCATGAGTTTTTCAAAAATCAAAAATCAAAAACTTTGAAATCAAAATCATACCGTGGGGGCGTTTCGTTCTCTACAGCTTTTCAACTCGGACAGCGGCGTGGGGCTTCGTACACAAAAACGCGGATTCAAACGGGGTAATAGCCTAATTTTAGGAAAACGCTTTGCAAAGCCATGTAATTATACGGCAAAAAGCGTAATTGCACATAATAAAAAGACCGGGAGAGCCTATATCAACTCTCCCAGCATTGTTACTTATGTGCTTGTGCCACTCGGTTAAGGGGTATTAATCCGAATAACCTTTACGGCTTCACTGCGGACAAGTTTGCCATCAAGAAACTCATAGGCAAGGTAGCCAATCTGGTCGAGGACAGCGAACTTTTCGGATAAAGTGCGAACGCCGATGGGACTCCTTCCAATAACCCAGTAATAGCTAAAGTCACCGAAAGCAATAGGCTTTGCACCGGCATCCGCATCCGGCATAAACTCGGACATTATTACTTTCTTGCCCAAGATGGTATCATCGCTGTCACGCCAGAGGTAATTCCCGGTATTGTCCTTAAGGGTGCGCAGAGCAAGAGCGGTTTTATCGTTCATCAGCCAGACAGCGTTTTTACGGTACTCCGGCTTTACCGAGAAGTACAAGCTGATAACATCATCGTAGCTGATGTCATCGATGGTAGCAGCAACTTCCGCTCCGCCGGTGGCGTTCAGGATGCCTGTGGGCATCTCATTACCGTTGCCGTTGATAAAGGCGTTGTCCTCGGCCCTACCGAAGTTCTTGGCGAAGCGTTTGATGAGGTAGTTCTCAATGTCAAAACTGGCGTCATGTATAAAGGCCGCATCCATTTTTACTAAAGCCGCCAAGTTCCAGCTGTCCACGGTGTTGATGTTGAAATCGTCAATGCCATCATAAATAGGAACTGCGTCATTTTCCGCTACCCACTGGGCAAGGTCATTACTGTCCTTGGCGAAAATCCGGTAGCCGGAGCCGTAAGCCTTTATTACAGTACCGATACTACGGAGCAGGCTTTCTTTCTCAAGGGCTGCCATGTACTTATTTTGCGCACTGTTTGGCATTGCATAAAGACCGATTCCGGTGCTGCGGCCTTTTGCAATCTCGTCAAAACTGCCGACGTTACCGCGCATAGCGTTCCAGAAATGCTTGTCATATTCCGGCGAGCCGGTATAGGATAATCTTTCAGTGTAAGTACTCATAATTTCCCTCCTTATTTCTTGTCACAAACAGGGCATCTGTATAGACCCAGTTCGTTATAATTGAGCGGTCTGCTGATTTGCTTTAACATACCGCTATTACATTCCGGGCACTGGATATCGTAAGCAAAAGCCATTTCGATGTTGTGAGGCTGCCGCGCATGGAGTCGATAATACTGATGCTGTTTTCCTTGCTCGTCTTTAACAAGACAATCTCTCAGGAATAAATCACACATATTTTCTGTGTATTCATCAGAGTAATATGAGTGTTGCGGACGAAGGAGAGTGCCCTCCTTGTTCATTTTGATAAGCGGATAGTTTCTCATTTGAAGTTCCTCCTAAAAATTAGTGTTTGATTGCTTTCCTACGGTTCGCCGCTTCTGCGGCTTTGGTTCGGCTCCGCTCCTCCCACCACGGGCGCTTGCCGTGTTTGTTCTGCGGGAGCGGCAAATTCTGATAGCGGATAGTCATTGTCCGCTTACTGCACCCCGTCACGCTCATCACCTCCTTTCGCACGTTCGAGCCGTTCTTCCAGTTTCAGCAAGTGCCATTCCACCGAGGACATACCGTTTTCCTTGAAGAATTGGAAGCCCGTGTGCTTTGTCAATGTCGTGTTGGCATAGTAGTCGTCGCGGATTTCCTGAAGCCGCTTATCACGGCGCAGTTTTCCGATAGCCGCTTGGTACTGGTTGTGTATCTGTTTCGGAGTTAGCCCTAATTCTGCTCCGACCTCGGTGAGCGTTTTATCCTGCCAGAAGCGCCCTCGAACAGCCGCCGCTTGCTTTGTCGGCAGAGCGGATACGCGTTCCAGCACCTCGGCGGCGGTATCCGAGCAGTCGATATCCTCAAACGGTGCTTCCGCTGATGAGTCTGCTATGGTATCGCCGATGGTGATTTTTTCGTCCTCATTGCCGGGGAGCGGAGCGTCAAGACTGACCGCACCATTCAGCGGCTCACGCTTGCTTGTGCGATAACCGAGCAGTTCATATACCCTGCGCCTGACGTGATATTTGGCGTATGTCGAGAACATCAATTCGTTATCGGGTTTTCCGTTGTAAGCCTTGATTGCGTCAAGGAAAGCGAACCAGCAGACTTGACGGCAGTCATCACGCTCCACGCCGCAAGAATCCGCACGGCCTTTATGGCGGTGATATAATCCATCAGAGTGCATATAGAACAGGCGACAGACTTGTTCCCAGAGCGTAGCCAGAGTATGGTCATCGCCCTCCTCGTTTCGAATTTGCTGTAATAATTCCTCGTTAGTCATTGTCGGTCCACCTCCTTCTGTGATGGTGTTTATAATGCTGGTGTCAGAGCCAACCCTTGGTGCGGCAGTAATCCTGCGCCTGACGGAACGTCTTGAAGTATGTGACGCTGTTTCGGCTGACTACCTGAAACAGATACGGCGCATCGGCACTTTCGCTGCATCGGATAACGGCTTTGGCGTTGACAGCGCGGGGCAGTTCCATAATTGTGCGGAATTTGTGCTCGCCGTACATTTGCTCAAGTTTCTGCTGTAAGTCCGGCATTCGGCTTCCCTCTTTTCGATTGAATATTGGCACCCTTGATGGCACTCTTCGTAGCTTTGGGAATTTTGGCACCCTTGACTTGGTTCTTTCGTTGCTCCAACCTCGGAAACATCGATAAACACAGGCTTATGGTCTTTTTTCGTTTCATGAGTGCCAATAATTCCTTAATTGTGGTTTATGGCATTCTTGACTTCTTGGCCGTGAAGAGTGCCATAAATACACCCTTAGGGAATATTGTCCTCCTTGATATTCTCCTTTGCCGCTTCGGGTATGTCCCAGTACCATTCCTTTCCCTCCTTAAATGTTCTGACGCAGAGCTGTGCCTTGGCTCGTTTCAGCGTCCGCTCGGAAAGACCTATCAGATTTGCCTTGTCATAAATGATGGATGCCTTAACTTTTCCGAACATCAGCGTATCCCGGATAAAATCTGCAGCTTCATCCCTCTGTTCCGACGGACGGCCACGGCTGTGTTTATTGTCGTCACCACGAATCAAGTCACGCGCCGTAACCTCACGGCTCACGCCGCGCCATTCGAAACCGCGCTCCTGTGACAGCGAATATTGCAATGCCGGAGGGACATACGGGAGCAGATTGTTTTTACTGGAAACAGCGGCACGGAGCGTTTCGTCATCACCTTTGACTTTTCCGACCGTCCATACCGAGCGGAACAGACCGTTTATGGCGGTTGAACCTAAGCCCCAAAGGACGCTTGCCCCGCCATTGCCACTAGCGGCGTTTTTGCTGATGTGCTGTACGATGATAATGGCTGTGTTGTATTTTTCCGCCAGTAGCTTCAGTTGTGCCATTGCCGCATTGGTTTCGTTGGCACGGTGCAGGTCAACCTTGCCGCCGATGAAGTGCTGGAGCGTATCAAATATCGCCAAGTCGGGCTTGCATTCCTCGAGCACGGCGGCGAGGCGAGAGTCGTCAAATGTAATACCCGCCGCCGCTATCGGGTCCAAGAAGAACACCCGATTCGCACCCTCGGCGGTTAAACCGAGTTTTTCAAGCCGGGGCTTCACGCCGAACTCCAACGCATCGTCAAAGTTGGCGATTAGCACTCTGCCCGGCGTAAGTGTCATCATAGTGCCGTCGGCTTTCGGGAACTCGCCGCCGTTGGCCAGCGCCACGGTAAGAGCACAGGTTAGAAAGGATTTGCCGCTGTCCGGAAGCCCTTGCAGACTGGTAAGCGCACCTCTGATGATGAAACCCTCAATAAGCCACGGGACTTCACGGGACTCAATCTCCACGGCGGGTTTTATGAGCGTGTGCGCATTCTCCGGCAGGAAATCTCTTACCGGGTCTGTTTTGTGATAATCCGGGGTATAGAACTTTTTGCAAGTTGATATTGCTTTGCAGATTGTCCGCTTGCGATAGTCCTCGCGGTCAATCCACTTTTGGATTGAGCCTCGCTCGGATTCGCTGTAGACCCTTTCCATCTGGTCGTAATCGCCACCGCAGTAAAAGCAGAGAAAGCCCATCAACCTGATGTCCGCCTCCGATGAGGATGGATAATCGCATTGCTCGCCATCCCACAGCTTGAGGAACAATTCGCCGTCTTTCCCATGCGAGGCTTTGGTGTATACTTCCTCGTCGGTTAAGCAGGAATGTCCTTCAAAATGGGTGATAACCATCGGTTCAGGACGGCGCATATATTTGTCAAGCACCGACTGTAACCGCTCTGTGCAGTCTTCAATCCCGGCTGCGTGTATTACATTTCCGGTTACGGTCAGGATCTTGTTTGTAGTGCCGGCAAGATAAATCTCAAGCCCGAGTGCCTTATTATGGATATAATAGGTAAGCGTGTCGTAGTCGAAATCCGAAATCTTGGCGATTATCCGGATGCCTGTGCCTGATGGGCTGATTTCGCTGTAGGAATCTATTGAGGCAATAATATCCCGCGCCATTTCGGATATAGTGCCGTCTGCCTCGACACAGCCGTCGATGTCGGTGACTGCCAGTTTCCCGAATACTCCTATGCCAAGACCGTCATAATTCCCGACCGCCGCGAGCGCAGTTTGAAAGTCGGTGAACGTGCCGGGATTGCTGCTCTGCCCCTGCCCACCTGTATTTGGATTGAACGGGACTTTATCCGGCTTTTCCTTTTTAGGGTTTGGCACATACCGCCAGCAGTTGAATTTTCCATTCTCCCGCAGTTCCTGTGGCAGGTTGTAATATTGCCGCACACGCTCACCTCCTTCCATTCGTAATGAATGCCGGGTCAGACTTCATATTCGTCGTCATCTTCAATGTGGTTCGCCTCGGCACAGTATTCACACATAAAACCGGAGTAGATATGGTCGTGCGCTGCACAGTCAATTAGCGTTTTAATAAGTTGCGCCAAGTCCGCCTTGATTGCTTTACCGCAATCGCGGCATTCAACAGTTATCTTCACCTTGAATCCCTCCTATCTTTGAGATTTTCCTCCGCCAATAGCCCGATGTACTCAACCACGGTGTTGTAGTCCAACAGGCACTTGCTGTTGATGTACAGTGCGGGCAGTTTGCCCTGCTTCGTCAATAGGCGTAGTGCGTGTTCACTTAAAAGCCCTGTGCGGGCGATTTCTCTGATTGTCATCATTTTGGGCATCTCATCCATAGAAAAAGCCTCCTTCCGAAATCAATATAGGACGCAAAGAATCTTCGAAGTTTGACTCCGTAGACTTGGCTCCCTTGATTGACTCGTAAAGAGGCTTGTTGCTCTTATTTAGTTGGCTCGTTTTGTCTTAGATTTTCATTCTTTGTCAGAGTCCAATGATTGGACTATCTATAGTATACACTACAAGATTTGGCTTGTCAATGGGTTTAAGGAAGAAATATTACAAACTTTGTACTTTTCTCTTGAAATCCACTGAACGCTATGGTATACTAAATGCGTGAGGTGAAAACTATGCCTTTTAACGAACTATTAAAAGCACAACGGCTCAAAAAAGGGCTGAAACAACGTGAACTTGCCGATAAAATCAAGGCTACCAACACTTCTGTGAGCAATTGGGAGAACGGGGTCAGCCAGCCGTCGGCAAGCGTTATTGAACTTTTGGCACAGGCTTTGGAGGTTACGCCATTCGATTTGCTCGGCGAATTCACCCTGAAAGATATTCAAGAATTGGATAAAAGACCGGCTTCTGAGCGTACCTTTGAGGAAGAGATGGCTCTGACGTTTTCTTACAGCATATTAAAGGAAGCGAATATAGACATCAGCGAAGTCGCCGACAGCCTACAGGAAACGAGCCGGAGCATTAAGGACTTGGCGGCTTCCATACAGGGCGTGGCTTGGCAGCTTCTACTCGGTGATGGAGGCAAGGAAATCCTGCTCGCCTACGACCGCCTGAACGCCGACGGCAAGGCGCTTATTATCGAATACGTCAAAGGAATACTCAAAGTACCATCGTTCCTTGAAGAACCCGATATCGGAGTGGACGATGAAATCATATCGGGTCTGGATGACGCACACACAGGGTTGAAAGGGGGTTGGCTGTAATGGCTTCATTAACGAAACGGGGCGATTCCTATAAAATCATGGTTTCTCTCGGCTATGATATTCACGGGAAGCAAATCAGGAAAACCACGACATTTACGCCGCCGCCGAATGTGACCGAGGGCAAAGGACGGAAACTTGCCGAAGCCTTTGCTCATGACTTTGAGAAGCGGTGCCGAGGTGTGTCCGACCTCGGCGAAAACATCAGGTTCAAGGATTTGATGGGATGGTACTATACCGAGGTCGCGCCAAATGTTATCCGTGAGGGAACCATCTACGACCAGAAAGTGCTTTTAAACCTTTATGTGGTCGAGGAGTTCGGACACCTGAAGCTGAAGGACATCACCACGGCACGGCTTGACGAACTCTGGAACAGGCTCAAAAAAGACGGCGGACGGCGGGAGTATTACGCTTTTCGTGACAAAAATGTTATTCTGCTCGGCTCACGTAGGGAAACAGCAAGGGCAGCGGGTCTGACGGAAAATATCGTATACAGAGCCTGCTCCGGTGAAAAGATAACGAAGGCATCCGCAGATAAAATATCGGCGGCTCTCGGAAAGCCGTTCAAGGAAATCTTCGAGCTGGTTTATGAAAAAGGCGGGCTGTCCTCTGCGACTGTGAGCCATATACGGGCAACGATGTCGGCGATAATGCGGACGGCGGTTAAGAAGGGTCTGCTTGAGAAAAACCCCGTAGTCAACACAACGCCGCCGAAGCCCGATAACAAAAAGAAGCTGTTTCTTGACTCGGGTCAATGCAAACAGCTTCTTGATATTTTCGAGGATATTGAAAACCGTCAACTTTGCGTGATGATAAACACGCTCCTGTTCACGGGTCTGCGGTCGGGCGAACTGCTCGCCTTGCAATGGCAGGACATCAACTTTGACGAGGGCACGATTGTGGTCAACAAGACGCTTCTGCGCCTTGTCGGGGAATACAGGCTTTCCGAGCCGAAAACGAAGTCCAGTGAGCGCATCGTCAACGCCCAGCCTGAATTGTTTGCCCTCCTGAAAACGCACAGGACATGGCAAGCGGAGCGGAGACTTGCGTTCGGTGCGGCATGGGAACAGCCGGAGCAGGTTTTCACAAACGCCACGGGCGGCTTTTATAACGGGGTCACGCTCAACCAACAGTTCAAGAAAATCCTCCGCAAAAACGATATGCCCGACCTACATATCCACGACCTCCGTCACGCAACAGCATCGCTTCTGATAAATGCGGGGCTTCCTGTCAGGGTCATTGCCGACCACCTCGGACACCGAAGCACCCAGACAACGGAAAATGTATACGCCCACGTCTTCTCCGAATCCCGAGCCAAAGCCGCCGATGCCATTCGCATTGCTATTGGCAAGTAGGGGGCGGTATGATAAAAAGCATAAAAAACGAAAAGCCGCCGTATCCGACTTGCACAGTTTCGGGTACGGCGGCTCGGTGTTTGGTGTTTAATTGGTGTTTTAATCTGCAAAAAGGGGCAAAACGGTGCACCACGATACGCTACGCCGACTGCCCGAAAAGCCCAAGATACCGTGCTTTATACCCCTCGGTACAACGCTGTTAAACGACTGCGTGGTTCTCGCTGTAGAACATCGAGAGCAGGGCACTCTCGTCCGCCGAAATGCGCGTCATGGCAGTCACAATCTCCTGCGCTTTCCACCTGTTCTCCTCGTCCTCCTGCGGCGCGGCAAGAACCTGCTCGTCGGGAAGGTCTGCGCCTTCACGGGCCGACGAACGCCAATAGTCCACCAGGCAGTTGTACGCGATGGTCATGACCCACGGCAGGAATGGCCTGCCGCGGTCATAGGAGTCAAAGCGTCGGTATGCCTGAAAAAAGGCCTCCTGAGCAACGTCGGCGACCACGCCCCTGTCCTTCAGCTTGCCTGCAAGAAAGGCATACACGGGGCGCTGGGTCTGCTCCATCAGCCGGGCGAAGAGCTCTCGGTCACCGCTTGTCATCTGTGCGCCCCTCTCCGCGGCCGATGCGTCTGCCGCTCACCAAGCCTACGGAGACGCCCGCAGAAAGGTTACAGCAGGGTCAGTGCGCGCCGGGCCCGACGGCCTCGAGGTATCCGCGCTCGAGCAGCCAGTCGAAGATCTTTCCCGCCTTCGCATACGAGTACCGCTCCTCGACGTCCTTGTAGCCAAGCTCCACCATCTGGTTGTCCTCGATGAGAAACAGGAATTGGACGATGATGTTGCCGCCCTCGGGAGCGTCGCGGTTCTTGTCGATGTAGAGATTCAGGATGTCGAAGTGGGGGATGTGATGAGGACTGACCGAACCCTCGCGCACCGCGTTGGCAATCTTCTCCTCCAGTTGCGCGGTGTCATGGTAGTCCTTGACGATGATGAGGGCCACGTCGGCGTCATACTCGATGTCGCCGCCGCCCGTGCAGTTGAACATGGTTGGCCGGTCCTTGGAGAGCTCCGTGTCAAGCCGGCATCCATCCTTATCGAAGGAGGAGGCGGCGATGATTGGCGACTGCAGCTCGGTGGACAGCTGAGCAATCAGGCCGGAGACCTCGTCCACCTGCTTCTGAAGGCTGGTGTACGGGTTGACGGTCGGGACTTTCTGCAGGTAGTCGACAAAGATCGCACACCGCTCAGCGTTGTGGGCGTCCATGATGCCGTACGCTACGCTGCGGATGTGCTCCATGGTGTCCTGCCGGTCCCCTTCGAACAGATAGAAGTTGTCCATGAAGGAGCTGGCCTCCTTAATGCCCTTGTTGAACCTGTTGACCAGCTCGGCCCTGTTGCGGATGTCGCCCTTCTGCAGGACCAGCGGGTTGATGAGTGTCTCCTGCGAAAGGACACGGGTGAGCAGGACGCGCTTCGTCTGCTCATACGAGTAGTACAGCACGGGGATGTGGTCATTGCGGGCAACGAGGGTAGCCATGCGCAGCATCAGGTTCGTCTTGCCTCTCCTTGGGGCTCCGCCGAGTGCGTAATAGAACCCGGGGCGCAACCCGGACAGCGCCGCGTTGAGGTTGTCATACGGGGCGATGCTCATGCCGATGATGGACGGGCGTCCAGTATCGCGGGTGCGCACTTCCTCCACATACCTGAGGAGGTCGTCGCGGATAGGCTCCTGCCTGCTTTCCGCGGACAGCCGGGCGACCTGCCGGAGCTGCTCGGAGATCTCCGCCGCAAAGTCCTCGACCCTGCGCCCCTGCCGTTCGCTGTCCGTAAACGAGGCGATGCTGTCGCCGATGGACCGCAGCTTCCGGCGCGCCGCACGTGTCTTGAGACGGTCCAGGAGTTCGACGAGCGTAGCCATCTCCTCGCCGCCGGCGTCAGTGAGCTTGGACAGCAGGCTTACAACAGAGGGGGTAGCGTGGCGTTCCTCCGTCATATACCCCACGAAGAGCGGAAGGTCGATTTTCTCGCCTTCTCCCTTGTGATTGGAACAGTACCACTGGAACGCTTCGAAGACTCCCCGCAGCTCCACATCCTCGAGCAGCGACGAACTCATGCCAAGTTTCTGCAGTTTCTCCAGCAGCTGTGGAGCAGCGAGAACCCCGGCAACCAGTCTGAACTCGGTCCTGTCTGTCGTCACCGTCTTCCTCCTATCGCGCGAATGGCCTGCCTATATAGTATCCTCCTGGAAGGAAACTGACAGACCCGTTGATGCTCAGTTGAAGCGATGTGACCAGGGGAATCTCCGTGAGGCTCAGCCGCAGCTGCTCAATCATGAGCGCCTCCTCATCCAGCCGCCCCGGAACAGCGCTCATGCTGAGCGCCAGACGGAGTACGCCTGTGCTGGTATCGAGGGTCATCGAGGTCACCGAGGTGCCATGGGGCACAAGAGAGGAATCACTCCCAGCCGGACTCCCGAGGGCGGCGATGATACCCGAAATCATGGCGTTGCGTCCCGTGAGCGGCGGGTCCTTCTCCACGACCGTAAGAACGGGCAGCCTGTCCCCACCAATGTCCATCAGCGAGTAGGCAGCCAGGACCGTTCCCGCCTCGACACGTCCGTCCAGCCGGAACAGGGGGACCGATGTGTCGACGTGGCCGAACAGCACGTCCACCGGATTCCCTGCCACCAGGAAGCGGACCCGCGATACCCCCGGCAGCCTTGTGAGGGTCAGCACTATCATGTCGAGTGTCCGCTGTTCCTCTCCGGCGCTCATGGACAGTGTTTCCACCCGGCTGACAAAATCGACGGACGCGGTCCTTGCGGACACAGTCACCCCGCGCAGGAGGTTTGTCCCCAGCGGCAAGGGCAGCAGGCCGCCGTGCGACGGCCCCTGCAACAGTGCCCGCATCGTTTGAAGCGCCAGCTGGGAGCGCGTCAGCCCCTGAGGCACCGTGCGCAACTCCACTGCCATGCGGCCGTCCGCAGTGGCAAAGTAGAGGGCGACGGGCTGACCGCGGTCCAGCATGCTCTCGTTGACGCCGAGTTCACGCTGCGTTTTGACGAAGGAGAGGAAGGTGCCAGCCGGACTGCCGTCCACCGACAGCTCGACGGACCGCACTCCCGGGAGGCTCAGGAACGAATTGGCGAGCTGCCAGTACAACGTGTTCTCCTCGGCGAACCCCATCGGGTGCTGCAGCGTGCCGGTTCCCAGCACGACGCGGAGAATGCCATTGGCATCGAGCGTTGCACGCCGCGCTGTAAATCCCGCCGGCACAACGGTTGCGAGGCCCTGCCCCATTGGCGGCGTGCGCAGCAGGTCGATGACTCCCGCCACCTCTTCCACGAGGCGCGCAGACAACTTCGCATCCGTGGGCACTCCAATCAGCTCGCCGGTCACGCTGTCCGTGTAGTACAGGACGATGGACACGCTCCTGCCGGCCGCCGTGCGGAAACTGGAACCTACCAGGACCGCAAGCGCGACCGCCAGGACAAGGACAAGCCAGCCCCCGTCCGGGGCGTGTCTTCTCCTGGAAACCGTGCCATGCC
>Ga0209099_1001301_pt1 | contig 25515 bp, 24 predicted proteins | sample AD_JPNHW2_MetaG_FD_184430 | JGI IMG/M metagenome (GOLD analysis project Ga0209099, IMG submission 184430) | Active sludge microbial communities of municipal wastewater-treating anaerobic digesters from Japan - AD_JPNHW2_MetaG (SPAdes) (version 2) | ecosystem: Engineered > Bioreactor > Anaerobic... | reverse complement strand
TGCGGAGACAGGATAACACTTTTATCCGGTGACGATAATCTTCTTCTTCCTGTACTGGCTATCGGCGGTAAAGGCATAATTTCCGTACTTTCAAATCTTCTTCCGGCTGATGTTAAAAAGGTAGTAACCCTGTACCGTGAAAATAAAACTGAAGAAGCTAAAACTCTATTCTATAAACTTTTGCCTCTATGCAGAGGGATGTTTCTTGAAACTAACCCTATTCCAATAAAAGCAGCAATGGAGATGACTGGGGCATGCAGTGGAGAATTGAGACTTCCTCTTGTTTCGTTAAGTGACGAAAACAAGGCAAAATTACGCAAGATTCTTGCTGATTACGGAGTAAAGCTTAAATGAATATAGGAATCTGCGGAATAGGCGGAAGGATGGGTAATGCCATTCTCCGGATAGCGGTCGAACGAGGCCATAAACTCCATGCTGCATTTGATGCGGATGGTTCTACTCTTATAAATAAAAATGCAAAAGAACTTGTTAATAATCCTCTTGCTGATTGCAGTATTTCGGCGATGAATGCTGACGCACTCCAGGGGGTTGATGGTGTCATAGATTTTTCAGGCCCTGTGGCGACAATGAAACTGATAACAATACTTTCAGACCTGAAAAAACCTGTAGTGATAGGCACCACCGGTTTCTCCGAATCTGACGTGGCGCAAATAAGATCTTATTCGGAAATAATACCTGTAATCCATTCACCTAACATGTCGCTTGGTGTTAACCTCCTTTTTAAATTAACTGAGATCGCGTCAATGGCGCTTTCAACCGACTATGATGTTGAGATATTTGAAGCGCATCATAGATTTAAAAAAGACGCTCCATCCGGTACTGCAAAAAGGCTTCTTGAAATTGTAAAAGAAAATATGAATGGCCTCTCCAATGCTGTTGATGTTAACGGGCGCGAGGGTATTACCGGTGAAAGAACCAGTAATGAAATCGGAATGCATGCAATGCGCGGCGGTAATATTATTGGTGAGCATACCGTATTTTATACCGGACTTGATGATAGAATTGAATTAACTCACAGAGCCGCAAGCAGGGATGTTTTTGCCCGTGGCGCTGTTTCTGCCATGGAGTATCTGCATAACAGGGCTCCGGGTTTTTATACAATGTACGATGTACTGGGTTTTAAATGAGTGATGAAGAGATAAAAAAAGAGGAAGTTGAAACAAAGGAGTTCACAGAGAACCCCTTTGATCATCAGAACGCGCGTCCGGAAGATGTTGTTCGCCTCTTTTATATCCACGACGTTCCTATTATACCAGTTGTTTCTAAAAGGGGCATGCTGATAGGCATTCTAAAGAAACAGGGTATTATATCAGAATTAAGTGATATAGAACGTGTTGAAAAACTGAAGATTGATGAGTTTATAACCCGTAATGCCGTAAAGATGTCGTTTGATGATCTTATACCTTTCGGCAAAATAAGAGAATTTGTTGTAATTAATATTTTCGGGGAAGTGCAGGGTAAGTGGAGCAGAATACAGTTATTCACTGCATGCGATAATTCAAAAGGAACGAACCAGGAAAACGAGGTAAAAAAACAGCAGGAGGATCAGGTTCTTGACTGGATGATTTACCTTATTCTTGAACATATTCCAAGAGCGCTTTACGCAATCAACGAAAAAGGAAGAACTATTTTTTATAACAGCCATTTTGAAAATATGTACATAGAAAAATACGGAACAGAAGTAGATGTCGCAATGATGGAAAAACTTTTCAGTGATCCGATGAAGAACGAACTTTTTTCAAACGCAAATGAAAACGATCTATCTTTCCATAATGATGAACTTGATATTTTTTACGAAAAAATTCCCCTTATGAGTAATGAAAAAAAATCAGGATTCCTGATCTTCTGTGATAAAAAAAGTTCAGGATCTGAGGAACTCAGACTGCCGGGGGTTGATCTTAGAGAAAAATCTCTTCAGGAAATTGTCGAAGCAGTTGAGCGGCACATAATTGTGGACGCAATCAGAAAAGGGAAGAATCTGGATGAATCAGCGGAGATTCTGAAGCTCGGCAGGCAGGCCCTGAATTCAAAAATAAAGAAATTCAGCATCGAAGTTAAATAAAAGCGTTATCATCTGTACGGCGCTTCGTACTGCATGAAAGTGGTATTTTTTTAAAAAAATAAATTTTTTTTCAATATTTCTCTTGACTCGAATTTTGTATATATATAGTTTATCAATAATTATTAAGTGTCTTTGTTGTTTCACTCCGAACACCTCTTTTGCTGTTTAATAATCATAAATATCTTGATGAACAGATTTTAGCAAAGGCATTTTTAAGTTACCTCTTAGAAAAAAAATAATAAAAATATACTCAAAGGACAAATCATGCCAAAAGCCAGTGAATTGAATGATAGCTTGAATGGGGATTCTGAAGAAACAGTAATTACTGAAGAAAAACTTGTTGCGGTCAAGGGCAGTGATGCCTACAAACTTGATCTTGGCGAACTTAAGGCTAAAACTATAACCGAGTTATACAGCCTGGCCAAAGAGATGAAACTTGAAGGGACCTCCGGACTGAAAAAGCAGGATCTTATCTTCGAAATATTAAAAGGGCAGACCGAACAGAAAGGGCTGATTTTTGCAAGCGGAGTTCTTGAGATACTCAGTGACGGTTATGGTTTCCTGCGATCACCGAATTATAACTATCTTCCCGGCCCTGATGACATTTATGTTTCTCCTTCACAGATAAGACTTTTTGGACTGAAAACCGGTGATACTGTAGCAGGCCAGATAAGACCTCCCAAGGATAATGAAAGATTTTTCGCGCTACTTAGAATTGAAGCAATAAATTATGAAAATCCTGAAAATCTGCATAGACGTGTAATGTTTGATGATCTTACTCCGCTGTATCCACAGGAGAGGCTTAATCTCGAAACCGAGGGAACTGAAGTTGAAATGAGGATCATGAATCTCATGACACCTATCGGAAAGGGACAGAGGGCGCTGATTGTTGCTCCTCCAAGAACCGGAAAGACTGTTCTTCTGCAGAAAATAGCGAATTCAATTACTAAAAATCACCCTGAAGTATACCTTATTGTTCTTCTCATAGATGAGCGGCCTGAAGAGGTTACAGACATGGCCAGATCAGTCAAGGGTGAGGTCGTATCCTCCACATTTGACGAACAGGCAACACGCCACGTCCAGGTTGCTGAAATGGTAATAAACAAGGCTAGAAGGCTTGTAGAGAGAAAAATGGATGTTGTTATCCTTCTGGACTCAATAACAAGGCTGGCCCGGGCATACAATCAGGTTGTCCCTACAAGCGGTAAAATTCTCTCCGGAGGTGTTGATTCAAATGCTCTCCATAAACCAAAAAGATTTTTCGGTGCTGCGCGTAACATTGAGCAGGGGGGGAGTCTAACTATTCTGGCAACGGCTCTTATTGATACAGGAAGCAGAATGGATGAGGTTATTTTCGAGGAATTTAAAGGTACTGGAAACAGTGAACTTCATCTTGATAGAAAGCTTTCAGATAGAAGGATTTACCCTGCTATCGATATTAATAAGTCTGGTACAAGAAAAGAAGAATTACTGCTTGACGAAGAGGAGTTAAATAAATTATGGGTATTAAGGAAGGCTCTCGCTTCTATGAGTGCCACTGAAGCCATGGAGCTTCTTGTCGAGAAGATGAAAGCTACCAAGAATAATAAAGCATTTTTCAGAGCAATGAATACTGCTTAGAAATGTGCATAATTGAAGAAATAATACTAGTTACAGGAGATAAAAGTTATGAAACCTGGAATTCATCCGGATTATGCTGAAACAAAGATTCACTGCGCATGCGGGAACGTGATTGAAACAAGATCTACGGTAAAAGATCTTCACGTTGAGATTTGTTCAAATTGTCACCCTTTCTATACCAAAAAGCAGAAGCTTATTGATACAGCAGGAAGAGTTGATAAATTCAAAAAGAAATACAATATCAAGTAAATATATATTTAATAAATATATACAGAAAAGGATGAGTGTTAATTTCACTCATCCTTTATTTTTTTTAATATCTGAAAAAACTGTTCACTCCTGCAAGAGAAATTATAATCATTAAACTTACAATCTCTATCCGTAAAGTAATCTGAAAAAATCGTAACCACGAGAAAAATTGCAATAACAATTTGTGAATATGAAACCAGCAAAAAAAGAAATATTCCGTTACTTATGCAGCATCTGATTTCAGACCTGAACCGTTTTTATTTACAAAGATAAGACCGGCAATACCGGTAGCGATAAAACATGCGGCTACTATCTGCGCCTGGGTAAACCCGATAGAAGTAACAGGGTTCAGTCTTATAAACTCAATTGAAAATCGTGCAAAACCGTTCATTATAAGGTAAATGAAAAATATTACTCCGGTTTTCATTTCCTTTTTTCTGAGTCTCATCAGAATAAGAAAAAAGATTAATGATGCAAATGATTCAAATAACGGGGCAGGAAATACATTCACTGTTACAGGGACTATTCCGTTAGGGTAAGCCATGCCGAGAAATGAATCAGTTGGTAAACCGTAGCATCCGTCACCGGATGCATGGCATCCCAGCCGTCCGATTGCATAGCCCAGAGCCATTGACGGTGATGTCGCATCGAAAATTTTCAGTATACCTTCATTATTTTTTTTAATTACAATCATTGCAGAGAGGAATGAGAGTACAAATCCGCCATACACAGATAGCCCTGCGCCTGAAAAAATCATCGCGGATGGTGAAGATAGAAACTCGGTGAAATTTTCAAAGATATGAAACAGTTTGGCACCGACGATTGCTGATGGTATTATAACAATAAGAAGTTTGTACGCAAGCTCCGGATCAATTTTTTTCAGTGTAAATTCTCTTTCCAGAAGCAGAAAAGAAATGTAAAAAGCCATACCAAGAAGCAGGCCATACGATCCTATTGTTATCAATTTATAGTTAAAAAGTATCGGGTACATAATTTTCTCCGTTTAATAAACTGCGTTGACAGATTTTTTTTAATATTTATTCTTCAATTATGGCATTTCATGAGTAAACCGTTACTAATCTTTTACTGTGAGGCCTGAAATGCCGCGGCAGTCTGTTTCGTCAGATACTCACTTTGTTTGACAAAACTGGTCTTTATTTAGAACAGATTGCTTCACTTTGTTCGCAATGACGGATACTGACTGATCCCGTTAATACTATAATAATAAAATATTTTAGAAATAGTTTTCTGATTAAAAATGATTTAAAATATCTTTGTCAAGATATAATTTTTTGTTTAACTAACTCCTGCAAAGTATGGATTTTTTTTGCAGATTTTCAAATTTGACAGCTATATTCTACACGAGCGGCGGCGGACGTAGAGAGCGGGATTTTTTTATTAACAGTTTGCCTTAAAGTTATTCAGATAATAAATGAATTACAGGAGTACATTGATGAAAGATGAAGAAAAAGTTGCTCTTGCAAGGAAAGGGAATGAATTTTTTAATAATGGAAATATGACAGAAGCGATAAAATTTTTTGTAAAGGCAGGTTACCGTGACGGAATAATGCGCGTTGCAGATTACTACTATTTTGACAAGAAACAGCCGCTTATTGCTTTGAAATTTTATAAAATGATAAACAGGAAAGACAGGGTTGATGAGATTTTTGCAAGAATGATGTTTGCTTTAAACAAAATGCTGAGGCCGGTATCTAACGAAGAAACGGAATCGGAATCTTCTAAAAGCACCTCGAATGAAGAGATTGAAGTGAAGATTCATCCGAAGCTCAAGATTCTTGCTGAAGAGATAATAAGGGATAATAAAGGAGAAAAGTGATATAGATGAAGAAATTCTATATTTGTTTTGTATTGATTTTTCTAATGATATCAGTTAATAATTATTCAACTGAAGTTGATACAACTGAATATTTTAAAACTAAAGTAGTTGAAAAGAGACTGAAGAACGGAATTGTACTGCTTATGATGGACAGGGGATTTTCTCCTACCCTGGCTTTTCACATTTCATTCAGGGTCGGTTCAGTTGATGAGAGTTACAGTACTTCCGGTGCTGCGCATATACTGGAGCACATGCTGTTCAAAGGGACTGATAAACTCGGTACAAAGGATTATCAAAAAGAGAAACCGATACTTAACCGGATTGAGGCTGTTGGTGAAACTATAGACAGGCTTAGACTCGAAAATCCGGGCAGCGGAGAAATTAAAAAACTTGAAGCGGAACTTAAAAGTCTGGAGGTCCGGCAGTCTGAACTTGCAATAAGTTCTCCGTACGACATGCTTTATACTTCCAACGGGGGAGTAATGTTTAATGCATCTACTTCCAGGGACATGACCGGATATTATATACAGCTGCCTTCCGACAGAATAGAATTGTGGGCAGAGACCGAATCAGCGCGCCTGAAAAATCCTGTGTTCAGGGAATACTATAAAGAACGGGATAATGTGTTTGAGGAGAGATTGATGCGGTATCAGACGAGTGGCGACGGTTTACTGCAGGAGGCTTTCTTTGCTGCGGCATACTCTGCACATCCCTACAGGCATCCCACAATCGGGTGGGAATCCAATATTAAATATATGTCAATCAATGACATCAGAAAATTTTATAATACATATTATATCCCGTCGCGGATGACCATCACAGTCGTGGGAAAACAGAATCCGGAAGAGACTTATAATACTATAAAAAAATATTTTGAAGATATTAAGCCAAGGCCCGAACCCGGAGAGATAAAAATAATTGAACCTGAACAGGTAGGGGAGAAAAGAATTAGTGTCTATTTTAAATCAAGGCCGTCGATCATGATCGGATGGAAAAAACCGACTGCTCCGGCAAAGGATGATTATGCTTTTGACATTATGCAGACTGCACTTGGAACAGGTAAATCTTCGAGGTTGTACAAATCTCTTGTGCTTGAAAAAAAACTGGCTTCAGCAGTATACGCATGGAATGGGGCTCCCGGTTCCAGGTATGATAATATGTTTATTGTGTATGCGGCCCCGGTTGCCGGAGTCAGCCTTGAAACTCTGGAGAAAGAGATATACTCCGAGATGAGCAGATTCAGGAAAGAGATCGATTCAGCGGAAATTGACAGGGTTAAAAATCTCTCGGAATCATCTTTTATCTTTATGCTCGACAATAATGACGGAATCGCGGGACAGTTAAGCTATTACCAGACTGTTTTTAAGGACTGGAGATATCTTGCGAATTATCTGGAAAATTTAAATAAAGTGTCAGTTGAAGATATTTATAGCGCCTTTGACAAGTATATTAAGGATAATAATAGAACTGTTGCTGTTCTTCTTGATGACAGGAGTGTTAAATGAAAAAATTATCTGTAAGTTTAGCTATATTCGCTTTAGTAATTCTGTTTTCATGGGATAAAACAGAAGCTGAACCGCTGAAATCAATTAAAACAGATTTTCTTTCAGCACTTCCGGAAGTGAAAAAACATACGCTGAATAACGGCGTGAATCTTCTCTATCTTAAAGATGACCTCCCTGTCACTGTTATTTACGCATCTATATCCTTCGGTAAACTGTATGAGAATAGCGGCAACGCGGGAATAACTGAAGTGCTTTGTAAAACTCTGACTATTGCCGGAACAGAATCATACCCTGGAAACAGTCTTAATCAGAAGCTTGAATCTGTCGGTGGAGAGATAAATATTTCCGCAGGCTGGGAGACGATAGGTATTGAAATAAAAGTATTGAGTAAGTACAATAATCTCGCCTTTGACATACTTGGCGATCTTCTGAAAAACCCGGTTTTTGAGGGGGCAGATGTTAATTCGGCGAAACAGCTTGTTATGGAAAAGATAAAAAGAGATATGGACGAACCTGAGGAAACTGGTGTCCTGAAATTAAGAGAGATCATATTCGGCGGTTCAGGCTACGGAACCGTACCGACAGAAAAAAGTATCGGCAATATAGATTCCGGAAGCCTGAAATTATTATGGAATAAATCTGCCACAGGCGGTAATGTAACTATTGCCGTATCATCATCAGAAAATGAGAGTGAAATTATCTCTCTTGCTGAAAAGAAACTGTCAGAAATTGTTAAGGGAAAGAAAGAGTACTATACTATTGATAGAGAAAAGATTTTATCTGATATAAAATCATCTTCAGGGATAATATATCTGATACCCCGCGAGCTGGAACAGGCTACAATATACATCGGGACATGTGCTCCCGAAATCAAGTATAACGGTAATTATGCCCTTTATTTGATGAATTACATATTGGGGGGAGGATCATTTAATTCAAGATTGATGAATGAGATCAGAGTCAGGCGCGGAATGGCATACTCGGTTTATTCACTCGTACGAAACAGGCGCAGTGCCGGAATATTTATATCTTTTGTACAGACAAGAAATGAATCTGCGGGTGAGGTCCTTTCTCTTATGCATGAAAATATTAAAAAAATGTATAATGAACCTGTCAGCAGGGAGGAGCTTGCCTGGGCAAAAGAGTCTGTTAAAAACAGTTATGTCTTCAGATTTAATGATATTGATGATCTGCTTGGTAATTTTCTTGAAATAGATTATAATGATCTTGATGCAGGTTATTTCAGGGATTATCTTGCCAATATTAATGGAGTTACAGCAGGGCAGATTGTAGATGAGAGCAGAAAAATGTTCGAACAAGGCCTTATAACAGTGGTTGTGGGGAACAGAAATTTAGAAAAAGTACTTTCGTCACATGGCAAAGTCGTTATTTGTGAACAGGAAAAATAAATAAAGAATATTTTTTGGCCGGTCTCTGCCGTAATACTCGCATAATGACCGGTTTTATTCAAAATAATTAAATCATCAAGGTCGGCTCTATTTTCTACTGTTTATTCAGACAGTTAAAGTGTATTGTAAACCTGTTTTTGAACAGGTTTTATTTTTCTTTTATTTTATAAATGAATAATTACCGAAACTGTAATATATGATAAATCAAGGAATGATTTATAACTTACTTTCTGCTTAATAATTTTATAAATATCTGAATTTTCATGTCTCAGTAGTTGAAAACCGGGGTTATTTATTGATAATTTGCAGAGAATAAAGTAAAATGAAGTTCAAGGAAGAACGCATGACAAAAAAAATTGTTGATTTAATGTCTTATAAGATTGAAAAAGAATTAAAAGAAAGCGGGTTTACTTTAAAACGAGACGGCGATAAAAAAGTAAAGTTGTTGATTAAATTAAAAAATGATGGTACCAATAATTAAAGTTATTAAGTCCCGGGGAGTTGAAAATGAGTACTGAACTCGAAGCGAATAAGCAGAAGGTCAGAGATGAGCTTGAAAAACTAAAGCATGAGTATAAAATTGATTTACCTAAAATTATATCAACAGCACGAGAATATGGTGATTTGAAGGAAAATGCTGAATACCATGCCGCACGGGAAAGACAGTCTTTTGTTAAGGCAAGGATCGGACAATTAATAGATCAGTTGAATCAGTTAAATGACCTCAATATAACAGATATACCTGAAGATAAAGTAGGGTATGGCTCATCTGTAACGGTAGTTGATGAGGATACCGATGATGAGGTTACTTTCACTTTTGTGTCTTCGAACGAAGTAAGCCCGTCTGAAGGTAAAATTTCAGCATCATCGCCGATTGGTGCTGCTATGCAGAATAAATCGGCTGGAGATCTGGTAACAGTAGTTATACCTGCAGGGAAAAGAAATTACCGGATAAAAAAAATTGTTACTATACATGGCAATGAACTTGTTTACAATGGATAAAGGTGGAGTATTAATGTGGAGACGAGGGGGATCGAACCCCTGGCCTCTTGAATGCCATTCAAGCGCTCTCCCAGCTGAGCTACGCCCCCATTTGAATCTATACTTTTTTATAGAAATTATTTGTCAATGAAATTATATTTAATTTTTTATGGCTTTATAATGTTTAAGTGAGAAAGAGAATCCAAATGTTTTTTACGCCCCCGCACCCCCGGAGGGGGCAAAACTCAATTCTTGCCCCCTCCGGGGGTGCGGGGGCCGGAGATGGTAAAAAGACTGGGTGATTTTTATGTATAGAAATTAAACCGGTTATATCATTCATTTTTTTATTAAGACCGGTTAATAAATAATAAGGTTATACTATGATTTTTACTTATATTCTGGTGTTTCTGTTTTTTATAATATTTACCATCATCATACTATACATTCTGAGCGTGTATGTTCTTCCTAAAAAAATTGAAGAAATTCAGAAGATGATTGAAGCAGGCCAGACAAAACTTGCCATAAAGAAGTTAACTGAAATACTCGAAAAGGACGACCGTAATCCTTATGCACATTACCTTCTTGCTGAATCTTATAAGGCTGAGGGTAATTATCAGTATGCTATATTAGAATACCGACAGGTGCTGAAATTCGGAAGGTTTGATGAACGAATAAGAGAGGTATATATAAGATCAACTCTTGCTAAAATATACCGTGACAAAAAGTCATTTGAAGACGCGAGGAAAGAATTATTAATCCTGACAAAACTTGATCCTGCAAATTACGAGAATTTTTTCGAACTAGGCCTGATTACCTACAATCTGGGGCAGCTTGATAAAGCTACTAATTACTTTAAAAAAAGTGCGTCCTTAAATGCTAAACACGATCAGTCTTTTTACTACCTGGGACATATATATTACAAGAACGGAGTATATGCAGACGCCAAACAGTATTTTTTAAATACGATTAAACTTGACCCTCTGAATTATCAGGCACATTATTATCTTGGGCTTGTTTTAAGGCAGCAGGGTGATTACGAATGGGCTTTGAAGGAATTCGAAGTTTCAGTGAAAAATGATGACCTTAAAGTGAAAAGTCTGCTAGCCCGCGGGACATGTTTTATGGAGAAATCACAATTTCCTAAAGCTGTTATGGAATTTGAGCGCGGTGTAAAATTCGCGAAGAAAGGGAGCGACACTGAATTAAACCTGAGATATTTTCTTGCTGAATGTCAGGAGAAAATGAGAGATGTACATGCTGCTATAATCAACTGGGAAAAAATTTCTGAAGTCAACCCCAAGTTCCGGGATGTTCAGCAGAAACTTGCGTCATATGCTGAATTCAGACAGGATGACAGAATTAAGGATTTTATGATAGCAGGCCTTGCCCAGTTTGAACATATGACCAGAAAGATTGTAGCGGGAATGAATTACAATATAACAGATATTGAAATAATCAGTGATACTGAAATAGAAATAATGGCCATTGAAACTGAAGGGAAGTGGCGTAATACCAGGCAATCGAATAGAATCATCAGAGTAAACAGGACAACTGACACGCTTACTGATTCTTACTTCAGGCAGATACATGAAACTATGAGGCCGCGTAACGCGACAAGAATTCTTATCATAACTACAGGTGATGTCTCTACCAAAGCTCTTGAATTTGCCAATACAAGGCCTATAGAGATCAAGGGTAAGGCGGAACTTGTGGAGCTTTTGAAAAAAATATAACTGCCATGAATCAAATCAGAAATCTCCTGAGATCTATCCCTTTTCTCCTCCACCTGAATGATGAAGAAGCTGATTTTTTTTTCAAATCCGGAAGGCTGGCCTTTGTTAAGAAAGGCCAGATTGTTGATATAAAAAAAACTAATTCGCTGAACATAGTTATTGATGGGATTTTTGAAATAGAATCAATTGCAAACAGGGATATTGTCTATCTCTCGCCCGGGTCATTCTTCGGATTTTTACCATTTATCGAAAATAGAAAAAAAGGAAATGTAAAAGCCCTGGTCGATTCCAGAATTTTTGTTATAGGAGAAGATGACCTATACAAACTTTTCCTCATGTCGCATAAAGCCCTCAGGGGTTACATTAAGATGATAGAAAGCCTTAATTTTGACATTTCCGATTCAGGGAAAAAGTATTTTGACCTGAAAGGAAAAGTTGTAACAGTTTTCAGCAGAAACAGTAATTCGGGGAAAACTCTGCTGTCATCTCTCATGGGATTGTCACTCTCTGAAGAAAAAACAATTATCCTCGATCTGTCGTACAGCGGAAGGTCGGTCTTTGACCTGTTCAAACAGAGAATGACCGTACCTGTCTCTGAAAAGAATAAAGGTGAAAAAGCGGCAGAGTCCTTAATTAACGACAGAATTGTTAAGGTAAATGAAAATCTTCATCTTCTTAATATTTCATTTTCAGCAAGAGTAAAAGTTGATCCTTCAATTCTCGGCCCGATATTATTTTTATTATCAAGAGATTACAAATATATAATAGCGGATTTATCAGACAGTGATGAGGCTTTGAGGAATAAGGTATTCGAACAGACAGATTTTGTATTTGCCATTGCAAATTCAAAAAAGGATATGGAAGAGATTCAGCCCTTGTTCGATGAAAATCTGAAAGAAGGGCAGAGAGTGTTTTATGTCCGGAATAATTATTTTTCAGCAGATAAAGGTCCGTTTTATGGCGGATTAATTCTGAATAAATGTGACGGATTCGAGAATGATGCAGACATAAACCTGCTGGAGAGTTTTATCTCTAACGGGAATATTGATACTTATACAAAAGCAGTTACAGCCAGAAACAGGGCCCTCGTTATTCAATCTTCCCAGCATGAATCCATACTTCTCAGTTCTTTATTCCTGGAATTGAACAGAGGTGAGAAAAAATTCGATTATATCTACTCATCATCCTACAGTTATTTTTTGTTATGTTTATTTCTCCTCTTTGATGATAACAATTTACTTAAAGAGAATCTGAAAAAGTTTTTTTCGCCTGAGCAGTTCAACAGGATTTTTGAAATAACATTTCCTGAAAAATATATTTTTAAATCCGGCAGAATTCTTAAGTATGCGTCAGAACTCGCAGGATCTAAAAGAGTTGAGATGTTTCATTCTCTTCCATTGTCATATATCAATTCCGGAGGCAAACAGAGAATTTTCAGCACAGGTTCGTTAAGCCGTCTGATGGCTGCAAGCCTGATTTCTGCACCGTTGTTCGAACCGGTTGAAATTGCGGGGGAAAAGTGTTCATCCGGTTTCCCGGCTGGTTATGTCCTCCCTTCTCATTTACTCCGTACGGAGGCGGCCGAAATATTTAATATCTCAATCAGCAACAAAGAAAAATTATCTTTTACTGATGACAGGTACAACCGGTTCTTTACTAATTACCTTGAAGTATCTGAGGAGTATAAATTACCTCAGCCGGAATACATGGAACAGAGTAAAAAATTAATACTTGAAGTATCGGAAAACGAGTTTAAGTTTGACAAAATTTCAGAAAAAACAATGAAATTATCTCAGATGCTTATTGCAAGAATCATTTAAAGAGAGGGTTAGTTTGAGATCTGCAAAAACAAATGCTTTTCAGATGGCAGTTTTAATATCCGGTATCATGTATATTATCATTGGTATTGCTTTTATAATTTCGCCGCTTACGATTTTTCAGTTTTTTGCTGATAATGTTTCCGAAAACTGGATAGACCTGGTTAGAGATCATGAGCTGGTTGCTCCTCTATATTTTACAGTAAAAGCCTTCGGCGTTCTGCTTTTATCATCCGGGCTCCTGATGATAATGCCGCTTTTTGATCCCTTGAAGTACCGGGGGATAGCATATTTAAACGGAGTCATTTTTCCATTCATCTCATCGATTATTCTTTTAAAAAACGGGCTTTTTATCGGTGTTAAAAGGGATGATTCAATTCATAGTGATTATATGCATGTTCCAATTGTTATATTCGGAGTAATTTTAATTGTCATATTCATTATGGTATTAACTACTCTTTTAATGACAAGGAAAGACGCAAAAGAGGGAAAAGAATAATTTTTTTTTAATTGATTAATAATAACTTTATATGTATACTGTATGCAGTAACTACTGATACACTAACGGGTAAATACCATTTTGCCGCATCAAGGTGCGGCAAACATAGTTATGAATAGTTGCTGTAAAAATCAATAAAACGAACTGGAGTTGAAAATGGATCTGAATCTAAAAAAGACAGGAAATAATATTACAATATATTTAGAGGGGAGATTGGACGTACATCTTTCAGCTGATATTGAAAAAGAGATTAATAAACTCATTACTGCAGAGCCATCCAGTAATTTTGTTCTTAATTTGAAAGATGTTGAGTATATGAGTAGTTCAGGTCTTAGAATATTTGTTTCAACAATGCGTATTCTGAAAGAGAGTAAGAGAAAACTGGTACTCTGCAACATGAATAATGCGGTTAAAAAGATATTTGAAGTTGTTGAATTAACAGATATGTTCGATATTTTTAATTCTGAAAATGAGGCTCTTGATTTTTTGAAAAAAGCATAATCTGCGGTACATGTTGAAGATTAGAGAGAGTAAAAAAAAACAGGGAAGTTTCTTCAGTAATCTTTTAACGGCTTTTAAAGATTTCATTGATCCTGAGAAAGAAGATATTTTATTTAACGATATCTCTCAGGGGATAGGAAATAAAATAGCTTTCCAGAAATTTTCAAACTTCACCTGGCCTTTGTGGTTATCAGAAGCTGAGGATTTTTATTCTCTCAATTATCGATCAAATCCCAATCCACTCCTTTTAAATACAAATTTTCGCGAATGGCAGACCTTTACAAATTATTTATCAAATGATGAAATCCATATAGATAGAAGCGGCATGATTGCTGGTCCAGGAAATGCTCCATGGTCTGTGGAGTTCTGGTATTCCAGTGGTGAGACGATTTATCAGCCTCAGAAGCATTATAGTAATATATCTCCGATAAGAAATCATAAAACCGGTGAAATCAGCATTGCCGGCATCTTCGGTAAAACTCAGTTTAGAGAAAAGGTTGCCGGAGGAAAATCGAATATTGATGAAGCGCTGGTTTCCTACGAAATAAATACAGATGCGGCAGAAGATCAATTGTTTATAGTAATCCGTCCGTATAACTGTTATGCAATAGGCGGAGTAAATAATATCAGTTTTGATAATGCGGGTAATCTTTTAAAAATAAACGGGAAACAGAGTGTAGTTCTTGAGAGAAAACCTGATTCTATTGTAACAGGATCCGGGGATGCGGGTGACGTTAATTGTTCTGCAGGAAACTTCAGCGGGTCTGTAGAATGCAGTTATGGAATGGCATCTATGTCGCTGGGATTCGGCCTTAAAAAGGGTAATAATGTTCTGAATTTGAGGATTACACTTGATAATAGCAGATCGTTATCTCCGCAAAAGGTTGACTTTGGCAAATCTTTTAAAGAGTTCCGGTCCTTCTCGGAGCTGCGGTTGAATGAAGGTCTTAAGATGGAAATACCTGATGAAAGTTTAACAAAATATTTTCAGCAGTCAAAGATTACGCTTTTTAACAATAACGCAAATGATTTCAATCCTGAAAAAATAGATGGTTTTCGGAACCTGTACTTTTTCAGTTATGCGATGAACCGTGCAGGGCTTGAGCAGGAATCAGAAAAACTTGTTAATCAGATGTTAGAAAAATTCAAATATACCGTTAAGAATCCTGACTATGCATCAGTTATCAGCGGTTCATATCTTTTAAATTCATTTTATGAATGCTATATCCATAAAAGAGAATCTGAGTTTCTTCAGGAATATTTTCCGGTTATACGTAAACTTGGCGATTATATATATAGTTTTTCTACTGAAATACATTCCATCGGTCAGCTCCCGGGTAACACCATGAAGAACAAGTATATAAGGGGAGCTGCAGAATCTGATTTTATAATTATTCTATCTGCGATGATAAATGCTTCATATCTTTCACGCTGTATGGGCATATTCGGTGATGAAGTTAAATATAAAAATGAAGCTGACCGTATTCAGTCAATTGTAAAAAATATACTTGAAAAGCGGAAAGCAGTTTCACTTGATAATTTTTCGGAATTTCAATCATTGATCACATTTCCCGACAGTATTCTCTCCGGTTATAAAGAGGATGATTATAAGGAATTTTTTTCAAGTATCACAGAAGAAAAAAATTTTCCGCTGTTTGACCGTCTTTCCGGAGTTGATTTATTCTCAAGTGCCTTAATTTTAATTCACTTAATATCACTTAAGGATTCCAGGTTTAATTCATTTTATGAGAAGTTTTTTTCGCTGATAGATGATTTTTTTACTCTCCCCGAATTTTTAGACCCTGTCTTGAAACGTGGAGTATGGGGAGATGGAAATTCAAAAATAATAGCGGCTCTTATTTTGATTATTGTGCGCAATAGAATATTTCTCGATAGAACAGAACGGCTGGAGATATTTCCTTCCCCGGAAAAACAGTGGTTTGCACCCGGGAAACGGATTAAAATTGATGATGCTTCAACCAGGTATGGTAAAATCTCTTTTCTGGCAGAAACTTCTGAAAACGAAATAAAATTTAATTTTACAGGACTTCCAAAATTTATTCCTTCAGACATTATGATAAATCTTCCAATCGAAACTTCTATAATGGAATCTGATGATTTTATTCTTAAAAGAAAGGTCGGCAACAGTTATATAATTAACGGATGGCCTTCCGTTATCAGATTTTCTATTCTGAATAAAAATGAATCCCCCGAAACTGCGTCTTAATTGTTTGTAAAGAATTATTGATTTAATAGCTTAAAATGCCGATGATAATTAAGATGTGATATCTTATCAATGAGAGAGTTATGCTTGTTCCATTACTTATAACAGCGATTATTATTCTGGGAGCTATAGTATTTTATCTATATTATCTCGCTCCTAAACTTAATCCTAAAAACAAAGCGGAAATTCTTCTTGGAGAGGACCGTGTTGATGAAGCTATTGTTGAGTTTAAAAAGGTTCTTGAAAAACTTCCATATGAAGTTTCAATTCACTGGCGTCTTGCGGGCCTTTACCTTAACCAGGATAAGATAGATCTGGCAGTAAATCACCTTGAGGCAATTACAGATATAAACCGTTATAATGCGTTTGTAGAGAAGGGGGATGTTTATAAACTTCTTGCCGACCTTTATCTTCAGCGGGGGGATAAACTAAAAGCATTCGAAAAGTTTTATGAACTTTTAAAAGAATATCCGAGTGATGCAGAGGCTCTTTATCATGTCGGTTTCATGTCGCTGGGGCAGGAAATATTTGAAACTGCATATAGAAATCTTGAAACACTTTCAAGACTGAAAAAGAAAAATTTTGAGGTATTGTTCGGTGCAGGTATTGCGGCTCTGCAGACTCAGAGGGCCACTGAATCGGTAGGACTTTTCAAGGAAGCGCTTTCATTGCAGCCGGATTCAGATATAACTAATATTGCAATAGCATTTGCACTATATAGAAAAAAAGATTTTAAATCTGCAGTTAACTACGTAAAGACTATTGTTGATGAATCAAAAGATGAAAATGCCCTGTTCGTCGCGAAAAGGCTGCTTGCATTTCTATATATCGAAACCAAAAAAAACGCAATGGCAATTAAACTCTTTGATGAACTGAAAGAGTATTGTATTCAGAATGATTTTGATGAGGAATTGAAAATCATGCTTTATGATTTTGGTTTTGCTAACCTGATAGATGATAGAAAAGAGGAAGCATATCAGATACTGAATCAGCTTTATCAGAAGGAAAGAAATTTCCGGAACGTACTTGATCTCGTAACAAGGCTGAGAAAGGAGATGGACGTAAAACCGGGAGCAAAGCAGGATGATCATAAGCCTGTAGTACTTGAAGCTGAGTCCTGGAAGGAGAAAGCTTTTCCCGACAACTATTTATGGAATATCTGCGGTTTGAAAAGTGAAGAGCAGATGGATTTACAAAGTATAATAAGTTCAGGAAGGCCGGCAGGAGTAAGAGAAAAAAGAATTTATGAAGATTCAGATACTCCCAAAGAGTCAGCAGCAAGTATTGAAGAAATGTATAAACTTGATTCTGAAAGTTTCAGAAGTATATCATATAGATTATGTGAAAAGCTGGGGCTTGTTGTAGATGAAATAATGACAACATACCGCGAGTCGGATGGAGTTGATTTTATGACTACTCAGAAAGAAGGGAAAATAAAAACTCTTGTATGGGTAAGACGATGGAAGGGTGCAAATATCGGAGAGATTCCTCTCAGAAATTTTGCGCAGGCAATAAATGATGTAAAGGCAAAGCAGGGATATTTTATCACCACTTCACCGCTTTCACCCGCAGGTGAAAGCGCTCTTAAAAGTCTGGAAAAGGTTAAAGTGGTTTTCCCGGAAGCGTTATCAGCATACTTAAAAGGATTATTGTAGAATTATGATTATTAATAACACCTCAATTACTGAAGTGAATGCCGCAGATATATCAGAGGACGAATTATTTAAAGTAAGTAAAAAAAATTTTCAGAGCACACTGCCTGTTTCGCTGAAACAGTCCGGTATGCTTGAAGTTCCTTATATCTTTAAAAATGATAACGGATATGGTATTCTTACCTGCCATAACAGATTAAAAATATTGCGTGAAGCCGGTATAACGAATTTGAAGTGTTTTGTTCTGGACCGGCCGGACGCTGAAGTATTTATGAATCATGTCTCATTAAAAACATACAGAAATGAATTAGGGCCATTCGGTAAAATTAAAACTCTGTCTCTGCTTAATTCATCTTTTAACCTGAGTGAACCAGTGAGAAAAGAATTCTGCACGAAAGTCTTGAAACTGGCATCAGAGCTTATTGAAAACGAAGCATACTTAAATAAAATCATGAATTTTCCGGATACTTTAACCGGTTATATTGATGAAAAGGATATTAGTTTCAAAATAATAAAAGATATCTCGCTCCTACCGTTAGACTGGATTGCTGTGATTGATAACTGGCTGAAAGATACGCAGGTGAGAGTTAATATCTTCAGAATGATTGTTGACCATTTATACGATATCTACAGACGCGGTGAGAATATTTCAGTAATTGAAACGGTTTCATTCAGTGATGATAAAACTTTATATGACAGCATCTACCGTATAAGATACCCCGAGTATTCTAAATTAAAATTAAAATCAGACAATATAATTAATGAGTTATCAGGTGTCGGTTTAACAATAGAATTCCCGGAATATTTTGATAGAAGATCTGTGACTTTAAAAATAGATATAGATAAAAAATCGGATTGTGCTGATCAGCTAAAAAAAGTATCAAAAATCAATACTGATAAATTATCAGAACTGCTCTCTCTCCTATAAATTTAATGGAGCGTATCAATCCCGTCATCACCGGGTTTTTTCGGGTCCACAATATCGCTGAAATTTGACAGTGACAGAATAATACTGTTGAAGATAAATCCTGTTATGATAAATTTTGTGAACTTCTCGTTGCTTTTGTAAAGCGTGAATAGCTGGTGTGTTACATATATACAATTATCCATGATCTCCTGAAGAAATAAATCTTTTTCAGTTTTTGTTTCTTCAGGGTTGGATTTTTTCAGTAATGAAGATTGCTTGGATTCATAGATTATAGCTTCAAGAAGATTCTGAAAAAATTTATCAAAATCTTCCGTGTATTTTACCTCGAAGCCATTAGTAAGTTTAATCATTTGTCTTTAACTTGTTTTTTAATATTATCAAATTTATCTTTCAGAAGATTTCCCAGACTTGAAGATGATGCTTCATTACTGTTTTTCAGAAATGAATTATAGTCGCTCAACTCTTCTTTTTTTCTTGCACCGGTTTCACTTAATATTAACTTTCTGGTTGAGCTCTGAATATCTTTTACAGTTACTGTCAGTTCTTTTCCGGCAGTGTAATTTTTTTGTATATCATTAGATGATGAAAGTTCATTTTTAGGGACGAAACCGAGCATGCCGTTTTCAAGCCTCAAATTTACTCCGGCATTATTTACATTTTCTATTATCCCTTTGCATGTTTCATTTATCATGCTTTCAGTTGGAGTCTGCCATGGATCTGCCTCGCCTGTCATGAGCTGCATAGATATTTTTTTATTTTCACGATCTATCGATACAATCATGGCATTTACAATGTCATTTCTCTTGAGTACATCCTCTGCTTTGTTAATTCTTTTTGTGTGGCTCATTTTAGAGACATGAATGAATCCTTCAATCCCCGGTTCGATTTCAACAAAGGCGCCCTGCGGGATTAAATTTACAACTTTACAGGTCAGTACCTGGTTTTCGCTGTAATTTTTAATGTTGGTCCATGGCTCATCCATCAGCTGTTTAAGGCTTAATGTTATTTTGTTTTTGTCCCAGTCAATGCCTATTATCTTCGCTTTAACTTCATCGCCTTCTTTAAAAATGGATAAGTCCGCTGACCTGCTCCATGAAATCTCTGATTTAGGGATCATTCCTTCAATTCCATCAAGGCTTACAAACATTCCGAAATCATGTTTTGATGCTATGGTTCCTGTAACTGTTTCACCGGTCTTCAGATTATTTTTAAGATTGGCTTCCTTTTCTTTTTTTGCTTCATCGAGGAGAACCCTTCTTGAAAGAATTATATTCTTTCCGTTTTCCTTAAACTCAATTATTTTAAAAACAAAACTTTTGTTTAAATATTTGGATTTGTCATCAGATGCTTTTATATCGATCTGGGAGTAGGGGCAGAAACACCTATATCCGGAAATAGTGACATTATATCCGCCCTTAACTTCGGCAGAAACAAGGCCTTCTATCGGCATATTGTTCTGAAATGCTGTTAAGAGCAGTTCCGGAGTAATTTCGCCTGAACCGATTTTTAGTCCTGCCTTGATTTCGCCTCTTTTGATGGAGACGATATAAACTGTAATTACATCCCCTTTTTTATACCGGAGGTTGCCGTTTTTATCTTTTAGTTCAATTGTATCAATAAGTGCTTCACTTTTACCGTTTATGTCGAGAAATGCATTCTCTGCACCTATATGAACCAGTGTTCCTTCAATCCTGTCCCCTACAGAAAAGTCATCCCGTACCTTTAGTGACTTTTCAAAAAGCTTGGAAAAGTCTTCCTCTTCCGCATCGTCTACGCTGAATTTATCGCTCATTTTTCAATTCCTGAAAATTAATTTAATCAATAATTATATATCATTTATCATTGTAAACCTTTTTTTAGGCAGATGCAGATTCTGCTCTGAAAATCAGTTGAGACCCCTGTAAAAGTCTTTTCATGCCGGTTTGGAGGGAATGGGAGATTTTTATGATTGAATTAATGCAATTTTTTTCTGTTACATTAATTTCTGCATGATTTGTGCAATCAGTTCGACAGCTAATCAGTGAGCTTTCCGGAATGCCCGTCTGCCGTACAGCCGAAGCCGGACGAAAATACTAAGTTACTCGTTTATTGTTAAAGGTGAGGAGGGACGCAGAAATTATGACTTTTCAACTTAAGGTTACAGTTTTAACTGCAGACTTGTTACATCATGATCAATGAAACCGAGTTTTTTATAAAAATTAATTACTCCGGTATTGCTGTTCCTTACCTGGAGGTTTATTTTTTGGCAGTTGAGTTCTTTGAGTTTTTCTATGGAAAATTCTATAAGCAATCTGCCGCATCCGGTTCCTCTATGCTCCGGGTGTACACCGAGATAGTTGAGCCACCCTCTGTGCCCATCATAACCGGTCATAACAGAACCGATTATTTTTCCTTTAGACTCCGCGACAAAAAAGAGTTCCGGCTGAAATTTAATTTTTAGTTCGATATCTTTTTCCGGATCATTAGATGGCACAACTAATCCGCACAAATTCCATAAATCGATAACAGCCGTTTTATCGGCAGAGTTAAAATTTCGTATTTTAATTTCTTTTTTCATGTATATTATACTTGGTATTTATTTTAATTGAATTTTTGTAGTACAAAAAAGAATTGTTTTGAATAATTGCCGGTAGTAAATTTAAAAAATTATTATATATCTGTCAATTCCATTAAAAGATTTACATTCGTGAAAATGTGCAGTCTGTGTAAATTTTTATGTCAGGGGTTATGTCCGCATGGGTAAGCTCGATTATATTGAAGCAGATGATTATTATGATATGGCTTGCCAGTGGCGCGTGGAGAGAGAGTGGGAGAAAGCTATATCATGTTTTAAGCATGTCATTGAATTAAATAAATATTTCATATACGCGTATATTGATCTTGCCGCAGTTTATGCAAAACGGGGAGATTACCATGATGCGGTAATCGTTTTAAAAAAAGCGATTAAACTTGATCCGGATTTTCATCTTCTTCATTACAATATCGCAAAATACTATTATCGCCATGGTGAGATGCACGGGGCACTGAAATCAATTGAAGCTGCTATAAATCTGAATGATATTGAATTGTATAACAGGGTCAGGGGAGTGATTTTAAAGAAATTGAATTCATAAAAACCGGATGCAGCAAAAGCGGATTTTTATCATCACTTCCCGTCTAGAAGAGCTTTAATCAAAGAGTGTGTGGCGGAATATGATTCATATTTATGAAGGCGGCGTATCACTAACGATGAAACCTGTAGTGATGATCTTGAGCATCTCATGACACCCATGCATGAATAATGTAATTCTATAAAGTTAACCGTTTTCTCGGGACATTTATATTTATGCCTGTTTTGTATAGCGGTTATATGCCGATAAAAGTATTGACATGGAATATGTTATTTAGTAACATTATATTAGAACAAGCAATATATAAGGATGGAGAAATTTATGAAAAAGAGACTTTTTATTGTATTAATCATTCTATCAATATCATCAATAGTTTTCGCGGCGGATGCAGACAAATATATAGCAGATCTTGATCCGGCAAAAGATGAAAAGACTATAATTCAGGCAGCTGACTGGGTTGGAGAAAAAGAAGAGGAAAATGCAGCAAAGAAACTTGTTGCTCTTCTTTCAGATGCAAGGGATATGGTCAGGCTTCATGCTGTTATGGCGCTTGGTTATATTGGAGAGGAGGATACTCTTGATTCATTACACAACACTATCCTCACTGATAAAAATTCATCAGTAAGATATGCCGCGGTTCTTTCGGTAATGAGATTTAATAAACGCGAAAAATCCGAACCTGTATTGCGTAAGGCTAAAGAGACAGAAACAGATCCATTTATTAAAGATCTTTTAACAAAACTTGACGAAAAGGCAAAGGATAAGTAGATAATTGACAGTTAAAAATGAAGATGTCAAATACCTTGTATTTGATGTGGAATCTGTTCCCGATGCCAGACTGATAAAAAAAGTTAAATATCCGGAAGAAAGTTTTGATGAAGCAAGTGCCGTGAGAAAATACCAGGAGGAAATTCTGGAAGGTTCTAACGGCACTACTGATTTTATCCCCGTCACGTTTCAATATCCGATAGCAGTCTGTATTGCTAAAGTGGCTGAAGATTTCTCACTTATTGATATTGTAACCCTGGACAAGCCTGCGTTCAGGCCTTCTGAAATTGTCAGATTATTCTGGCATGGGGTTGAGAATCTTTATAATCATGCATCTCTGGTTACATTTAACGGCAGGGGATTTGATATTCCGTTGCTTGAGTTAATGGCTTTCAGATATGGTTATTCTGTAAAAAGACATTTTAAAGATAAGTGGGCCGGACGAAACCGTTACAGCACAAAACATATTGATCTGCAGGATTTCATGTCTAATTATAACGCTATCAGGATGAATGGCGGATTGAATCTTCTTGCTAAAGTTCTCGGTAAACCGGGTAAAATGTCCACAAAAGGTGACCAGGTTTATGAGATGTTTCTGAAGGGAGAAGTTCAGGAGATAAACAATTACTGTATACATGATGTTCTGGATACTTATTTTATTTTTCTGAGAACGCGAGTCCTCCAGGGTGATATTACTATTGAAAAAGAACAGGATATTGTACAGAAAGCGAAATTTTTTGTTTATAACAATATAGAAAGAATACCGGCACTTAAGGAATACTTTGACAACTGGGGCGACTGGGAACCGTGGCCGTAAATTGTAATTATAATAAAAATAATAAAAAACCGGAATCTGATGATTCCGGTTTTTTATGTTGAATCAGAATTTTATTGAATTAAATATTTTCCGGAAGCTTTCTTACAGCGCCTTTATCCGCTGATGATGCCAGAAATGAATAAATCTGAAGCGCTTTGGAAATTTTTCTGTCTCTTCCGCGTGGTTTAAACGCTTCTTTTCCTTTTGCTTTTTCTTCTTCCCTTCTTTTTGTTAATTCTTTTTCATCTACCAGTACATTTATTTTTCTTTCAGGGATATCGATTTCAATTATATCTCCATCTTTGATCAATGCTATATTGCCTCCGGCAGCAGCTTCGGGTGAAATGTGACCAATAGATAATCCGGCTGTTCCTCCGGAAAATCTTCCATCAGTTATTAAAGCACATTCTTTACCAAGGTGCATTGATTTTATGTATGAAGTAGGGTAGAGCATCTCCTGCATACCCGGCCCCCCTTTCGGTCCTTCATAACGGATAACAACAACATCCCCAGCCTTAATTTTTCCACCTAGTATTGCGTCGCATGCCGCACCTTCGGAGAAGTAAACTTTAGCAGGGCCTTTAAATTTGTAAACAGAAGGATCTACTCCGGCCGTTTTCACTATGCATCCATTCTGTGCAATATTTCCGGAAAGAACTGCAAGGCCCCCCTCGACATTATAACAATGTTTGAGATCTCTTATACAGCCGGTTTCCCTGTTTTTATCTAGTTCATCGTAGGTTTTATCCTGTGAGCCGAATTTAAGGTTTCTGCCGATTCTACCGGGTGCGCTTTTATATAACGCGACCGCATCCGGAATAACTGTCTCCCGCATAATATCGTACTGATCGAGGGTGATTTTTAGTGATGGTGAATCCGCTCTCGGAACTGATGTGTTTAACAATCCTGCACGATCAAGCTCTCCCATTATTGACATTATTCCTCCGGCCCTGTTAACATCCTCCATGTGGTATGGTGAGCTTGGAGCTACTTTGCAGAGATTAGGTATTTTGCGTGAGAGCTTATCTATGTCATTCATAGTGAAATCGACTTCCGCCGCATCTGCTACTGCCAGTAAATGGAGAATCGTATTTGTAGATCCGCCCATGGCAATGTCAAGAGACATGGCGTTTATGAATGATTCTTTTGAAGCAATAGATCTGGGTAATACAGATTTATCCCCTTTTTCATAATATTCTTTTGCCATTTCAACTATACGTTTTGATGCGCGTTCAGCCATCTTTCTTCTATTCGCGTGCGTTGCTACCACGGAACCGTTTCCGGGAAGGGCCATCCCGATAGCTTCTGTAAGGCAGTTCATTGAATTGGCAGTAAACATCCCTGAACATGAACCGCAGGTAGGGCACGCAGACTGTTCCAGCTTTGTAATAAATTCATCAGAAACAGAGGGATCTGCACTCATAACCATAGAATCAATAAGGTCATATTTTTTTCCATCCTGCACACCTGCTTCCATCGGCCCGCCTGATAGAAAAATTGTCGGGATATTCAGTCTCATCGCCCCCATGAGCATCCCGGGAATAATTTTATCGCAATTAGGTATGCATATCATTGCATCTACCATGTGGGCATTGCACATGTACTCAACGCTGTCCGCGATTATTTCTCTTGAAGGAAGAGAATAAAGCATCCCGTCATGTCCCATCGCAATTCCATCATCAATGGCTATTGTATTAAATTCGGGAGCAAAGCATCCCTGTTCTTCTATTATTTTTTTTATGAATCTTCCTACTTCATTCAGATGCACATGGCCCGGAACGA
>Ga0209099_1001299_pt1 | contig 25525 bp, 16 predicted proteins | sample AD_JPNHW2_MetaG_FD_184430 | JGI IMG/M metagenome (GOLD analysis project Ga0209099, IMG submission 184430) | Active sludge microbial communities of municipal wastewater-treating anaerobic digesters from Japan - AD_JPNHW2_MetaG (SPAdes) (version 2) | ecosystem: Engineered > Bioreactor > Anaerobic... | reverse complement strand
TGAATTTTCTCTACTTCTTTGAAAAAGTTACTAGTTTTTAGCATCGTTTCTATATTTCTCAACACTTAACTCACCCTGTCCTATGGCAAAGCCCCTATTGAATCGTCCTCCTCCCCATACCCCCCTCCCGGCGATCCCCCGTCGGAGCACCCCGGGATCCAAAAGGTCAGGATCCCCCACAGTAAAATAACCCCGAATCGGGCTCCGTTTCCCTGTTTTTTCTTCCGGTCGCGACCGGAAAACACCGTTATTCCCTTCTTTTCATTTCCTGTGGAAAATACGGTCAATCCTCATCCCGTTTGCCAAAATACGGGCGATTTCCCCCTCACCAGATGGCCGTTAACGGCCTTTTTACAGCCCCGGTTTTTGCCACGTATTTTTCTCCATCAGGCCCGAAAAAGGCTGCCGGAACGCGAATATGAGGCCCGATTTCTCCGACGGAGATCCCTGAAAATGACAGATGGCCGAAACTGCCAGAAATGCCGGGACTGACCGAATTTTAAAAAGATTGTTTCTCCTTATGAATTACCTGGATTCTTCCCCCAGACACTCATTTTTTTTATAGCAGGCATCCGTGCTGCATCAACCGGCGCCGGATCATGCTCCCGGTTTAACGTCCGGCCCGATCCCCGATAAGCCATTTCCATGCCGGTATTACCCGGATAACGGCATCCCCCTCCCTGATGGTCTCTTCCTGGAGGTACGTGAGAACGATCCCCTCATCAAGGCCATGCACTGCCATGGCCGCGGAGAGCCCGGCAAGTTCGCGCTCCCGGTTCTCCCTCGTGAGTTCAAAGCAGACCTGGATCGCGCCGGTGATCTTCCCCCGCTCTTCCGTAATAAAATCGCACTCTTTTGGATTTTTGAAAAAAAAGACAGACTTGTTCCGGCGCAACAGCTCGATGAGGACAACATTCTCAAGGAGCCTGCCCTTGTCATCCGAAAACCGGAATGCGACCGCATTGCGCAGGCCGGTGTCGATGCAGTAGAGTTTCTTCTCATTGACGTACTGTTTTTTTTTTGAAAAATCGTACCGGAAGATCTCGAAGATGAGGTATGCCTCCTCAAGGAACCCGACATAATCCCGGACCGATGCAACGCTTTTAAACCCGAGCGTGTTTCGTAACGCATTATAGGTTGCCGGGTTTGCCGTATTGGTCACGAGATACTGGGCGAGCTGCCGGAACCCCTTCACCTCACGGATCCCGAACCGGCTGATGATGTCCCTAAAGAGGATGTCATCATAGATCCGCTTGAGGTACTCCGGGTCATCGGATTTCAGGTAGTCGGGGAACCCGCCTCCCGAGAGGTACCGGTCGAACCCTGCAAGGACCTGTGCCTTCTTCTTTACCGTGATCCGGTCGGTTCCGACCGATGAGAACTCCAGGAATTCCCGAAACGAGAACGGGAAGAGGGTGATCTTCGTGTAACGCCCGGTAAGCCGGGTCCCGAGTTCCTGCGAGAGGAGATTTGCATTGGACCCGGTGAGGAAGACTTTGTACCCTTCATCATGGATGCGGCGGATGAACCGTTCCCAACCCGCGACATTCTGGACCTCATCGATAAAGAGGGTTTTTACTCCGGGCGTGATCTTTTCGAACACGAGCATCAGGGAGGGAAAATCCGCTACTGTAAAGTCCATGAGCCGGTCATCGTCGAAATTGATGTAGTAGAAATCCGCATACTGCGCTGACAGCTGGCGCAGGAGCGTGGACTTGCCGCACCGCCGGATACCGGTAATCACGATGATCGCATTCGTACGGGTGATCTGCCCGGTCGCGATCTCCCGGGGTATCCCGGGATCCTTTGCGAGAAATATCTCCTTCTGGGTGTGCACCAGTTCTTCGAGCTGCGATGCGGTAATCATATGCATTACCAACGTATGCTTTATACGATTTATTTACATTACTAATGTATAAAATTATTTGTTCGGCGGGTAATGCCCGGGGCCGGTTCCTGTCCGTGCCGGCATAAAACCCGGGGGGCACCCCCTCCTGCAAGCCCAAGGTGGCACCCCCCCGCTCCAAAAAAAGGGAGGTACCCCCACACCCCGACCGATTTTTTTAAGGCATGATACCCCCACACCCCTGTCCGGGCATAAGAGGAGACCTGCCCCCCTTTCCTGCATTCCCAAAACCTGTACTTCACGTGGAGCCATCGTCTGAAGGTATATTTTGTCGGCCGATGGCTTGGGGGGTAGGGGCCTCTTTTCCTGCAAGGGGGGACCCCCCGCTCCAAAAAAGGAGAGGCCCCCCCACACCCCGACCAATTTTTTAAAAGCATGATACCCCTACCCCCCTCTTCTGGCCCGGGGGTGGGGGGTGGCTGTCAAAAAAGGATACTTCCGGTTCCAGATCTGGCTTATACGAATTTTTGGGGGTTGTTCATTTAACTTGAAAATAGAGAAGTACTGACACCGGCAAATGAGAGAGTTCCATGACCACAACGGTCAAAGACCCAGAAGAGCGCCGGCAGGAAAAAGAGATACTGACGCCCGCCCGGAAGAAGAACCTGAAAAACAAAGCACAAGGATCACGTAACCGGAGGGAACCGGTCATCCAAACTCAAGTGTCCCGTCGATTCCCAAAAACACCCTGATATCCCGCTTGATGAACCGGCCATGGACACCTTTCGGGATCTCGGTACGCAGCCGGTTGATCAGATCCATCGAATCGATGGTCATGATTATCCCGATCTTCCTCGCTTCCCTGAAAATTAGGGGGGCCGAATCAAAAAGATCGGATCCCGCCGTCAGGGTACAGAGGTGGCGTGCATTGAGCGTATGGAAATAATACAGGGTTTCTTTTGCACGCTGTACATTCTCGATTGCAGATTTCTCTATCGTCCAGACGTTTGTTTTTGAAGTATGGATAAGATCCGCTACCTGCTGCTGGGTCATCCCACTCTTCCGGTATCTTAATACCTCTTTTTGCCGGTTCGTAAGCAAAGTAGATTTCATTAATTTTCACTGTAATATAACTATATTGAATTAACAATTATTAAATGTACGGTTCCGATACCGTGACGAGAATTTAAGGGAGAACAAGAAAAGGACCCGGCTAAAAAACAACCGCAGCGATCGGATCTACCGGGACGTGTTTAACCCGGTGCAAGAGAAATAAATCACCGGTGATTTTTTTACCCTCGTTTTATAGGATCTGCGATTTATTTTTCCATAGGAGATATTTTTGTGAGTCCTTGCATTTCTGGCGGTTAATTAAAAATCATCCTCTTTTTTTTACAGGACGCTTGCGAGCTTCTGTTCGAGAACGGCAAGCCCCAGTTTGATATCGTTGAGATTTCTGCCGCCCGTGAGAATGATCTTTCCTGAAGAAAAGATAAGAGCGACCATTTTGGGATCTTTGATCCGGTAGACAAGCCCGGGGAACTGCTCGGGTTCATACTCGATATTTTCGACATTGAGCGTAACGACAATCCTGTTGAGGTTAACGTATTTACCGAGATCGTAAGAACAGACCATATTATTGACCACAACTTTAGGCTCTTTGAACGTCTCAAAACCCGCTTCATTTAACGATTTCAGGATAAAAGCAAGTCCTTCGGCAAGCGCCTTCGTGGTATGGCTGCCGGTGAGCACGATCTTGCCCGACGAAAAGATCAGGGACGCCATCTTGGGAGTCTCAATGTGATAGACCGCACCGGGAAACCGTTTCGTATTGAGTTCGCAGTTCCTGACCTTACTCGACACCAGTGCAAGATCGAGGGACTCTGCAATGACACCGGATGCAACGATATTCTCAATCTTCAATGATTCGTATTTTTTATCCGTCATCTTAGATCTTTATGACTTCCTTTTAACCATAAGACTATTGCATCATGTCCGTTTTACGGGTATATCGGAAAACCGGTATGCCCCTTTTGGCACCGTGATCTCAAACCTCGCCCCTTTGCCCGGTATACCGGTCTCAGTAATCGTGATGCCGGTGATCGAGAGGATCTCGCGGGAGAGAAACAGCCCAAGACCGGTATTTTTCCCAAATCCCTTCTCAAAGAGATGTTTTTTGTCCTCCACGCTGACCCCGGCCCCGTCATCCTCACAGGTAAGGATGAGCCCGTCATCCGTCTCCTTTGAGAAGAACCGGATTTTTGTCATCTTTGTGCCCCCATACCGGATTGCATTATCGATCAGGTTATAGAAGACCTTCTCAACCAGGGGGTCACAAAACATCTCTGTCCCGGCAGGAAGATCGTTTATCACCTTGACCTTCCCGGAAGTAACCTGCTGTGCCGCACGGTCAATAAGGGTGAGGCAATCCTGCCAGAGAGGGGCTTTTACACCGATCGATTCATATTCTTTGGTAAACCGGATAGTGACAGCGATGCGCTCTGCAACGGTCCGGGCCTTCTCGAAATACTCCGGGAATTTGGGATCGGACCGCTTCATATCCATCAGGAAAAGGTAGCCCTGCAGCATGGTTAACTGGTTGTTTATGTCGTGTCGCGTAATGCTGGAGAGCAGGTTAAGTTTCTTGTTCGCCTGACGGAGTGCCTCATCGGCCTGTTTTCGGTTGGTGATGTCCCGGTCGATTCCCCGGAAACCCAGAAGAGCATGCCCGTCATCGAAGAACGGAATGCCGCTTGTTTCAAAAACCACGTGCCGGCCGTCTTTGTGGAGGTTTATGTTTTCCAGTCCGGAAAATGGCTTTTGGGTAATGACGTACTTATCGAAAATACCAGCAACTTTTTCAGATTCTCCCGGAATCATCAGGTCAAAGGGTGTTTTGCCGATGACCTCCTCTGGTTTATACCCCAGTATATCCCGGATCTTTGGACTGACATAGGTATATTTACCGTTTTTGTCGATCTCCCATATCCAGTCACTGGTTGTTTCGATGAGATCCCTGTACCGCTCCTCGCTCTCTTTTAACGCCGCTTCCACCCGCTTGCGTCCGGTGAGGTCACGGACGACGAACACGAGCCCGGTGGGATCCCCTTTTTCGTCTTTCACAAACTCAGCGTTTGCCTCAATATCCAACATCGTTTTACCGGCACGCAGTGCGTGGTATTCACCCGGCCCGGTAAAAACACCCTGTTGCATCAGCGCGATATTAGCCCGTGCACGCTCACGATCCTCCGGAACAAGGAACATATCGACGGGCTTACCTACAACATCCTCCTTTTTTTCAACGCCAAAAATTTTTAGCATGGCAGGAGAGACCAGGCTGACTACCCCGTAAACATCCGTTATTGCGATACCATCCGGAATGGCGTTAATGATGGACCGGTACAGTGCCTCGTTTCGCAGCAGCTCTTCATCTGCCCGTTTGCGAACGGTAATATCTTCAAAGATTGTGGCAAACCGGCCTTTGGACGTGCAGTACGCAGATATTAAAAAATATTTGCCCATGGGGAGGAAGTAGGTTTCAAAAACCTCCGGCGTTCCGGTCAGTGCGACCCGCGCATATATTTCAAGGTACGGTGGTTCGGCTACACCATATGCTTCCCTGCTCGTCTTCCCGAGGACTGCATCCCGAACGATGCCAAGTTTTTTCTCGAATGCCGGATTTGTCTCAATGATGATATAATCCACCGGGACACCCGCATCGTTATACACGAGCTCGTGGAGGGCTGCACCTTCCGTCATATGGGTGTAGAGCGTCTGGAACCTTTCGTTACTCTCACGAAGTGCCTTCTCTGCCTGCTTGCGCCCGGAGATGTCATGCACGGATCCGATCAGGTGTGTACAATTACCTGCCGTATCAAAGATAGGCGTGATCCTGACATCTCCGGTCAGCTGTCCTGTGGGATAACGGGAGGTTTCCTCCCAACGAACGGTGGCTTTTTCTTCAATGGCCTGCCGGTATTTTTCCCGGACAAAAGAGAGAGATGGCTCGGGGATGATCTCGTTAACCCTCCTGCCGATCACCTGGTCAGACGACAATCCCGTGATTTTGCAAAAGGCTGCGTTGACCAAAGTAAAGCGGTACTGCTCACAAGGTTCGACGGCCAGTTGAAAGATCCTTTCTCCGACAGTATTATAGATGGAATTCAGGCGCTTTTCGCTCTCCTCCAAAACTGCTTCGGTTGCTTTTTCCTCGGTAATATCCCGGCCTACCGACTGGTGTTCAGTAATAGTTCCAAAAGAATCGAAGATCGCACGGTCGCTCCACCGCTGCCACCGGATGGTACCGTCCGGCATGATGATCCGGTGTTCGATGCTATCGACCGGGTGGTCCGGGGTTAAGGTTGTAAAGAACCGGTCCAGGCGCTCCCGGTCGTCGGCAGGGATCTTCGGCCGGAACCGGTGTCCGAGGATCTCGTCACGTTTCAGGCCGAAATACCGGCAATAGGCTTCATTGACAAAGACATGGGTGCCATCCGGTAAGAACCGGGAGATGAACTCGGTCTGGTCTTCGACAACATTCCGGTACCGCTCTTCGCTCTCCCGGATCTGGCCTTCGCTCCGGGCAAGCTTATTATACTGACTGCGCAGCTCTTCTTCCGAAGCCGTGAGGCGTTCGTGAGCGGCACGGAGTTCTTCTTCCACCCGTTTGCGGGCAGTGGTTTCCCGGATCGACTCAATTGCACCGATAATTGTACCCCGGGTATCATAGAGGGGGGAGGCCACAAACCAGAGCGAGGCCCCTTTCCCGTTATTGAAGTGGGGGATCGTGACCTCGGCGATGAGGTTCTTCTGGTCCAGGATTACATTCTGGTATTTTACCAGGGTCTGATGGTCATCATGGAGGACATGATCGATGAGGATGGGACGGCGCTCATGGTAAAAGGGAAGGGCATATTCATAGTTGCCTTTTCCAAGGATCTGATCTGCCCGGATACCAGTCATCCTCTCCATCGCATGGTTCCATGCGATCACCACACCCCGGGTGTCAATAGCCAGCGTTGCATCCGGCAGGAAGTTGATGATATCAGCCTCTCTCCGCGTAAGATCCCTGATACGAAGTTCCGCCTTTCTCTGCTGGACGGACTGGCGGATCTGATGCGAAAGCTCGGCAAACTGGCTTTTGGGCTCCCCGCCTTTCTGAAGATAGAAATCGGCACCTTCATTTAAGGCCTGGATAACGACTTCCTCACGTCCCCGCCCGGTAAAGAGGATAAACGGGATCAGATTTCCTGATGATCTTACCTTCTTTAAAAATTCGATACCATCCATCTCCGGCATCTGGTAATCAGAGACAATGGCATCGTAGGTCTTTGAATGTAAGAGGGCGAGTGCAGCCGGGGCGGAGGTGATGGTGTCAACGCGAAACTGCCCGCTCTGCTCTAAAAAAAGTTTGCCGATCTCAAGCAGGCCGGGTTCGTCATCGACATAAAGGAGGGTATACATGATACGGCACACGTGTAAGCGCAAGAGATTATTGCGGTATAGGCGGTTAATAAATTATATGTTTTGGCACTTCCTGACAATGTGATGGTTGGGAACGTCCGGATGAGGCAAAAAAACGGTCACCAGCTACGCAGGTATCAGGACATGCTCATTTGTCCACGTGCCCCGGTTTACTCTTATGGAGGGGATACAATAAGAGAGGTAAAACCCGGGTATCCGCCGCTTCCTTTTTTAGGATTTTGTGATTATATCGGCGAACCGGTACGCCCCTTTTGGCACCGTGATCTCAAATCTCGCCCCTTTGCCGGGCATACCGGTCTCAGCAATCGTGATGCCGGTGATCGAGAGAATCTCCTGTGAGAGGAACAAACCAAAACCGGTGTTCTTCCCGAAACCCCGGGTGAAAATGTGTTTTTTCTCTTCATCGGTGATCCCCACGCCGTCATCCTCACAGAAAATCCTGAGTCCCCGGTCGCTCTCCTGTGAAAAGACCCGGATCGTCTTCATCTGGTCGCCTCCATAGCGCAGAGCGTTGTCAATCAGGTTGTAGAAGACTTTCTCAAAGAGCCGGTCAGCGAAAACCTCGGGATTTTTCGGATCAACTTCGATATGGATGTCCCGCATTGGCAGCCCGGCGACTGCTTTTCTTATACTCGCGTTCACATTCTGCCATTCGGGCGCAACGACACCCAGTTCCTGGTAATATTGTGTGAACGTGATCTGGCGTTCGATCGTATCAACCGCCGCCGTCTCTTTCTGGATATACCCGGAAAGTACCGTGGGCTTGTCGATTACCTCAGTTGAGAGATACAGGTACCCTTTGAGCGCCATCAACTGGTTGAGGATGTCGTGCCGGGTGATACTGGACAGGAGGTTTAACTGCTTGTTTGCCTGCTGCAATGCATCTTCCGCCCGTTTGCGCTCGGTAATATCGGTGACGATGCCATCCCATAAGACATCTCCATTTTCCTGCGGTACAGATAAGGACTCGATATGGATCCACCTTGTCGCTCCCCCGATAATAACCCGGCCGTTCCATTCAAATGATCGCGGGTGTGGAGATCGTTCATCCGCAAATGTTTCCCGGTTTAATGTTAAAAGGGCATTTAGATCATCGGGATGAATCGGCCTGAGCCCTAACATGGGATCTGCCAGAAAACTTATTGAACTTACATTGAACATTTCCACCAGTTTCGGGCTCACGTAATCAAACGAGTAGGATCCCTCCGGTGTACTTCGCAGGGTGTAAATGCCCACAGGGATATTGGAGACGATGGTATCGTACTGCTTGTTTGCCAGCTGCAACGCATCTTCCACCCGTTTGCGTTCGGTGATATCTACTGCCGTACAGATAATTTCCCCGCCTTGTGTTAATGAAGCAGAGACAATTACCCATCGCACGGTTCCATCCTGTGCGGACAGGCGTAATTCCCGGTCCTCCACCCGGGAACCGTCGGAAATTTTTGAGAGAAATGATTCCCGCTCCGCAGGATCCGTAAGGATATCAGCAAGGTTTTTTTTAACCAGATCGCTTTGTTCGTAACATATCATCTGCGCGAACTTCCGGTTGACATCCGTTATTTTCAGGGTTTTGTTATTAACAATGAACGTTCCCGCCTGGGAATGATAATACATCGAGAAATTTCTCTCCCCCACCTTCTGGTATTCCTGGGAAAAGATGGACATGAGAATACCGATGGAGACAAAGGCATAGAACCGGATGGTGGCCAGCGTAAAAAGATGTGAATCCGGCATTTGCCAAAAATAGACAAGCGTGAAATATAACCAGCCAATGAGGATTGTGCCGTAAATGCCGAACTTCGGGCGGGAATATGCAATGAGCACGATTGGAATGAGATACAAGTACGGGAATATGTCCTGGATCCCGTTCTTGAGACAAAAGTACGTGACTATTGTCGCAACAATGGCACTTGCAATGATGCAGATATCGTATACGATCTGATTTTTAGGAGAAACCTGCCACATGATTGATGTTTAACTCCTTTCGGGATGGCATGTTTTATACGGCAACGTTTATACGGCAACGTATTTCTTTATTCGTTATTTTGCTCTAAACAGTTATAAGGACATACGATACGACTGCTTGTACGTTAAGGTTAGTCCCCGACAATTTATCCCGTGGCAAATGTCCGGGAAATCCCGGAGACATGCAAGCATCACCGGTGTCAACGGTATACCTGATCATCTGGCTATGCCGGATCTCCAGGCTATGCCCGGTTCAGGATGTGCCTGCATCACCGGTCAACAGTATACCTGATCTCCGGACTATGCCGGATCTCCGGGCTATACCCGGTTCAGGAAGTGTCGGGTAAAATCCGGTATCGGTGGCCGGCACATACTACGACAATTCCTCCCGGCACCGCCGGGTGTCGGTCACGGCATACCGGGTGTTCATACCGGGTCAAATCCGGGCTCAATTTGAGACCCGATTACCCTCCCCCCATCCCAAAAGAAGCCCGTATCGGGCCCGGTTTCAAAATACCCTCAAATCAGCCGTATTTTCCCAAACGGACGAATTATAATGGCCTCATAGCGCGGTTTTAAGGCCCGATCCCCGGTCCGGATGGGTTTTTCGTTGATGATGGAAACGATGGCCGTTACAGGGCCGCCACGGCACGGTAAAATGCATTATATGGGACTCAATTTGGAGTTATTTTGGCAAACAGGTCACAATATGAACCTTATTTTGGCCAGATCAAATCGGACTGTATTACGGGCGTTTTTTTGGGAACATATGACGGTATACCCCCATACAACTGCAATAAAAACAGGATTTTTCCCGGAACCGGAGATCGATAACCGGCATGGACTTCCTTTAAAAAAAAAAACGCAGGAAGTCAAAGACTTCGCACCAAAGCAATGAAAATTTTGCACTCCAAACTAGAATTTTCATTTGCCTGATCTGTCATCTGAAGTTGTCAAAATTTAATATGAAAATGCCCCGGGATTTTTATCCTGTAATGCTTGTGGCCTTTTGGTATCATGCCCGTTTTCACATGAAATCAATAAAAAAAATCCTGGCGGGTATCTTTGCACAATCCTCATTAACTCCCCACCGGCAATATCACTACAGGAGTAACCTTGCCACCATGTCACGCACCCTGCTTTCCGAAGCGGCCGGCTATGAACTGCTAAAACACTACAACATCCCGGTGCCCCGGTCAGCGATCGTCAGTACCGCTGAAGAAGCGGGACGGGCAGCAGACGGCATCGGGTTCCCGCTGGTGGCAAAGATCGTCTCGCCGCAGGTCGTCCACAAGAGTGATGCAGGCGGAGTCATCACGGGTATCATGTCCGCCGCTGCGGCAGAAAATGCGTTTACCGCGATCACGCAAAATGTCCGGGCAGCGTATCCCGAAGCAGAGATTACTGGGATCATCATTGAGGCAGAGCAGAAACCGGGCCTCGAACTGATCATCGGGGGGAAAACCGACCCATCGTTTGGGAAGGTAATCACAATTGGCATGGGCGGGACGCTCGTGGAACTGATCCGGGACGTTTCGATCCGGATCCTGCCGGTCAGCGATGACGAGATCCGCACCATGATCCGCAGCCTCGGGGGATACCCCTTAATCGCCGGGTTCCGGCATGCGGCCCCCCGGGATGAGGCGGCGCTTGTAACAATCACCGGGGCGCTTGTGCGTATGTTCCTTGACCATGGGGAGATCCGGGAGTTCGACATCAACCCGGTCATTCTCTATGACAAAGGCGGTTGTGCGGTAGATGCACGGATCTACACAGACACAGAGGCTGAACCGGTTCTGGCAGAGGACCCGGAACCGGCGCTGCCGGATTCCCTGTTTACGATCCGGTCGGTCGCCGTTGTCGGCGCATCACAGGACCCGGACAAGATCGGGTACGCGATCTGCCGGAATATGCTCGGCTTTCCCGGCGCCCTCTACCCGGTCAATCCCAAAAGCCCGGAGATCCTCGGGAAGACCGCGTACCCCTCGCTTGCCGCCATCCCGGGGCCGGTGGATGTGGCCGTGATCGCGATCCCGGCACCGGGCGTCCCGGCGATCGTGGAGGACGCGGGAAAAAAGAAGTGCCCGCTCGTCGTCATTGTCTCATCAGGGTTCAGGGAGACCGGGCCGGCCGGAAAAGCGCTCGAAGTGCAGGTGCTTGCCGCTGCACAAAAGTTCGGGTGCCGGATCATGGGCCCCAACTGCCTCGGGTTCATGCTCCCGGCACAGGGGATCAATACCACCTTTGACTCGGTCTCCCCCCGGCCCGGTTCCATCGCGTTTCTCTCCCAGAGCGGGGCGATCATCACTACGATCGTGGACTGGAGCCTGCCCGAAGAGATTGGGTTTTCCGCCGTGATCTCGGTGGGTAACCAGCTGGACCTCACCTTTGAAGACTTCATCCGGTGGGCCGCTGCCGATCCTGCAACAAACGCGATCATCCTGTATGTTGAGGAGATTAAGAACGGCCGGCGCTTCATGGACACCGTCAGCCGGATCACCCCGGTAAAACCCGTGATCGTGCTAAAGTCAGGCTCGTCGCAGATCGGGCAGAAAGCGGCCTCGTCGCACACGGGCTCCCTTGCCGGCAGTGAGATGGTTTACCAGGCTGCGTTCAGGCAGGCAGGAATGATCCCGGTCCGGTCGATCCGGGAAGCGTTCCAGGCGGCAGAACTCCTCGCGTCCGAAGGGTATCCCAATGGCACCCGTGCCGTTGTCATCTCAAACGCCGGCGGGTTTGCGGTGCTCTCCTCGGATTATGCCGAGCGGTTCGGGATCAGGCTTGTGGAGTTCCCGGATGCGCTCACCCGGGAACTCGACGCGGTGCTCCCTCCAAACTGGAGCCGGGCAAACCCCATCGACATGGTGGGCGATTCCCATCCGGACCGGTACGCAAAGACTTTCGACGTGATGATCCAGCACCAGGACCTCTGGGACATCGCGTTTGTGATCACCGTCCCGACCGCGATCGCGGATCCCATCCGGATTGCAAACGAGATCGTCCGGTTCTCCACGCACACGCATAAGATGATCGTCGGATGCATGATCGGCGGCGATTCCATGAAGACCCCGCAGCGGATATTAAGGGAGGCACACATCCAGAACTTCCCGGACCTTGAAGATGCGTTCCGTGCGGTGGGAAACATCTGCCAGTACACGTGCCGGAACACGGATGCTCCCTGCGGATGCCGGCCGAAACCCCGTACACCGTAAGCGGGATGGCAGAAACTACCAGATACATCAACATACTTCTGCCATCCTACCATCCTAAATACCGGTTGGTGAAACGTTCAGCTATGCATTCAAAACTTATCCTCTGCTTCGCACTCCTGCTCTCGCTGCTGCTCGCAGTTGCAGGCTGCACGGAAGCGGAATCTATCATGCCCCTTCCGGTTCACATCCCCACGACGGCAGCAACCCCGCTCCCCACCACCCTCCCGACAATATCCGTTACCCCGGGACCGACAGAACATCTGCCTGATATCTGGGAAGCAGATGTTCAGGTCGCAAGCAACGGGAAGTCTATCGACCCGCAGATCATCATGACCTTCCGTGGCGGCAAGGGCCTGAACTTTATTCCCGAAATCGATCTCGAAGTCATCCGGTCGGATGGGATCGTCGAGACCGGTACAATGTACCAGCCCCTCTATGTGGGTAAGACCGTCACGTTACAGGGTACAACACAGAATAACGACCGTGCCATCGTCTGGGCGATCACCCCGCAGGGTGACCGGGTCAAGATCGTCGACCAGTATGTGCCGTTCCGGTCGTATAATACCGGATAACAACTGTTCCGGGAAAAACCGGGAATACCAACTTATCCATTTTCCAAAATTATCAGCAGCTGATTCGAACTTTTTTTGGAATCTTCAGTTGCGAGATTGATCTTTTTTTTTTTAATCTTCATGAACCTTGCCGGACTTTTTTATAAAAGTTCGACAACCTCATCAAACATTTTCCGGAAAGATCGATAACATTGCCAGACTTTTATTGGAAAGATCGATGACTTTGTGGAACTATTTTTAGAAAGTCCGATGACTTTTGCGAACAATTTTCAAAAAGTCCGATAACTTTGCCGGCCATTTTCCAGAAAGTCCGGCAAAGTCCTTTGGTCGATCAGGAAGGGGATGGTATGTTTTGGGCCTTCTTTTTTTCCGGAAAGGCCGGGAACTTCAACGAACTTTTTTTAAAAGATCGATAATGTTGCCAGATAATTTTAGAAAAGTTCGATAATGTTGGTGGCCTTTTTTCGGGAAGTTCGATAACGTTGTCGAACTTTTTTGCAAAATCTCGATAACCTTGCTGAATTTTTTTTGAAATGTTCAGCAAAGTGTCCGGACTTTTTTTAAAAATGTTCCGCTGCCTGATCGATCGTTTTCCGGAATCGACGACTCCTGACCCGGACTTTTCCGAAAAGTTTTGGGCCGGGCCGTAAGCTCATAATTGTATAAGGGGGGTATCGTGGGGGCTGTCGCCCCCACACCCCCACGAGCGAGGAGTGCCCCCGCGGCGGCACAATTACCGGAAATGGGGATGCAGGATATCCGGCAAGGTCGGGTTATACAACTAAAAGGAGTGAAGAATATCCTTGGGACTAAATGAATGCACACTTTCGAAAACCCTAATACGATAGAAAGAACACCTAGTTGTATCTATTTTCAAGATGGCAGATCAGGTAATCAGCCTTGATCGATTGAAAATCAATGGTCGTGTTCATCGGTTAGCCCGGCGGTTGACAATTACCGTGGAACATGAAGACGACCGGTTGATTCTTTCCGATGAAGAATTTGGTCTGGTTGTTTCCGCCGCAACTCTTGAAGAAGGTATCGCCGGAATATCTGATGAACTTTCGATGCTCTGGGAAGTATATGTCGATGAGGATCCCGCAAACCTTACCCCGGATGCACTTCGCCTCCGTAATAACCTTACCACTCTCGTTCCGGCCGGAGTCATCCTGTGAAACCCTGTAAAGCCAGGGATATTGAGGCAGCCTTACTCAAAAAAGGGTTCAGGGTAAAAGAATCTCATCACAAAATTTTTTTATCTCGCCATTAATGGAAAAATTACCGGGGTGCACACTTTTTTAAGTCATGGAATTCGGGATTATAACGCAGATCTTCTGACAAAAATGAGGGGGCAGCTCCATCTCTCCGGCAAAGAACTTGACGATCTCATACGCTGCACGCTTTCTGGTGAGGAGTATCTGAAATTACTCGAAGAGCGTAAAATCTTATGATTTGCAAACTTCTAAAATACGCCTGTAAAACCATCTGATTCCAGAGGAAGTAAACTGGGGCTTGTATAACGCGCTATTCGCGAAAATACGCCAAAATCAAGTCCCATATAATGCCCGTTAACGGCCCATAGTGGCGTTCCGGCAGCCTTTTTTTCCGGGGGTGTGTAAAAAAACCCTTCCGAGCCTGTGATCGGCCTGCAAATCGCGTTTATGCGAACGTTTTATTTCGTCCGATTGTTAAAATACGGCTAATTTGGGCTTATTTTTAAACGGAGCCCGTATCGGGCTCCGACTGGATCTTCACGGGCCCAATCCGGGCTTAAATCGGGCCCGGATTAGTGTAACTCAGATCGGTTGGATGGGGGGTCCTGACCATGTATCTCATTGCGATGCCTCCCGCCGCCACAGGCAGGAAGCCTCTATGACGGGCGCGAGAGATCGTCGAATGCATCCTGCGCCGGCCAAAATTTTGAAGATGACAGAGTACGGAATCTATTATGAATATTTTTCAGGCATCGATGCGAAGCGATGCCTGACGGGAGAAAACGCCTCATCGGGTTTTGTGCTACGCACTTACCGGTATCCTAACTCTCCATCAAAATCTGTGAGCGGTACTGCGCAGTGAGTGGACGCCCTGATACTTACTTGCCCAGCGAGGGCCCGGAGGCGCCCGAGCGACTCCGAGCGCAAGCGAGGAGGGGAAGGAATCGTTGATGATGGAACACTTTTCCAGAATCTTAATGATATGCCTGACCCGGATAATCTGGATCTTGAAGAGTGTGTGACAAAGCAATTCTGAAGTGATTTGTATTGAGGTATTGAACAGTGCAGGAAAGAATCGAGATGATTATTACTAGGGAATAATAACCAAAGATATATGGGAAAAAATGCTTTTTTATTATTAAGTACCGTCTGTATCATCATGATTTTGATAATAGGATGTATGAGCAATTCTAATAAATCGGCTAATACACTAACTACAACAATATCTCCATCTGTCACAGATCAAAAAATAACCCAAAATATACCCTCAATGACGACTACCACAATACCCGCAACTCCCTCGACTAAAACGACAATGTTGGTTTCACCTGTATGCACTATAAATAATCAAACCGGCACTTGTCCTGCGGGCGAAAGTTGGGTGCGTGATTACTGTCGAAAAGATGGAACGCATGTTGATGGATACTGTAGATCTTGATAGGTGAATACAATGGGATTGTTTGACGGATTAAAAAAGGCACTCCAAGAATCCAAAGATAAAGAGCGATTGAAGCAGGGGAAATATGTTCCTTCACGGGATCCAAATGTAATTGAACAGAAAAAGAAAATGCTAGAATCACTTGCCAAAGGTGATTTAACGTTAATAAAGGTAATTACCCCTAAATTGATCCCCATTATCTTAAAGAAAAATGAAATTTGTTATACCTGTATTAACGGGGCTCAATTATGGGAAGATAGAGCCGTGAGGGTTACCACAGGTGGTTATGGTGGACCCAGAATACGAGTTGCAAAAGGAGTATCTTTTGGTATGGGGGGGTTTGGGGCAAAAAGTGTGAGTCATGACGAGAGAACACTCATAGATAATGGGACTTTTATTATCACAAACACTCGTGTTGTTTTTGCAGGAAAAAGTAAGACCATTGACTTTCCTCTAAATAAGGTCGTATCTGTTGATTCTATCCCCCTAGAGGGAATTGTAATAAATCGATCCAATAAACAAAAAACAGAGTATTATCTAGGTGGGTTTGATGGGAATACTGTAAGCGCCGTAATTGAAGGGCTGGTTAGAAATCTACCCTAATCTTAACAATATCGTGAAAGTAACAATTTAGAGATTTGAACCATCAGTGTTAAAGTGCTGTTAAGGAGACTTTCTGGCTCGCGCTCTTTAAAAAATGAAGTTAGAGAATTTAACCAAGAGGATAGGAATGCTGCGATAGAGATTATAACCAAATTTCATTTTGCAATTTTATAGTCACCAATGTATCTTTTCTAAAATCCGCCCTCACAGCGTGATCTTCTTCAATATCTGTCCGTTCTTGAAGATCGTGATCCCTCCGCCACTCTGGGAAACAACAATCCCGACGGCTTTTGTTACACTCGTGATCGCCGCTACCGAGTTATGCCGGGTGCCCATGCCTTTTGGGAGCGTCACCTTGCTTGAGTCCACCGTGATGTACCTTCCTGATGCCTCGATAAAACCGTCGCCGGAAATTACGAATGCCCCGTCAAGCTGGGCAAACTCCTTGATATTTTCCTTGAGGTCGGGATTTGTCACCATGCGCATCTCGGGCTGGTGACCTTCAAAGGCATTAAGCATGATCTGCCGGGACTTGGCAAGCACGTTTTTGGTATCGCCGATTAAAAATGTCGTGCCGACCGCCTTTCCTTCCCGGCCTTCAATCGAGATCTCGGTCGAAATGTGGAAGACTGAATCAAAGACCTCATCCCGCACATCGGTATCGGATACCACCTGGTCCTTCCACGTATCGGTGCTGATCCTTACTTCGCCGGTCCGTTTCCTGTCGGTGATGTCGTGGCCGATGCAGAGGATTTCAACAATGTGGCCCTGCGGGTCGCGGATCGCCTTGTTGATCCACGCGATCCAGACGATGTCCCCGTTCCGGCGGATGTTCTCGCTCACGTTGATGGCGTACCCTTCAGCGTTAAAACCCAGGTCGTTTGCCATCATCGAGAGATCGTGGCCGCCCCGGTTCTTCTCCGGCACAATCGTCCCGACAACATTCTTTCCGACAAGTTCGCTCGCGGAAAAATCAAAGAATGCCGCGGCAAAGGTATTGGCGTAGGTGATGACGCCCTGCATGTCCATGCGTATGATGATACTCTGGGAGTTCTGCATCATCTCCCGGTACTTTGCCTCGCTCTCCTTGAGGGCATCCCGCATTTTCTTTTTGTCGGATATATCGGTCACGACGACCGTGCCGCCTTTTTTTGCGTCAAGCGGGTCGAGCAGGCGGGCCTGGAGAATACACGCAACAAGACCGCCACCGGCCCGCACGAGTTCGCATTCCGCCAGACCATTGCCGAGTATATCCCGGTGGATCTGGAGGTCCCGGCAGACCTGCCCGAACTCTTCCTCGCTCTTAAAGAGCGTCCGGACCGGTTTTCCCACAATAACGGATTCCGTCATGCCTAACAGTGCCAAAAACGGGTGGTTGACCCATTCGACGGTCGCGTTACGCATCTGGAAGATCCCAAGCGGTGTTGCCGAGAGGATCGCGGTCAGCTGCTCGTTCTGCAGTTTGATATCACGCTCCGATTTCTTGCGCAGCGCCGCCTGCTTGATCAGGGTGACAAGCTCTGCTGCCGGGGAACGCAGATCCGCAGTTCTGGGGAGGGTGATCTCGGTACCGTTATTAACCTCCTCAAAGGCAACCCGGTTCTCGCTCACACGATTGAAGAGAATGACAGGAGTGGGGTTTCCCATGGAGCGAAGGTAGAGCAGGAACCCGATGCCGTCCATATCAGAGACAAACTCGATCCCGTTGACCGCTGACACTTTCCCGTAACATATGATGACATCAAATCTCCGGCTCTTGATCTTCTCGATTGCCAGTTTTGCGGACTGCACCACGTCCAGCTGAACTTCTCCGGTCTTCTCTAAAAACGGGCGGAACTGCGCGAGAGAATCGGTATTGTCATCGACAAACAGGACGGATATCATCAGGAACTCCCGGGGCGGGGGCGGTTTTCCTCCGGTGTATACCTATAATCTGTATATTTTTGCGATAAATAGTACACTGGACGAAGGAGAATCTGCAGATTTCGCGTGATTTACGGCCGGAATGCAAAATTATTCTCCCGTGACGGGCTCACAGGCATGAAGGTCGTTCAACCACTCTTTTTTAGGAGCCGTCGCCGTCATGGTTTTTTTGCATCCCCATTGTCCCCATCATCCACGTCATCTCCGTTATCCCTGTTATCCTCGTTATCCTCGTTATCCTCGTTATCCTCGTTATCCTCGTTATCCACGTTATCCACGTTATCCACGTTATCCTGGTTATTCCCATTATCCACGTTATCCCCGTCATCCCCGGTGTCTTTTTCTTCGTCACAGAATTCCCCGCAGGCGAGCCAGCCTCCGGTAACAACGATGAGCGGGACGCCGACAGGAAGGGAAAAACCGTGGTCGCTGTGAAGGGTAACGCCGTACTGGACCAGCATCGCGGCCAAAAAGAGCAGACCGCCGGTGATCGTGAGGAGGCCGGCGGGTTTTACCAGGCTGGTTTTACCCTGCATTACGGCAAAAGCAAGGAGAATGAGTGCGGCGACAAGGAGAAGCGCCCCGAAGAACCAGATGCCGGTTGAATACGCAGTTGTCCCTTTCAGGACACCATCAAGGACGTAGAAAAGATCCCTGTGCAGGGTAATCAGACTGTTTCCGAGGTAACTCTGCTGGTACCGGAAGAGAGCCCACTGCACGCCTGTGGCAAGGTTGTCCCCGATACCATAGATATTAAGCGGGACAAAAAAGAGCAGGCACTCAAAGATGAACGCCAGCCGGAGACGGGTCATGACAGGTAAAAACGTTTTTTATCTACCAAAAATTGCGGGAATGACCGGGAACCGATCACTTGTTGGTGTTCCCGACAATTGCAAGCTGGTACATCCAGTCCATCAGGGGGTGGCATTCCTGCACGACACATTCCAGATCGCAGGCAATGCACGGGATGAGTTCGTCCCCGGCAAGCAGGTTTTCAGGGTGTACCGGCTGTCTTAGCGCCCGGAGAAGATAGGTCTTGATCCCGTCTTTTTTGAATTCTTCACGACCGATAAGCCCGCTCTCTTCCAGTTTCTTTACGATCCTTGAACATTTCCGGCTGTCCACACCCAGTTCCTTCCAGAGTTCGCTCTGGAGGACACCCTCCGGTTTTGACTGGATCAGGGTAAATGCTTCATCTTCAGGTTCAGGCATCGTAAATCAAGTCCCAATACATTTAGAGAACCGGGGCAATGGTAAGAATATTATTGCCCCTGATAACGACCGTGCCCAGGCTGCGCCCGCGCACGTTGTTGACATACTCAATCGTCTCGTCCATGTGGATGTTTAAGTATTCATCTACCGCGACAAGCCGGCCCTGCAGTTTGCGCCCCTCATCCTTGATCTCAACAGTAATCTTGGAATCTACGAGTGCAAACACTTTTTTTATGGGCAAAACAATTCCGTTAACCATCTGTCCGGATTAGGGTCGTAAGATAATTAAAGTTTGCTAGAATGGCAAAGACACGGGAAAGGATCTAAAAAAACGGGGGTGGGATCAGTGCAGGGCTTTCCTGATGACTGACGCCGTGCCGTACGACCCGAACGCCTTGAAAAAGACCAGGCTTTCTGCGTAGGCCATTGCCTGCATCGCCTTGTTGGTCTCTTCATCGACAGAGTAAATTTCTTTATAGAATTCCTTTATGGCGTTCTTGCAGTTGCCGTCAATGATCTGGCGATCTTTTTTGCCGGGATTTGCCGGCCGGTATTTCTCAAGGGTCCAGTCCATGATATCCTTGTAAAGGGCAGGTTCGTAGATCTTCAGGGTGTTAAACGCAACATCCTGCCAGAACGTCCCGACATTGCCCTTGATGATGTCGCCTTTGGGGAAATGCAGGTTGATGAGATCACGGGGGGTGCCGGTGATGCCGTGCTGGGCGATGCCGACATGCAGGTTGTTGTCCCGGAGGGCTTTTGCAATTGCCTTTGTCTGGGGGATATCGATGGAGAGCTGTTCGATGACGTTCCCGTTCGCGTCGTATGCGTGGCCGTGCGAGCTGCCGTTTGCGATGGCAAGCACGTGAGGGTGGACATCGTTTTCGTTTAAGGCTTTGATGAACTCGACGGCTTCCTCCGGCCGGGTCAGGACAAGACCTTCCGTGCCTTTTCTCCCGATCTCGCCCACTTCAACTTCAAGGCCGAATTCCTTCTTGTTCATTTTCTGCCGGATATGCCGGGCAAGGTCTGTGGTGACCCGGATATTCTCCTCTAACTCTTCCCGGACATTTTTTCCTTCGAAGTTAAAGATGTGCGATGCGTCGATGGCAAAGGAGGTGTACCCGGCTTTTACCTGCGCATCGATCAGCTGCTTTGTCCCCTCGACTTCAGCGGCATCGCCTTTCTTGATGGTAATATGATCCGCGTGGAGCGCCCAGGTATCAAATCCGACTGCCTTTGCTGCTGCATTCATCTTTTCCGAGAATACCTGCGGTGTCATCCCCGTGTATCCCCCTTTGAGATCGCATTCGGACCGGGCAAGTTCCATGAAAACCGCAGAATCGGTATCTTTTGCTGCCTTGAAAATTCCCTCGGCGACGGTTGCGATCCGGGTATTTGCCGCCATGATAATGGCTTTTTTACCGGAGATGCCGTTGAAGATGGTCGAACCGGGGATTGGACCAAAGGTTTGTGTGTTCATGTTTCTGCTCCAGTTTTAGAGTATACTTATCCTTCCCTCATATATTTTTCAATCAGGCTGATCTCTTTTTTGCCACCAATGTAGATGGGCGTGACCTGATCGATCGCTTCCGGCCTCGTCTCACGGTAATCGGTACTGCCGTTGCTGACTGCCCCGCCTGCTTCGCAGACGATCATGCCCATGGGGTTTGCCTCATAGAGAATACGCAGTTTTCCCTTTTCCTTTCCTTTGTATCCCGGGTAGGTGAACACCCCGCCTTTGTGGAGGATCTGGTGGACGTCTGCGACAAAACAGCCGGAAAACCTGAGTTTGTAACCGGCGTTTTCAAGATCGCCGATCCACCGTGCGTGGGCCGGGAGCCAGTCCCTGCGCAGCGCCCCGGGCGCGTAAATTTTCCCATCCGGGATCCGGATATCTTTCGCGCGCAGCACAAATGCTCCGGTCTCATCTCTCACAAATTCATGGACGCCGTGTCCGGTGGTAACGGTCAGGAGGGTGAGGGGCCCGTACAGCATGTACAGGGCGGCGACCATCTCAGAGCCTTTGGAGAGGACATGGCCGGGATAGATGCCGATGATGGAGCCAACGCAGAGGTTTACATCAAGGAGCGAGGAGCCGTCGAGGGGATCGATAACGACGCCGAAATTATTCTTTGCATCTTTGACCTCGATTATCTGATCCTGTTCTTCGGTTGCGATGTACCGGACGAGGCGGGATTTTTTGAGGCCCTGGACAAATACGTCGTCGGCGTACTTGTCAAGGGGCTTCTGGTCTTCGCCAAACATGTTCTTCGTGCCGCTCGCCGAGGTATTCATGCAGGTAAGGAAGCCTTTTCTGACCGGATCGGCCTGCTCGCTTAAGAAGAGGATGAGTTCAGCGAGGTTTTTTTCCGTTCCGGATTGTATTAGAAAATCTTTGAGAATCATCATTGCCACCGGATCCCGCCCTCCCGGGCGTTTTTCTTGATTACCCGGACGGGTGTCCGGGTCTGTGGTTAGTCTTTTGATCCTTGAGGGTTATGAGGATTATTATCCCGTCGTAACGTGTTTTCTGCCATTGTAGGGTATGCATTAAAAAACGGGACGTAGTCGTATGCCGGAAGGTAAGCACACCGGATGTCGCGTACCTGTCAAAAGACGGGGGTTTCCGCCGTATTTTACAGCAGTAAAAACAAAAAGATTTGGTTCATGCCAGGTTCAGGTGCACCCGGGGAATCCGGAAAGTTCCTTTTACGATCATTTAGTCGACAGGAATTTTTCCCCGAGATTCTTTCGTGATCTTTTTGAGATGAACTTCCAGCACACCGTCCCTGAATGTTGCAGAGGAGCCTTCATCGGTCACCGGGTCAGGAAGGGAGACGTGTTGTATCATCGACTCAAACGTACGCTCGCGCAGAAGATACCCCTCATTCTCATCTGAACTTTCATCCGTTCGTGCACAGGAAATTTCCAGCGTCCGGGGATCGATCAGGTCAAGTGAAATAGTATTTTTTGTGATACCGGCACACATGCCTGCGGTAATTACCACTTCGTCATCGTTTTCAGAAATAACTGTATGGAGCGTTCTCGGGGGGACCGGCAGCATCTTTCTTGCCGACCCGCCAGAAGAGGGTAATAACGCCGCAGGGTTGGTTTCGTATATCTGCCGGTTCAATGCCTCAAGGTATTTCCTCATATCTTCAAGCTCGTCAAAGACAGACCGGTAATACCATCTTACCATGTGTTGTGCCCCGCAGCTGGCTGGAAATCAGCTGTCCGTACCATGGGTCATCCCGCCGGTTGCGCCCACGAACGCTTCCTTCATTAAGTCCTCCTGCTTTTTTGTCAGGTCGGCAGGAATCTTCACGATGACCTTTACCAGGAGATCGCCCCGTTTGTCGGAGTTCATAAACGGCATCCCCTGCCCCCGGAGCCGGAAGATGGTGTGGCTCTGGGTACCGCGGTGAATTTTTAAGGCCGCACTCCCGGTAAGGGTCGGAACGGTGATCTCTCCTCCCAGAAGCGCGGTTGCAAGCCCGACAACAGCGGTGGTCGTCAGGTCAGCACCCTGCCGCTCGAAGACCTCATGTTTTTTGATGTGGACAACGACGTAGAGGTCGCCGGAAGGCCCCCGGTTCGCCCCTGGTTCGCCTTCCCCGGCAATGCGCAAAAACTGCCCGTCTTCTACGCCTCGCGGGATGGTCACCTCGATCCGCCGGGTTTTCTGGAGCGACCCTGACCCGTGGCAGGTCCGGCAGGGCTTCTCAATGATCTTCCCGCTCCCGCCGCACTCCGGGCACTGGGCGATGCTCATCACCTGGCGGTTCCCGATTCTCTGCGGGCTCCGGATCTCGCCGGTTCCCCGGCAGGTGGGGCAGTCCCGAAGGTAACCCGGCTCTGCCCCGGTCCCATGGCAGGTATCGCAGAGGGAATCATGCGGGACTGCCACGGTATTTTTCGTGCCATGGAATGCATCGGAAAGCGTTACTTCTATGTCGTAGCGGAGATCTGCCCCTGCCCGCTGCTGTGACCTCCGGGACCCTCCCGAGAACGCGTTGAAAATATCCCCGAGACCATAGTCACGGAACAGGTCGTCGTAACTGGGCGGCCGGTACCCTGACGTGTCACCGGGTCCGAACTCGACGTGGCCCCCCATGTCGTACTGGGCTTTTTTCTGGGGGTCGCTTAATACCTGGTAGGCTTCGTTTATCTCCTTGAATTTTTCTTCCGCTTCCTTGCTCCCCTTGTTCAGGTCCGGGTGGTATTTTCGTGCGAGCTGCCGGAATGCTTTTTTGAGCTCGTCCGCTGAAGCATCCCGTTTTACGCCAAGGGTCTCATAATAGTCGCGCGTTGCCATGGGTCTGGTGTTGAAAAAATTATTTTTCATCCTTTACTTTGAAATCGGCGTCAACTACGTTTTCGCCGCCGGGGCCGCTGGCAGCGCCAGAACCGCCGGCATCCTGCGAAGGCTGCTGTGTGTTCTGGGAAGCACCCTGCTGTTCTGCCTGCTGCCGGGCTGCTGCCTGCTGGTATGCAGCAGTTCCTGCCTCGCCGAGAACTTTCTGGAGTTTTTCTGTTTCTGTCTTGATACGGGGAGTATCCTTACTCTCCAGTGCTGCTTTTACGGCGGTGATCTCGGCGTTCAGCCGTTCAACCATGTCCGGGTTCAGCTTATCCGCCAGGTCGGTTTTTGTTTTTTCCGCCGTGTAGACAAGGGAATCCGCGATGTTTCTCGCCTCTACCTCTTCCTTCCTCAGCCGGTCCTGCTCTTCGAACTCTTTTGCCTCGTCGACCATCTTACGGACATCGGTTTCTCCCAGTTTTGACGACGCGGTGATGGTCATCTTCTGCACTTTCCCGGTGCCGAGATCCTTTGCAGAGACATTGAGGATACCCGATGCGTCGATATCGAAGGTGACCTCGACCTGCGGGATCCCCCGGGGCGCCGGGGGAAGGCCGACAAGGTTGAACTGGCCCAGGCTTACGTTGTCGGCTGCCATGGGCCGCTCGCCTTGGAGGACATGGATCGTGACCTCGGTCTGCATATCCGCCGCAGTGGAGAAGATCTGGCTCTTCTTTGTCGGGATCGTGGTGTTCCGGTCGATGAGGGCGGTCCGGACCCCGCCGAGGGTCTCAAGGCCGAGGGTTAAGGGGGTGACATCCAGAAGCACCATGTCGCTGATCTCGCCGCCAAGGATCCCGCCCTGGATCGCGGCACCCATAGCCACGCATTCCATCGGGTCGATGCCGCGTTCCATCTTCTTCCCGACATTGTCCTCGATGAATTTCTGGACCACCGGCATCCGGGTGGGTCCCCCGACCAGGATCACTTTCTGGATGTCGTCTTTGGTGAGTTTTGCATCCTTAAGTGCCTGCTCGAACGGCTTGATACACCGCCGGATAATCGGGTCGATCAGCTGTTCGAGTTTTGACCGGGACAGCTTGATGTTGAGGTGCTTGGGGCCGGACTGGGTCGCGGATACGTACGGGAGGTTGATCTCCGTCTCCATGACCGTTGAAAGCTCGATCTTGGCCTTTTCGGCGGCTTCTTTTACCCGGTTGATGGCCATCTTGTCATTCCGGAGATCGATGCCTTCCTGTTTCCTGAACTCGTCTGCGATCCATTCGTAGATGGCATTGTCCATGTCCGTGCCGCCCAGCTGGGTATCGCCCGAGGTCGCAAGAACGGTAAACGTGCCGCCGCCGAACTCCATGATGGTGACATCGAGCGTGCCGCCGCCGAGGTCAAAGACCAGGATCTTGAACTCGCCGCCCTTGTCAAGGCCGTAGGCCATGGACGCTGCGGTGGGCTCGTTTACCAGCCGGACCACGTCGAGGCCGGCGATCTTTCCTGCATCCTTTGTTGCGGTCCGCTGGTTGTCGTTAAAGTAGGCCGGGACGGTGATGACGGCCTTTGTGATCTTTTCTCCCAGGAACGCCTCGGCATCGCGTTTGATCTTCTGGAGGATGAACGCCGAGATCTGCTGGGGGGTGTACTCCTTCCCGTAGATCTTATAGACGTGGTTAGTCCCCATCTTCCTCTTTGCCGCGGTAACGGTCCCCTCGGGATTGCTCACGGCCTGCCGCCGTGCCGG